>MDTG01222802.1_pt1 | contig 73213 bp, 66 predicted proteins | sample 811421 | NCBI WGS metagenome assembly MDTG01 (sample SAMN05326645, study PRJNA326480) | marine metagenome | isolation source: seawater | place: Pacific Ocean: South East | collected 2011
AAAGGACTCCCTACGCCTCCGACGCAAGGTCGCCGCTTGGGACGACGACTTCCTCGCAAGCCTTATCGCAGCTTAAAAACTTTCACCCGATTCCCCTGCGTGCATCCCTCGCGCGGGCGCCATGAAGGCCGCGGAAGGTGACGTGACGTGTGTCGCCCGTGGCGGCTGGGCGGGCAATCATGCTATAGACGGATCATGACAGAGATGATCACCGATACCCAGTCGCTGCGGCAGTTGGTCGACGAGTTGAAGGCGGAGCCCTTCGTGACCGTCGATACCGAATTCATGCGCGAGAAGACCTACTGGCCCAAGCTGTGCCTGGTACAGCTGGCCGGCGCGCAGCGGGCGGCCGCGGTCGATCCGCTGGCCGACGGTATCGATCTCGCGCCCTTGGGGGAGCTGCTCGCCGATCCGTCGGTCCTGAAGGTGTTCCACGCCGCCCGACAGGACGTCGAGATCTTCCTGCTGTTGTTCGGCAACGTACCGCGGCCGATGTTCGACACCCAGGTCGCCGCCATGGTCTGCGGCTTCGGTGAAAGCGTCGGCTATGAAACGCTGGTCAACAAGCTGGCGAAGGCGTCGATCGACAAGTCGTCGCGCTTCACCGACTGGTCGCGCCGGCCGCTGACGCCCAAGCAGATCGCCTATGCGCTGGCCGACGTCACCCATCTGCGCACCGTCTATCTGAAGCTCGCGAAGCTGCTGGAAGACAGCGGCCGCGAGGAGTGGCTGGACGAAGAGATGGCGACGCTCAACGCGCCCGAGACCTATGAAAGCCGGCCCGAGGCGGCGTGGGAGCGGATCCGCACCCGCAGCCTGGATCGCCGCTTCCTGGGGCTGGTGCGCGAGCTGGCCGCCTGGCGGGAGCGTCAGGCCCAGTCGCGCAATGTGCCGCGGACCTTCATCTCGAAAGACGAGACCCTGCTGGAGATGGCGTCCAGCCAGCCCCGTAGCGCGGAAGATCTGAAACGGGTGCGCGGCCTGCCCAAATGGGCGACCGAGGGTGCCGGTGGCGACGAGGTGCTGACGGCGATCGAGCGGGCGCTGGCCGAGAATCGCAACGCCCTGCCCGATCGCGAGCCGCCGCGCGAACTGCCGCGCGGCCTTGGGCCGCTCATCGAACTGCTCAAGGTCCTGCTCAAGATGAAGAGCGAAGAGCACGGCGTCGCCCGCACGCTCATCGCCTCGCAGGAGGATCTGGAGACCCTGGCGCTCGACGGTTCGGCAGCGCAGATCGCCGCCCTGAAGGGTTGGCGGCACGAGGTCTTCGGCGAGGATGCCCTGCGTCTTCTGGCCGGCGAGGTCGCCCTCGGCGCCCGCGGCCGGTCGATTGCCGTGCTGTCGCTGTCGGGTGACGAAGCCGTCCTGCAGGCCACCCGCCGCAAGCGGCGCAAGCGCAAATCCCGCAAGGATGGCGAGCCGGGTGCCGCCGATGATGCGGCCACGGCATCAGACGCCGTCGCCGCAGACTGATCGGCATTGGTCGATCGGCGTCGGTCGATCAGCGATCGGCCTGAAGCATCAGGGTCGGAACCGCAGCCGGCGGCTCGGACAGGGTGAAGACCCTGGTCCCCGGCCGCCGACCGGTCCGGATCCCCGTCACCGCGATGCCCGCCGCAGCCAGATGCCGATGCGTAGCCTCGATATCGGCCACTCGCCAGCACAGCCCCCACAACCGGTCCGACACAGGCGGATGTGGTGCGGCAGCAGATGTTTCGTGGATGACCTCGACCACCGCATCGCCGCAGCGGAAGAACAGCATCCGCGCGCCCCAGGCGGGGTTGGCACGATCCAGCCTGAGATCCAGACCCAGCCGACCGCCGAGCATTGCCAGAGACCGTTCCGGATCATCACTGGCCACGACCAGATGATCGAGCCCTATAACGCTGCCCGCCGCTGCCGGACGCGCCGGATCCTGTTCGACCAGAAGCCAGAGCGCCGGATCGGTGCCGCTGCGCAGCACCACGACCGGGCGGCCATCCACGGCATCGGTGCCATGATCGACGGCAAGCCCGCGCCGCGACATCAGGCGCGCGGTCCGGTCCAGATCCGACACCGCCAGGGCGGCATGGGCCAGGCCTTCCGCCGCCGCCCCATGCCCTACGCCGGTTTCGGCGCGGACCAGCCGCACCTCCAGATCGCCGATCCGGAACCGGACGAGGTGGTCATCGGCAACGACCGGCGCCTGGTCCAGGATATGCGCATAAAGCCGGGCCGCCGCATCGATTTGCGGCACGCGGATCATGACATGGTCGAGCCCCAGGATCATCCGTCGCCTGCCACCCGGCCCCGCCCACGAACCCGTGGCGCCGGGATGCCGAGAACACCACGTGCCAGCGCCACCGTGATCCCGCGACGCTCCGCCAGCGCCGCAGCATCGAGCTGATCGACCAGCCGGCGGGCCGCATCGAAAGACCGCTCCATGTGCAGCGTCAGCCAGTGCACCACCTCGCCGCTGACCCTGAGCTGGCGATCGGTGAACAGCTTGACCAGCACGGCGCTCAGCAGCGCATCATCCGGCGGCCCCACCCTGACCGCAGGGGCCGCCCGCAGTCGGGAGGCAAGATCCGGCAGCGCCAGCGCCCAGCGGGCCGGCGGCTCGGCCCCGGTCAGCAGCAGGGTGCCACCGGCGGCGGCCAGATGATTGTAGAGATGGAACAGCGCCGTCTCGTCCGCTCCTGAGGCAATCGCCTCGCCCACATCTTCGACCAGAACCGCGCGGGCACCGCCGGACAGGTCGACGGGTGCGGCGTCGGCGGTCAGCCGGTCAGCCGCCACCTCTACGGCGCCGCTCATCGCCTGCCACACACGGGCCAGATGGGTCTTGCCGCAGCCGGCCGGCCCGTGGATGGCCAGTGCCGGCCCCGGCCAGTCGGGCCACCGGTCCAGCCACGCCACCGCCTCGGCATTGGACGGCGCCACGAGGAAATCCTCCCGCCCGAGTGCCGGGCGAAGCGCAAGGTCCAACGGCAGTTGAGCGGGGCGTCGTGTCAACGACCAGCCTCCGGGGCATCTGTGGAGCAGGCATCCGGCGAGCCGGTGGCATCGATGACCGTGGCATCGACCGCCGGCCGCGGGTCATAGAGCGCACTGGCAAGATACCGCTCCAGCGCATAGCGCACCACAACCGCGACACAGACCGCGGCCGGCAGGGCCACAAGCACACCCACCAGCCCGAACAGAGCGCCGCCGACCATCAGGGCGAAAATGATCCAGACCGGGTGCAGTCCCACACGATTGCCGACCAGCGGCGGCTGAAGCAGGGTCTCGATCCCCTGCCCGGCCAGGAAGATCGCGCCCGCCGCAATCACATGCCAGTCGGTGCCGAACTGAAGCAGCGAGAAGCCGACCGACAGCGCGAAGCCGCTGATGAAGCCGACGAAGGGCACGAAGGACAGAATGCCCGCCGCCATGCCGACCGGGACCGCCAGATCGAGCCCGATGGTCACCAGCCCGAGCGAATACCAGGTTCCCAGGATCAGGCAGAGCAGCGTCTGACCGCGGACCAGACCGGCAATGCCACGATCCATGTCGCGAGCCAGGCGGCGAACCACATCGCGGCCGGTGACCGGCACCCAGCCGTCGATGCGCGCCATCATCGCGTCCCAATCGCGCAGCAGATAGAAGCTGACCACAGGGGTGATCAGGATCAGCGAAACCAGGTTGGCGATCGACATCACCGAGTTCATCACGCCTTTGAGCACATCGGCGATCATGCCTGCCGCGCGCGAGCCCTCCCCCTCGGCCGAGGTGAACATCGCCTGGATGCGATCCGCCACTTCGGGCGGCAGCCGGCGCCAGAGCAGATCCAGCTGCGGCAGGACCTCCTCGCGGACCGCCTTGATGTAATCCGGCAGCTTATCGATGAAGGCGCTGATCCTGGTCTGGATATAGGGCGCGAGCACGGCGATCCCGACCACGATCACGCCGAAGAACATGATCGTCACCAGCCAGGTGGAGGCCATGCGGCCCAGACCGGCACGTTCGATACGATCGACCACGGGGTCGAGGAAATAGGCAACCAGAAGCCCCGCCACGAAGGGCAGCAGCACGCCCCCCAGCAGCCACAGGCTGCCGATCAGCACCACGATGAAGGCGGCCCAGAACAGGGTGCGTGCACTACGGCTCATCCGGTCTCCCTTCGGATCGTCAGGACGGCGGTCGGCCGTCGGCGTCGTCGCGAGGCTCGTGATCATGCGTGCGGGCATGGGACAGCCAGCGCCCCAGATAGCCCGCCCCGGATGTCAGGGTGGTGGCTGCCACCACCAGCATCAGCAATTCCGTCACCGTCCGCCAGTGACGTTCGTCGGTCGGGCCATGGCCGGGCAATATCATCGCCGCCATGGCCATCACCATCAGCGCCAACCCGATCTGGGCGGCGGTATTGATCTTGCTGGCCCGCGAAGGGGCGATGGCGAAGGGCTGGCCCATGGTCTGGCCCAGCATCACAGCCCCCATGATCAGCACATCGCGCGAGGCGACCAGCATCACCAGCCAGGCCGGCACCAGATTCTGCCAGCCGAGCGCGATGAACGTGCCGGCGATCAGCAGTTTGTCGGCGATCGGGTCCAGCCAGGCGCCCAGTTCTGTCCGGGCGTCGAAGCGCTTGGCGATCCAGCCGTCCAGCCCGTCGGAAAAGCCCGCGAACAGGAAGACCCAGAAGGCCTCGGCCACCATGCCCTTCAGGATCAGCCAGATCACCACCGGCACCATCAGGATCCGGGCGGTGGTGATCAGATTGGGCAGCTGGCGGAGGCCGGCGGCCATGGCTCAGCCGCCGGTTCCCACCGTGCGCGGCGGCACGCTGCCGCCCTGCCCGGACGTCCCGGCCGCCGGCGTGCCGGTGTTGGTGGCGGGCGCCGCCGCCGGCGAGGTGGAGGTGGTGGTCGGCGCCACCCCGCCATAGGGGGCGAGGCCGGAGTTCTGCGGCAGCACGGGCTGTACGGCCGCATCGGGGTTGCGGATGCGATCGACCAGCTCCCAGTCGACCCCCAGCGGCACCAGCGCCAGATTCTGCCGGGTCAGGGCCGCCTGAAGCCCCTCGCGATCGCCGTAATACCGGATGGTGATCTCGGCGCCGACATTGGAGAGCAGCGTCTCCTCGACCTTTTCGATCATGGCGAGCGCGGCCAGCCGCCGGCGGATCTCGGCCCAGACCGACAGGTTTGCGAAGCGCACCACCGCGTCCAGGCGCTCACGCCGGCTGTAATCGACGATGTTGGTCGCACGCCAGCCGCTGCGCGCCTGATCCAGCAGCTGGGCCACCACCGCCTCGGCGGCCGTCGCGACACCGTTGTCGCCGGCAATCTGGCCGTTGGCGGTGTAGACGGTCCCGTCGGCGGCGGTCATCCGCCCCTGAAGCTGGCTGCCGGTCACCTGCGCCTCGGCCACCCAGACACCCTCGGCATCGTAGCGCTTCGCCAGCTCGCCCTTGGCCACGTCGTCGGCGAGCGAGGCGCCGTCGGCCGGCAGGGCCTGACGGTCGGCAAAATCGCCGAGCGGCACCAGCATCGGGATGAGCCCGCCGCGGCCGACAGCCTGTTCCCACGCCGCCCGCCACCAGCCGTCATCCCAGTAGATGCCGCCATCGGTGCGGATCACCGGCACCACCAGCGACAGCCCCTGATCGGCGGCCGCGAATGCGATGCCGGCATTGCGCAGCAGGCCGCGTACACCCTCGGCATCGAAACGCACGGTCAGAGTGGCGCGATAGCGCTGCGGCGCCACCGCCTCGTTCGCCACGTCGATCGAACGCACCAGCCGAAGCAGCTGATCGTCCGACGGCTGCGGCAGCCGGCCATGGTCGCGCGGATCGGTCATGCCGCTGAGCAGCATGTCCAGCGCCTTGCGCTGACCCACGGCAAGCGCCTTTTCGCGCGCCGCATTGGCATTGCCGGCGGTCTCGTCGACCGCGACACCATCCTGGGTATAGACCTGGGCGCGGCTCTGCGCCAGGGCGGCCCCCGACGCAGCCAGGCACAGCACCGCCACCACAAGGGCGGCGAATGCCGGCATAAGGCGCCGGAGCACGGGTCGGACGCCATTGAAGGCGGAAAGGCCGGGTACAGCGTGGCCTGGCTGCATTGCTAGCATTGCAAACGCCGATCGTTGCAGTATGTTCACCGCGCCGGACCGCCCGCCGGGCCGCCCGCCGTTGTTGTTCGACGGCAACTCTAGTCGAGAGCCGGCGCGCTGAAAACCATCTCGCCCGGAAATCAGCTTCACGACACGGGATTGCCGCAGCACGCGGCACCGGCCGCGTGACCGCTGCCCCGGACCACGACACTCAGAGGCGATGCCTTCGATGAGCGACGACCGCACCGCACAGACCCCCGCCGCCCCCGCCGGGGCACGTGACCGCTATCGCGATGCGGGCGTCGACATCGACGCCGGCAATGCGCTGGTCGACCGGATCAAGCCTGCCGCCGCCCGCACGAAGCGGTCGGGCGTTGCCGGCGGCATCGGCGGCTTCGGCGCGCTGTTCGACCTGAAGGCGGCGGGTTTCAAGGATCCGATCCTGGTCTCGTCCACCGATGGCGTCGGCACCAAGCTCAAGATCGCCGAGGCGGTCGGCCGTCACGACACCATCGGCATCGATCTGGTCGCCATGTGCGTGAACGACCTGGTGGTCCAGGGCGCCGAGCCGCTGTTCTTCCTGGACTATTTCGCCACCGGCAAGCTGTCGGTGCCGCTTGCGGCCGACGTGATCGAGGGCATCGCCGAAGGCTGCGATCAGGCGGGCTGCGCGCTGGTCGGCGGCGAGACCGCCGAGATGCCCGGCCTCTATTCCGGATCGGATTACGACCTTGCCGGCTTCTCGGTCGGTGCCGCCGAGCGCGGCACGCTGCTGCCGCGCGACGATGTCGGTGCCGGCGACGTTGTGATCGGGCTTGCGTCCTCGGGCGTGCATTCGAACGGCTATTCGCTGGTCCGCAAGCTGGTCGCCGATGGCGGCTTCGACTATGCCGCGCCGGCCCCGTTCGAGACCGCAGCCGCCAGCCTGGGCGAGGCCCTGCTCACCCCCACCCGGATCTATGTGAAGGCGCTGATGCCGGAAATCCGGGCCGGCCGGGTGAAGGCGCTGGCCCATATCACCGGCGGCGGCCTGCTGGAGAACATCCCGCGGGTGCTGCCCGAAGGCGTCGGCGCCGATCTGGATGCCGCCCGCTGGACCCTGCCGCCGGTGTTCCGCTGGATGGCGGAAACGGGTGGGCTGTCGGGGCATGAACTGGCCCGGACCTTCAATTGCGGCATCGGCATGGTGGTCGTGGTGGCTGCAGCCGAGGCAGAAGCCGTGGTCGCGGCCCTGGGTGCTGCCGGTGAGGACGCAGCCGTGATCGGCCGTCTGGTGCCGCGTGCGGCGGGCGAGGCCCTGGTTGCGATCGAGAACATGGAGGCCGCATGGCCAAGCGTGACGTCGCCGTCCTGATCTCCGGATCGGGCAGCAACCTTCAGGCATTGATCGATGCGGTCGCCGCCGATCCGGACCACCCGGCCCGGATCCGGCTGGTGATCTCCAACAAGCCCGGCGTCTACGGGCTGGAGCGCGCCGCCGCGGCTGGCATCGAAGCGGTCGTCATCGATCACAAGGCCTTCCCCGACCGGGCTGCCTTCGATGCCGCACTCCAGGCCGAGCTTGAGGCGCGCGGGATCGATCTGGTCTGCCTCGCCGGCTTCATGCGCATCCTGACCGCCCCCTTCGTCGAGGCCTGGACCGGGCGGATGCTGAACATCCACCCCTCGATCCTGCCGGCCTTCAAGGGGGCGCGCGCGATCGACGATGCCCTGGCGGCCGGCGTGCGCATCACCGGTGTCACGGTGCATTACGTGGTGCCCGAAATGGATGCCGGCCCGATCGTGGTTCAGGCCGCCGTGCCGGTCCTGCCGGGCGACGACCATGATGCGCTGGCAAAGCGCATTCATGCCGCCGAGCATCGGATCTATCCGGCGGCCCTGCGCTGGGTCGCCGCTGGCGATGTCCGTCTGGGCGAAGCCGGGCGGGTCGAACATCGGACTGATCCGGTCGCGATCAATGCCGTGCTGATCTCCCCGCCGGCCCTGGGCTGACACCGGACCAGCATCGGAATCAAAAAGGGCCGCGCGGCTGAAACCGCGCGGCCCTTTCGTTCGTCCCGAAGGCGTCGGATCAGCCGACGATCTCGGTCTGGGCGAAGAAGTAGGCGATCTCGATCGCCGCATTCTCGGCCGAATCCGAGCCATGCACCGAGTTCGCCTCGATCGACTCGGCGAAGTCCTTGCGGATGGTGCCCTCGGCGGCATTGGCCGGGTTGGTGGCGCCCATGATCTCGCGGTTGGCGGCAACGGCGTTTTCACCCTCGAGCACCTGGACCACGACCGGGCCCGAGATCATGAAGGCGACGAGGTCGTTGAAGAAGGGGCGCTCGCTGTGCACGGCATAGAAGCCCTCGGCCTGAGCCTTGGTCAGCTGCAGGCGCTTCTGGGCGACGATGCGCAGGCCCTTCGCCTCGAAACGGGCATTGATCTGACCGGTCAGGTTGCGGCGGGTGGCGTCGGGCTTAATGATCGACAGGGTGCGCTCGGTGGCCATGTCTCGAACTCGTCTCTCGGAAGCGGAAGGAAGCGGTGCCGCGGGGACATCCCGGGCGCCGACGGGTCTCCGCGGCCACCCCGATCAGCCCGTCGCCGGGCGCGTATCGGCATGCCGCGATCGAGCCGGCTTATAACGGTTTCCCCGGTCCGGGGCAACCGCCGCTCCATGACGGCGAAGTGCAGGCGCCCCCCTCATCCGGGAGCGGATGACAGCCCTCGCGGCCCATGCTATGTCATCGCCCATGCTGCACATCAACGATCTCGTCTATCGCATCGAGGGTCGGCCGCTGTTCGACGGCGCGACCATCGCCATTTCCGAAGGCCAGAAGGTCGGCCTCGTCGGCCCGAACGGTGCCGGCAAGTCGACGCTGCTGCGCCTGATCCGTGGCGAGATCTCCCCCGATGCGGGATCGGTGGAGCTGCGCCCCGGTGCGCGCATGGCCTCCGTCGCCCAGGAAGCGCCAGGCGGGCCAGACAGTGCGGTCGAACATGTGCTGGGCGCCGATGTCGAACGGGCACGCCTGCTCACGCGTCTGGCCGAGGCCGAAGCAACCCATGACGGCATGGCCCAGGCGGAAATCCATGCCCGGCTGGCCGAAATCGGTGCCCATGCCGCCCCGGCGCGCGCAGCACGCATCCTCTCGGGCCTCGGCTTCGACGAGGCGATGCAGACTGCGGCCTGTTCAAGCTTTTCCGGCGGCTGGCGCATGCGCATCGCGCTCGCCCGCACGCTGTTCGCCAATGCCGACATTCTGCTGCTCGACGAGCCGACCAACCACCTCGACCTTGAAGCGACGATCTGGCTTGAAAGCCATCTTGCCGCATGGCCGGGCACGCTGGTGGTGGTCAGCCACGACCGCGACCTGCTGAACGCGGTCACCGACCGCATCGCCCATGTCGAGGGCGGGCGTCTGGTGTCCTATCGCGGCAATTTCGACCAGTTCCTGCGCCAGCGCGCCGAGCGGCGCGAGCACGCGGCAAAATCTGCCCAGCGCGTGGAAGCCGAGCGGAAAAAACTGCAGGCCTTCATCGACCGATTCCGCGCCAAGGCGACCAAGGCCGCCCAGGCGCAAAGTCGGGTGAAGGCGCTGGAGCGCCTGGGCTCGGCCGACGCGCCGCCGCCCGCCTATGAGGTTGCTTTCTCCTTTCCCTCGCCCGAGACCCTGGCGCCGCCGCTGATCGCCATCGACGACGTGACGCTGGGCTATGGCGATGCGCCGCCGGTGCTCAAAGGCATCAATCTGCGCATCGACCAGGACGACCGTATCGCCCTGCTGGGCGCCAACGGCAACGGCAAATCGACGCTGATGAAGCTGCTTGCCGGCCGGCTGGAACCGCGTGCAGGCCGCATGGTGCGGCCGTCGAAGCTCAGAATCGGCTATTTCGCCCAGCATCAGGCCGACGAGCTGATCCCGGGCGAAACCGCCTTCCAGCATATGCGCCGGGTGATGGCCGATCAGCATGAGAGCAAGGTGCGGGCGCATCTGGGCCGATTCGGCCTGACCCAGGCGCGGGGCGATACGCCGGTGGAACAGCTGTCGGGCGGAGAAAAGGCCCGGCTGCTCTTTGCCCTCGTCACCCGCGATGCGCCACATCTGCTGCTGCTGGACGAGCCGACCAACCATCTCGACATCGAGGCGCGCGATGCGCTGATCGAGGCCGTGAACGACTATTCCGGCGCCGTCGTCTTCATCGCCCATGACCGGCGCATGGTCGAACTTGCCGCCGAGCGCCTCTGGCTGGTTGCCGACGGCCGGTGCCGCCCCTATGAGGGCGATCTCGACGACTATCGGCGCCTGCTGCTGGAAACCGCCCGCGCCACCCCCGACCGGGGTGGTGTTGCCGGTGACGCCGACGCCAGGGCGACACGTCGCGACCAGCGCCGCGCCGCCGCAGAGCGGCGCGAAAAGCTGAAGCCGCTCAAGGATGTGGTCCGGAAAGCGGAAGCAGAGGTCGAGAAGCTGACCCGCGAACGCGACCGTCTTGCCGCCATCCTGGCCGACCCGAAGCTCTATGACGGGCCACAGGCCAAGGTGGCTGAGGCGACCCGGGCCAAGGGCAAGGTCGACGCCGACCTCGAAGCCGCCGAAGAGCGCTGGCTTGCCGCTGCAGAAGCCTATGAGACGGCGGAAGCCGAAGCATTGGCCGACGCCTGAGAAGACAGATGCCGCGCTGACGGCATCCCCTCCTCCGCAATCCGATCGCCGTCACCACGCGCAGGCCGGCCCACGCCGCCTGCCGCGCCTGCCTGTTCGCACCCGAAACGCGTCGATGACGCGACGGGTGGATTTTGCGTTGCAGACTGCGACTGAGACGCAACCCCATGCACTGCAGAATGCATCGCGTTTTGCATCAAGACGTCATAACGGTTCTCGACTGCCGTTATTCACTCCTGGCATATCAGCAGCAACCGGCGTCGAGTGCCAATAATCGGAAGACCTCGTCTTCGGACTTCACTCCGTATTTTTCATCTTGAACACATCAGCGAGACGATCCTAAATAATCCAGATGATCCCCGCTCAATTCGCATGCTTCCACCCGTAAGGAGTGCTGTCATGAAAGAGATTGAGGCTATCCTGCGCGACAATCGCATCACCACTGCGGAGATTCTCTATCACATGCCGGATCATCCGACAGTCCTTCAGAGTTTTGTCTGGCAGTTCCTGGACATCGCGCCCCGGTTTCCGAAGTTGCGCTTGTTCCTGGATTTCTGGACCCGCGAGATTGATGGCCGTATTCACTCGGTAACAGTTGCCAACTCAACACTGGCAGCGCCTGCACGCTGGCGGCACCTGGACGGCGTGTGGCGCCTGCAATAGGCATCGGCCCGCGCTGAGATCGCCACAGCCCGAACGATCATGGCGCGGGACTTGCTTATCCCTTCGGTCATCACCACCGCCCCCACCACGACACATGCCGGCAGGCGCCTGCATGTGGTCGCGGACGGAAAGCTGTCATGACCGAAGACCGGCCGGGCGCCGCAGCGCGCCCTGCACCTGATCATCGAAGCGCCGGGAGACGATCGCCGATCGCCGTCGACGCCGTGATCGTCTGGCTGAAGCCAGTAGCGGTCGGGCTCATGCTCGCGGCCCTGCTGCTGTTTGCCGTGGGGCTCGTGCGCAGCAACGAGATGGTCCGCGGCGTCATCACGGCGGCATCGGGCGATCTTCCGCGTGCCGCGATCGCCCTCCGTGATCTTGAGCGCACGATTCTGGCCGTGGTGGCGGGGCTGCCGTCGGCGGACCGGACAGTCCCCGACGAGCCCGATATCACGCGCAACAGGCTCGATCATATCCGAGAGCTGACGATCGCCATCGACGGCACCGGCATGGGCGCAATCGTCCGCGCCCTGCCGGATGGCGGGCCGGTCCTGGACACGCTGCGCGCCACACTTCGCCGGGCAGACAGCACGGCAGATCCTGGCGAGGTGGTCCGGGAACTGCGCCCGATCGCCGCCCGGCTCGCAGGGCTGCTGCCGAGGATCGAAGAAAAGACCGCCGAAGCCCGCATGGCGGCCCGCGCCGAACTTCAGACATTGCAGACGATGAGCATGCTGTCGGCGACGGGGGTCGTGGTCTCGGTCACGGGCCTCGCTCTGTTGTCGGTGATCATGCAGCTCAGGCTCCGCGCAAGCCGCGGGCGACTGCGCGATGCCATCGAAGCCATGTCCGACGGCTTTCTGCACATCGACCGCAATGGCCGCGTGACCGTTGCCAATGAACGGCTGCGCAGCCATCTGCCCCGCACCATGGCATCCGTCCACCGCGGCCAGCCCTCGGGGCTGCTGGCCGCCGCTCTGGCCGCCAGTGCGGCCGACCCGGAAACCGCACATCGACGCCTGCTTCATGTATTGGACAGCCTGCCGGAACCCGGACGCGCGCTGCTTCCGGCCCTGGATGTCAGGCTGGCCGACGAGCGCTGGCTGCGGCTCAGAGTTCGTGTCGGCAGCGATGGCGGGCGCGCCGTGACCGTTGCCGACGTCACGGATCTGGTCGCCGCCGAACACGCACGGCATCGTCAGGCCCTGGTGTTCAAACACCTCACGGATGGTGTGGTGCTGGCCGATGCCGATGGCCGGATCATGGATGTCAGCCCGGCGGCGGAACAGCTTTACGGCGTGTCGGCGGCGGCCATAGAAGGGCGACCCATCGGGCTGCTGCTCCGTCCGTCAGATGCGGAGCAGATGACCCGTGCCCTGCTCGACGAACTGTCCGGCTGCGAAACCGCAGAGCGCGCCTTCCCGATCGCCCGTCCCGGCCCCGACGGGAGCTTCAGCCCCACCGGCCGCGATGGCGAGGCGACCTTCGTCGCACTCAGGGAAACATCGGCCGGCTTCGGGGGTGTGATCGCCCTGATCCGCGATGTCAGCGAAATCCACCGCGTCCACAAGCTGAAGGCCGCCTTCATCGCGGCTGCGGCTCACGAACTGCGCACACCGACGACGGCGTTGCTCGGTGCATTACGCCTGGCAAACAGCGGGGTCGGCGGCGATGTCCCCCCGCAACTGACTGCGCTGCTTGCGATGGCCTCGCGCAATGCCGATCGCCTGACGTCGGTCATCGACGGGCTGGTCGATGTGGAGCGTCTGGAAAGTGGGAGCTTCACCCTGGCACGTCAGCCGGTAAGGCTGGTGGATCTGCTGGCCACCATCTCCCACCGGGCCCGCGATCTGCCTCATGTCGGGCTGACCGTCAGCGGCCCCACCGATGAGACGGGCCATGCAGAGGCCACCACGGTGATGATGGACCCGGAACGTCTTGCCCAGGCTCTGCTGGGCGTCGTCGATCAGGTTGCGGGGCCGCAGCCGCGAATCGGAAGCCGCACCGCCGTCCGGCTGGCCTGGGGCCTGAATGATCACCGGGTCCGGATGTCGGTGGAACAGCCCGGCGCCGCCAATCTGGCAATGGAGACGATGCCCCGCCCGGCGGGGAACCGGTCGGCGCCACCCCGACGCCCGGGCGATATCGGTTTCGGTCTGGCGGTCACCCGGGCGGTGGTGGAGCGTCATGGCGGGCTGATCTGGTGGGAAACCACCGATGCCGGCAGCCGCTTCAGAATCGATCTGCCGCTCCACCGGACCGGCTGACGGCCACGCAATCAGGGGGCCCGTTCCCAGCGGCCATCCGGCCGCTGGCGCCAGTAGGTCAGGGCGAACCCCCGGGCCTTGCGGGCCCGCCAGCGGTCGCGTGCCGCCGCAACCGCCAGGTCGTCCCGTCCGTCGAAGAGATCGAGCACCCGGACAAAACCCGACGGATCCGGATGATCCATGCCATCCACCAGGACAAGGACCTGGGGATCATTGGGCAGATCATCCCCCGCCGTCAGCCAGACGGGCTGGCGTTCCGGCAGGGGATCGCCCTGGCTGCCATGCGGCAGGAAGCTGTCCGGATCATAGGTCCAGAGCAGACTGTCCAGGGCCTTCACCCGCTCCGCCGATCCCGCCCGCAGCACCGCCCGCCAGTCGCGGGCGAGCACCCGTTCGAGCAGCGCGGGAAGCGCCTGCTCGAGCGGGGTCGCGGTCAGATGATAAAAGGCGATCTCCACCCCGGCGGGCGTTGCCTCGGCATCGGCGGACATCGCCTCTCCGCCGCCGCTCACGCGCCGGCTTCGAAGCGGTCGGCGACCAGGCGGTCGAGCAGGCGCACGCCGTAACCCGTGGCCCCCTTGGGCCCCAGATCGGTGTCACCCTTGCCCCAGACCACGCCGGCCACGTCGAGATGCGCCCAGGGCGTGTCGCCCACGAACCGCTTCAGGAACTGCGCCGCGGTGATGCTGCCGCCATCCCGTCCCTTGCCGACATTCTTCATGTCGGCAATGTCGGAATTGATGTCCTTGTCATAGGCGTCCGACAGCGGCAGGCGCCACAGCCCCTCGCCGGTCGCGGCCGAGGCGGAGAGCAGGGCGTTCGCCAGGCCATCGTCATTGGCGAACAGCCCCGCATTATAGGTGCCCAGCGCCACGATGATCGCCCCGGTCAGGGTCGCCAGATCGACGATGGCGGACGGCTTGAAGCGATCGCGGGTATAGGCCAGCGCATCGGCCAGCACCAGCCGGCCCTCGGCATCGGTGTTGATGACCTCGATGGTCTGGCCGGAGAGCGAGGTCACCACGTCGCCGGGCCGCTGTGCGGTCCCGGACGGCATGTTCTCGACCAGGCCGACCACGCCCACCACATTCACCCGCGCCTTGCGCTGGGCAAGCGTGCGAAGCAGGCCGGCGACGATACCGGCGCCGCCCATATCCCACTTCATCTCTTCCATGCCGCCCGCGGGCTTGATCGAGATGCCGCCGCTGTCGAAGCACACGCCCTTGCCGACAAAGGCCACCGGATCGCCGTCGTCCTCGCGGCCGGTCCAGCGCATGATCACCAGATAGGGCTCGTTGACGCTGCCCTGAGCCACGCCCAGCAGGGCGTTCATACCCAGCGCCGCCATGCGGTCGCGATCCAGCACCTCGACATCGATGCCGAGCCGGGCCAGATCCTTCAGCCGCTCCATGAAATTGCGGGGCGTGAGGACGTTGGCGGGTTCCGAGATCAGCTCACGGGTGAAATCGACACCGTCGCCGGCGGCATTGCGGGCCTCGAACGCCCCGGCAGCCTCGGCACCGGCGCCGCTCATCACCGTCACCGCCGGATCGACCGGGGCGTCGTCACCCTCCTTCTTGCTGCGATAGCGGTCGAACCGCCAGGCGCGCAACCGGGCGCCCAGCGCGACCTCGGCCGCAAGCGCCGCCTGATCTCCGTCGAGCCCGGAAATATCGACGGCGATCGCCGCAGCGCCGGCGGCCGAGCGCACCGCCCTGCCCCCGAGCTTCAGCGCCTTCAGCGCATCGAACTCTCCGGCCTTGCCGATGCCGAGCAGGACGACCCGATCGAGCCCCACGCCATGTGGCGCCAGCACGACGGCCTGCTGCTCGGCCTTGCCTTCGAAACGGGCGGCCGCCATGGCCCGGCCCAGCGCGCCGCCGGTCGCCTCGTCGACCGCCTGCCCCGCGGGCGTCAGCGCCCGACCTTCGGAGACGGGAAGAACGAGTGTGCCGTCGGCTGGAATCGACGACGTCGCGAAGCTGATGGTCATGCCTGCCTCTCCGGGTTCCTGTGCATGGCTCGGACACGCCTGAAGGTGATCCTGGTGCGGACCGCTCTCCAACGGGTGCCTCCGGGCAATATAGGCGGTGTGTCCCTCCGGCAGAAGACCGGTGACGCATATCCGATACGGCCCTCCCCGAAGGCGGGCACTGGACCCTGGGCGTCGGCCAAGATAAGTTGCGCCCGGCGGGCGGTGTCTCTGCATCCTGCCGCAGGACATATCACGCCCCGCCCGTTCCGCATCTCTCGCCGCACCCGGTTATCGCCCGGGGATGGACGGTGAAGCCGCTTCCCAGCCCAGGGGTTCCATGCCGGGTTACATGCCGCTTGCCACCCGCTATCTGTTCAGACAGCTGCTGCTGCCGGCGCTCGCCATCACCGCAGGCCTTGCCGCGGTGGTCTGGCTGACGCAGTCGGTGCGCTTCCTGGATCTGATCGTCAACCGCGGTCTTTCGGCACTGGTCTTCGTTCAGCTCACCATTCTGCTGCTGCCCACTTTCCTGACCATCATCATGCCGATCGCCCTGTTCTGCGCGGTGGTGACGGTCTATTCCCGGCTGATCTCGGACCGGGAACTGGTGGTGCTGCGGGCCGCCGGCCTGGGGCCATGGGCGCTGATCCGGCCGGCGATGATGCTGGCCGGGGTCTTCACCCTGATCGGGTATCTGCTGTCGCTCTACATCGTCCCGACCTTCACCCGGGATTTCCGCGAACTCCAGATCTCGATCCGCAGCGATGTGGCCGCCGTGCTGCTCCAGGAAGGGCGGTTCAATTCGCCGGTGCCGGGGCTGACGGTCTTCGTCCGCGAGCGCCTGCCCTCGGGCGAACTGGCGGGCATTCTTGTGCAGGACGAGCGCAACAAGGCCGCCCCGGTCACGATGATGGCGGCAAGGGGCGGCCTGGTCGCCACCGATACCGGCCAGCGGATCGTGCTGGTCGACGGCAACCGGCAGGAACGCAGCCCCGACGGGCGGGTCAGCTTTCTCTATTTCGACCGCTACACCGTCGACCTGGCACTGGTTGCGGGCGATGCGGCCCCCGGTGCACCGGACCGACGCGAGCGTTATCTGTCGCAGCTTCTGAACCCCGAGGCCGGGATTTCAGATAAGTTCCGCGGCGAGTTGCGCAGCGAGCTGCATCAGCGCCTGGCCTGGCCGCTCTACAATCTCGCCTTCACCCTGATTGCCCTCGGCCCCCTGCTTGCCGGCGAATTTTCCCGACGGAGCAGATGGGCCAGGGTGGCGGTGGCCGCGGCGGCGATGATTGCCGTACAGCTCGCCGGTATCATGCTGACCTCGGCGATCGTCACGGCGCCGCTTGCCGCCATCCCGCTTTACCTCTCGATTTTCGGCGCCGCAGCCATCGCCCTCTGGCTCATGCTGGGGCGCCATCTTCGGCGGATTCCGCCCCAGGCCCCTGACGGGACGGCTGAGGAGGCCCGGGCATGACGCAACCATCATCCAATGCCGGCCGCGTGCGGGCAGGCCGGGCCCCTTCGACCCCGCGCCGGCATGTGTCCACCACACTCAGCCTCTATCTTGCCCGCCATATGCTGAATTCGGTCGGGCTGGTGCTTGCCGTGGTCATGGGTCTGGTGCTGGTGGTCGACCTCATCGAACTGCTGCGCCGTGCCGCCGGGGACGATGTACCGGTCACGACGCTGATCGGGATGGCGATCCTGAAAAACCCGTTTCAGTTGCAGAAGATCGCCCCTTTCGCGGTGCTGATCGGGGGCATGATCACCTTCTCGCGACTCACCCGCACGAACGAACTGGTGGTGGCGCGGGCGGCTGGTGTGTCCGTCTGGCAGTTCATGGCGCCGCCCGTCGGGGTGGCCCTGCTGCTGGGGGCGTTCCTGGTCGCCATTTTCAATCCTCTCGCCGCCATGATGACTTCCAGATACGAATCGCTCGATGCCCGATATATCGGCGGCCACAGCAGTCTTCTGTCGGTCGGCCCCGGCGGGTTGTGGCTGCGCGAGCGGCTGGACGGCGCACCGGTGGTCATCCACGCCACCCGCATGGCCGCCGCGGGCACCGATCTCGGCAATGTCACGATCTTCCGCTACGGGCAGGACGAGACCTTCCGCGACCGGATCGACGCCGCCCGTGCGACGTTGGGCAATCAGGTCTGGCACATCGAGAACGCGATCGTTTCGGCACCCGACCAGGTGCCGGAACGGGTCGACAGCCTGGAACAGGCGACCCAGATGACGCGCGAGCAGATCCTGGACAGCTTCGCCAATCCCGAAACCATGTCGTTCTGGGCGCTGCCGGGCTTCATCGCGCAGCTCAGGGATGCGGGCTTTAGTGCGCTGCAGCATCGGCTCTACTGGCACTCGGTCCTGGCCCTGCCATTGCTGATGATGGCCATGGTCATCATCTCGGCAACTTTCGGTCTGCGTTTCACCCGCAGGGGCGGTGCCGGCATCACCATTGCCGGCGGTGTCTTCACCGGCTTCCTGCTGTATTTCCTCACGGGCGTGGTCTATGCTCTCGGCCAATCCGGAGGCCTGCCGGTGGTGCTGGCCGCCTGGACTCCGGCCGGCGTTGCGGCGCTGTTCGGCATAGCGACCCTGTTGCATCTGGAGGACGGCTAGCCTTGGTCGCCGGACCTGCTTCCACTCGCCGCCGCTCCACGCTCGATCGCCTGCGCGCCGATCTTCTGGCCGCAGCCGCCGTCGTCGTGTTGAGCGCCCTGCCTGATCCGGCCCGCGCCCAGGCCCTGCCCTCTCTTGCCTCCGACGAGCCGATCCTGCTTCAGGCGGATGAGGTGGAGTATGCGCGCGAGCTGGAGATCGTGATCGCGCGTGGCAATGTCGAGGTCGCACAGGGCGAGCGCATCGTCCGTGCCGACAGCCTGACCTATAATCGGCGTGATGGCATCGTGACGGCACAGGGCAACGTCGCGATGGTTGAATCCGACGGATCGGTCCTGTTTGCGAGCTATGCTCAGCTGGACGAGGGGCTGGCCAAGGGCATCGCCCGCGACCTGAAGGCGCGACTTTCCAACCAGAGCCTGCTCGTCGCTGCCGGCAGCACGCGCGAGGGCCGTTTCACAAGGATGGACAAAGCGTCCTACACCGCCTGCGAACTTTGTGAAGACAAACCGGACAGGCCTGCGCTCTGGCAGATCAAAGCCGATACCGTTACCCACGACGAGCAGACCCGGGACATCGTCTATCGTGATGCCACGGTGGAGTTGTTGGGGGTACCGATCGCGTATACGCCCTATTTCAGCCACCCGGATCCCACGGTGGACCGTCGCACCGGCGTGCTTGCACCGACCTACAGGTCCAACAGCACGCTCGGCAGTCGCCTCGACATCCCCTATCATATCGTGATCGACCCGACGGCGGATGCCACGCTGACCCCGATGTGGACAACCGATCAGGGGGGTGGACTGAGTGCCGAGTACAGGCGGGCTCTGGACAACGGTGCATTCTCGCTCGAAGGCATGATTGCCGATGCAACAGATGATGTCGCGAAGGATAACGTCCGCGGCTATATCGCTGGCCGGGGACGTTTTGATCTGAACGACACCTGGCGTTGGGGATTTGATGGTATCTGGGCAGGGGACGATACAGTCCTTCGCGTTTATGATATCACCAACCGCGAGACCCTGACATCGACGCTGTATGCCGAAGAACTGAACGGGCGCGACTATGCGCAGATCGCGGGATACTGGTTCCAGGGCCTGCGGAGCACTCAAAGGCAGTCACAGCTTCCCGTCGCTTTGCCGATGGCACAGTGGAGCCGCCTGGGCGCGCCGGGCATGGGGCCGCTCGGGGGACAATGGCGACTGGATTCAAGTTTCGCAGGCCTCTCGCGTCAGGACGGTACCGACAGCTATAGAATGACCGTCGGGGGTGGATGGAACCGTAGCTACATCGGCGGTGAAGGCGGCGTCTATACGCTGACTGCCAATATGCGCGGAGACGGCTATGTCGTTGACGACGTGACGGATTCAGGCCGCAGCTACAGCGGCACCGCCGGCCGGGTACTTCCTGAGATCGCGCTGGACTGGCGCCTGCCGATGGTTCGCTCTGACGGCGAAACGCGACAGATGATCGAACCGATCGTGATGGGTGTGATCAGCCCTTACGGCGGAAACTCGTGGAAGATCCCGAACGAGGACAGTCGCGACTTCGAATTCGACGAGACCAACCTGTTCTCTACCCAGCGCTTCTCGGGATATGACCGTGTGGAAAGCGGGCCGCGGCTGAGTTACGGTCTCCGCGTCGGCCATTACACGGGTGACGGCGGCCAGATTACCGGCCTGATCGGGCAGTCGGTCCGCGCCAAAGCCGACGACACTTTTGCACCAGGCAGCGGCCTGGAAGACAAGGTTTCGGATTATGTGGGGCGGGTGGTTGTGACTCCTGATCCGAACCTTGATCTCTACTATCGTTTCCGCTTTGACAAGGACACGCTGGAGCCTCGGCGCACGGACCTGGGGGCTGCATGGATTGTCGATCGCGCAAGCTTCGACCTTTCCTATACCCTCCTCCGTGCTGATGAGCGTGAGGTCACGGACGATTATTCCGATCGTGAAGAAATCTATTTCAGTGCAGGCTACGATATCACCGACGATTTCAAGATCTTCGGAAGTCTGCGCCGCGATCTGGAGAATGACCGCTCGATCGACCACGGCGCAGGCTTCGCCGTCGATCTCGACAACTGCCTCTACATCGTTTCCGAAGTCCGGCGCAGCTTCTCGCGCGACCGGGACATCCAGCCTTCCACCGATGTGCTGGTCCGGGTGGTGCTGCGCACCCTGGGCGGAACCTACTGACATGCACACGAACGAGCACAGAGGACGTTCGATGAAGCCCTTGCGCATTCTGCTCCTGGCCGCCTTCGCCGGTACCACCGCATTGTGCGGGGTGGTGGCGACAGGGCCCGGCACGGCGCTCGCGCAGACGGCGGGCCGGGTCGCGGCCGTCGTCAATGACGATATCGTCTCGGTGTTCGATCTGACTGCCCGGATGGACATGGTCATCAAGACCTCTCAGTTGCCGGATGATCAGCAGACCCGTCAGCGCCTGGCCCCGCAGATTCTCCGCCAGCTGATCGACGAACGCCTGCAGCTGCAGGCGGCTCGCCGGCTGGGCCTGAACGTCACCGCCGATGAACTGTCGCGAGCTGAGGCGCAGATCGAAACCCGCAACAACTTCGCGGCCGGCACCCTGGAACAGGGGTTGCGGGCACAGGGCATTGTGCCCTCCACGGTGATCGACCGTCTGCGCTCGGAAATCGCGTGGGAGAAGGTGGTGGCCCGCGAGGTGCGGCCGCGGATCGTGGTCGGCGAGGATGAAATCAATGCGGTGCTGGATCGCATCCGCGCCAATGCCGGCCAGACCGAATACCGCGTGCTTGAAATCGTGTTGAGCGTGCCCGACCCGCAGCGCGAGGCCGAGGTGCGCCAGAATGCCGAGCGGCTGCTTGAACAGCTGAAGGCGGGCGCGCCCTTCACGGCGCTGGCCCGCGAGTTTTCTGACGGCGTCACCGCCCAGCAGTCGGGTGATGTCGGCTGGGTTCTGCCCGGTCAGCTGGCGCCGGAGATCGATGCCTTCCTTGCCAATGCGCAGGCCGGCACCGTCTCGACGCCGATCCGCACGCCCGAGGGCTATCACATCGTGGCGGTCGCCGACACCCGCAAGGTGACGGGCGGCGACGCCTCGCAGATCGAAATCGCGCTGAAACAGATCGCGCTTGAAACCGGCGACGACCCGGCGGCCCAGCGTGCCGCCACCGAGCGGCTGCAGGCGGCCACGGCCGATCTCGCCTCCTGCGAGGCCGTGGACGGCATCGCCAGGGATCTGGGCGCGGATCCGACCACCGATCTCGGTCGGCTGAAGGTCGGTGATCTGGCGCCGGCGCTGCGTCAGGCGGTGATCAATCTGGGCCCCGGCGAGGTTTCCGGGCCGATTACCGGTGGTGGCATGGTGCGCGTGTTCGTGGTCTGCGACCGCAGTGGCGACATCGCCGGGCTTCCGGACCGCGATACCATTCGCGAGGCGCTGATCCGCCAGCGGCTCGACACGATGGCCCAGCGCCATCTGCACGACCTTCGCCGCCAGGCCTTCATCGATGTCCGCGTCTGATGATGCCCCAAGGCGGCCCCTGGCCGTCACCATGGGAGAGCCGGCCGGTATCGGCGGCGAGCTGACCCTCGCCGCCTGGATGCGCCGGGCGGATCTGGCCCTGCCGGCCTTCCTTGCCCTCGACGATCCCGACCGGCTGGCCGGGATTGCACGCAAGCTTGGATGGCAGGTGCCGATCCGCGAGATTGCGTCGGCCAGCGACGCCCTGACGGCTTTCGAGGACGCCCTGCCGGTTCTGCCCGTCCGACTTCCCTCGCCTGCCACCCCGGGGCGCCCTGATCCCGCCCATGCCGGCGCAGTGGTCGAGGCACTCGACCGCGCTGTCGACCTCGCCATGGCGGGCGCGGTCGATGGCGTGGTCACCAATCCGATCCAGAAGAAGACCCTCTACGACGCGGGCTTTCCCTATCCCGGCCATACCGAATACCTCGCCGCCCGGTGTGGTGGCGGCATGCGGCCGGTGATGATGATCGCAAGCCCGGCCATCCGGGTCGTGCCTGTGACCATTCACGAGGCCCTGGTCCGGGCGGTGGCCTTGCTGACGCCTGATCTGATCGTCGAGACCGCCACCATCACCGCCGAGGCCCTGCACCGGGATTTCGGCATCGCCCGGCCTCGGCTCGCCCTTGCCGGCGTCAACCCGCATGCGGGCGAAGACGGCACGCTTGGCCGGGAGGATATCGAGATCGTCGCCCCGGCGATCGAGCGGCTGAAGGCAGCCGGCATCGACGCCCGGGGGCCGCTGCCGGCCGATACCCTCTTTCACGAAGAGGCCCGGGCGGGCTATGACGCGGTTCTGGGCATGTATCACGATCAGGTGCTGATCCCGGCCAAGACCCTGGACTTCCATGGCGGCGTCAATGTGACGCTGGGCCTGCCGATCGTGCGAACCTCACCCGATCACGGTACGGCGCTCGATCTTGCAGGCCGTGGCACGGCCCGTGTCGACAGCCTGACCGCCGCCATCCGCCTTGCCGGCACCATGGCTGCCGCGCGGGCCCGTATCTCCCCTTCTGCCTGAATTACAGAGCCCTCATGACCTCCACGCCTCCGGCCGACACCGCTGCGGTGCGCGATACGACATCGGCGCTCGACGCCCTGCCCCCGCTCAGGGATGTGATCGCGGCCGCGGGCCTCGACGCGCGAAAATCGCTGGGTCAGCACTTCCTTCTCGACCTCAACCTCACCCGCCGGATCGCAAAGCTGGCAGAGGGTGAGAACGGGGTTGCCGGTCGCACCGTCATTGAAGTCGGCCCCGGGCCGGGCGGCCTGACCCGCGGCCTGCTCGCCGGCCCCGCCGCCCGCGTGATCGCGATTGAACGCGACGGCCGTGCCGTCCAGGCACTGCAGCCGTTGATCGATGCCTGTCCCGGCCGCTTTTCCATTATCGAAGCCGATGCCCTGGCGATGGATCCCGGAAGCCTGCTCGACGCGGTCGGCGACGACGGGCGCTGTTGGATCGCCTCGAACCTGCCGTACAACATCTCCACGCAGCTGACCGTTCAATGGGCCGAGCGGCCGGAACGCATCGCCGGCATGGTGCTGATGTACCAGAAGGAGGTCGCAGACCGGCTGACCGCCCGTCCGGGCGGCAAGGATTACGGCCGGCTGTCGGTGTTGGCACAATGGCGCTTCAGCATCTACAAGGGCTTCGATATCGGCCCGCGTGCCTTCACACCCCCACCCAAGGTGACCTCCACCGTGCTGGTCTTCGAGACCCGCCCCGAGCCGCTCGCCCCCGCAGAGTTGAAGGCGCTGTCCACCGTAACCGCCACTGCCTTCGGGCAGCGCCGCAAGATGCTGCGTCAGAGCCTGAAGGCCCTGGGCAATGCCGAAGATCTGCTCGCCGCCGCCGGGATCGATCCGACGCGCCGGGCCGAAACGGTGTCGGTGGAAGGGTTTTGTGCCCTGGCACGCGCCTTCGCCGATCGGCGGCAGGCAGAGGATGGCGAACGGTAGGAGCCGTCCGCCATCCGTTTCGGGTCAGAGCACGAAATCTCCTGCGGCGCCCGCCCCGATGCCACGCACCACGATCTCCATATCACGGACGAGATCTCCGTCGACATCGATGAGGACCAGCGATGTCGACGCAGTCAGAACCTGAACCGTCAAGGCCCCTGCAGCGCCGTCGAAGGCCTGGTTGCCCAGGAAGCGGAAGGCCTGGACGCCTGCGACATCCGGATCGGCATCTATGCGTGTCAGATCAATCCGGTCGCCCTCGGCGCGGTTGAAATCGCCGATCGTATCGCGCCCTGCTGCGCCGGCACTGTCGGTGATGCTGGTGTACACGAAGACGTCCGCGCCACCGCCGCCTTCCAGCAGATCGTCGCCGTTCTGCCCCAACAGACGGTTGGCGGCCGCATTACCCCGGATCGTATCCGCGAAGGATGATCCCCAGACCGCCTCAATCCCGGTCAGTTCATCAATCTTGCCCGTCGTATCGGTGGCGACCCCCTGGGCCAGGTCTACGTACATTGCTCCCGGGTTGTCGCCGTAATAGATCAGATCGACGCCGGGGCCACCTTCCACATCGTCATTTCCGGTGCCGGGGATCAGGAAATCGTCGCCGTCATCGCCATAGAGCTGATCGTCGAGCGCCCCGCCGTCCAATCGGTCATCATCGGCGCCACCGGTCAACAGATCGTACCCGTTCCCGCCCCTGAGCGTGTCTTCACCCAGATGGCCGGCAAGATAGTCATCGCCCTCGCCACCATTGACCTCGTCGTCCCCTGCATCGGCATAGATCTGATCGTTGCCGCCATCCCCGTTCAGAAGATCATTGCCCGGGCCCCCCCATATCTCATCGGAACCGCCACGGCCGAACACCACGTCATCTCCCAAACCTCCGGAGATGACGTTGACGCGATCATCGCCCCAGAGTGAGTCGTTGCCCTGTTCGCCGAGGATACGGAAGAAATTGTTCTGATAGTCGTTGCCCTGCCCGGCGATCCGGACTGCATCGCTACCGGACGAGACGGCGCTGTCACCACCGCTGGTCAGAAACTGATCCGGCGAGGCTGCCGACTGGGCACCGGAAAAGGACAGGACGGTCACGTCATAGGTTCCCGGTACCTCTTCGTACTCCGCGACCGCCAGATAATACGTCCCCGAGGTCGCCGGCACATATTCGAAGTAGGCATTGAGGCCGACCCCGTCCTCGCCGTCGGAGAGGATATGGGTGCCGTCGGGCCGGCGCAGATACATCAGAATGTCGCCGGCATCCGGGTTGGCGTCGGTCTGTGCGGACCCGTAAAAGCGATACACCGTTCCCGCGGCCAGGCTGAGGCGGATCCAGTCCACATCGCCCGCGGTCTCGAACCGCCCGGAATACTGCATGCTGTTGGCCCCGACGGCGAAATTCGCCGTGGTGCTCGTGTTCGCGGCCACATCCGCCATGATCGTCGTACTCCATGGGCCCGGACGCGCCGGCATCGCAGACGAGCGCGCGCGGCACCGCCTGCCGACACCCCCTCGGGCTGTCGATGAATATGTTTACCGCCACTTGGCGTCGAGGCACCCGGCAAGGCGCTTGCGCCTTCAACACATGAAGCTGAATGGCAGGGCACGTCTGCCCCCTGAATTGGGGGGCCCTTGAATATTCCGGCCGTGTCACCGACATTCGCACCGGCCACGTCCGGCCTCCCTCTCGACCGGAGACCGCATGACCTATCTTCTGCTCGCTGCCGGCCTTGGACTTCTGTTCCTGGGTGGCGAACTGCTGGTGCGCGGCGCCGTCGGTACCGCCACCCGTCTCGGCATCTCTCCCATGGTGATCGGCCTGACGCTGGTCGGTTTCGGCACCTCGACCCCTGAACTGGTCGCCAGCCTTCAGGCCGCCCTTGCAGGCGCGCCGGGCATTGCGATCGGCAATGTGGTTGGCAGCAACCTTGCCAACATCCTGCTGATCCTCGGCGTCTCTGGGCTGATCCTGCCGGTGGTCGTGAACCCGTCCGCCTTCCGCCGCGACGGTACCGCGCTCGCGCTCGCCACCATCGCCTTCATCGTCGCCTGCCTGGGTGGCGAGCTTGGCCGGATTGCCGGCGTGATCTTTCTCGTCGGCCTCGCCGGCTACACGCTGTTCAGCTACATCTCCGACCGGCGAAGCAACGACGCTGCAGCCCGCATGCATGCAGCCGAGGCGGATTTCGTTTCGGACGAGCCGCAGGTGAAGGCCATGAGCCTGCCCAAGGGGCTGCTGATCACCGCGATCGGTATCGCGGGCGTCATGCTCGGGGCCGACTTCCTGGTGGGGTCGGCGGTGGAGATCGCCCGCGAATTCGGCATGTCGGAAGCCGTCATCGGGCTCACCCTGGTCGCGATCGGCACCTCGCTGCCCGAACTGGTCACCTCGGTGATGGCCGCGATCCGCCGCCATGGCGACGTCGCCTTCGGCAACGTCATCGGCAGCAATATTTTCAACATCCTGGGCATCGCCGGCGTAACCGCCCTGGTCAAGCCGATCCCGATTCCGCCCGAGGTGCTGGCACTGGATCTCTGGGCGATGGCCGCAGCCACCGTTCTGCTGCTCTTCTTCGCCTGGACCGGCTGGCGCATCGGACGCCGGGAATCCGGCATCTTCCTGGGGGCCTATCTGGTCTATCTGGCGGCCCAGCTCTCACCCGGTATCCGCGGGGCGCTGGGGCTCGCCTGATATGCGTCGGGGTGCCGGCGCGCTTTCTCAGCGGCCGGCGCCCTCGCGCATCACATTCACGAAGCCGCTGAGGCCGAGCCGGCGTCGGCGCCGCAGGCGCTCCGCCCTGAGGATCGCCTCCAGATCCGCCAGAGTACGGTCGACATCCTCGTTGACCAGCACATAGTCGTATTCGGCGTAGTGGCTCATCTCATCCGCCGCCTTGGCCATGCGCTTGGCCACCACCTCGGCGCTGTCCTGAGCCCGGGTCGTCAGGCGGCGCTCCAGTTCGGCGATCGAGGGCGGCAGGATGAAGACGGTCACAAGGTCGTCGCGCGCCCGGTCGGCCAGCTGCTGGGTGCCCTGCCAGTCGATGTCGAACAGAACGTCGCGGCCGTCGGCCAGCGTCGCCTCTACCGCGGCCCGGGGTGTGCCATAGCTGTTTTCGAACACGGTCGCATGCTCAAGAAGCGCCTCTTCGGCCACCATGCGATCGAAACTCGCGCGATCGATGAAGTGATAGTCGACGCCGTCCACCTCGCCCGGGCGCATCGGGCGGGTGGTTACCGAGACCGACAGCGTGATGTCGTCGTCCTGCGACAGCAGGCGGCGCGACAGCGTGGTCTTGCCGGCACCCGAAGGCGAGGAGAGCACCAGCATCAAGCCACGCCGGCGATCATGAGGGGCGCGGCGTGCGGCGGTGGTGTCGGTCATCAGCAGCATGGTCCCTGAGAGGCGGTGATGTCGAAGCTCATTCGACGTTCTGGATCTGCTCGCGGAGCTGATCGATCCGGGTCTTGAGGGCAAGTCCGATCCGCGTCAGCGCCGTGTCGGAAGATTTCGAGCACAGCGTATTGGCCTCACGGTTGAATTCCTGCGCCAGGAAATCGAGCTGGCGCCCGACCGGCTCGTCGGCGGCCATCAGCTCCCGTGCCTGGGCGACATGGGCGACCAGCCGGTCCAGCTCTTCACGGATATCGGCCTTGGCAGCCAGCATCGCGGCTTCCTGAACGATCCGGTCTTCGGCAGCACCCGCGCGGTCCTGCAGCAGGCTGCGCAGCTGTTCCTCCAGCCGGGCACGGATGGTCGCAGGCTGGGTGGCGGCCAGGCCGGCAGCCTCGGTCACCAGCCCCTCGATCGCATCGACATGTTCGGTCAGCAACCGGGTCAGAGCCGCCCCTTCCTGGGCGCGGGCAATGACCAGGCGATCGAAGGCGGCGATCAGGCTCTCGGTCATCGCATGCTCGCGCGCCGCCCGAACGGCCTCGCTCTCCTCCTGCTCCACCATCTGCAACAGGCCCGGCACCCGCAGCAGGCCGTCGAGCCGCGGCACCTTCGCCTTGGGAAAGCGTCGCTGAAGCTCGGTCAGAACCTCGCCCAGCCCGTCGGCGACCTCGGGATCGATGCGAAGACGCGCGCCCCGGGCATGGGTCACCAGGCCCAGCTGCACGCTGACATGGCCGCGGCGGATACGGTCCTGGGCGACCTTGCGGACGACCGGTTCCAGCTGGTCGAAACCGGGCGCCAGCCGGATCCGCAGGTCCAGCCCGCGGCCGTTGACGCTCTTGACTTCCCAGTTCCAGCCATAGCGGGCATCGCCTGCATCGGCGCGGGCGAATCCTGTCATGCTGGCAAGCGCCATGGCCAATCTCCCGAGGATGAGCGATGATCAGGGGCGGGTCGGACGGGCGGACTATACGAACCCGTCCCGCCCCCGCCAAGCCTCGGATGACCATCCGGGTCTGATCACGTCACAGTCTCCGACGCTGCCCGTCGGATGTCCACCAGGACCACCCGCGTCCCATGACCGCATCCCCCACGCCCCGCCATATCGCGATCACCGGCGCGTCCAGCGGCCTGGGCGCTGCCCTGGCGCTGGAATATGCCGGACCGGGCATCCGACTTTCCCTGCATGGCCGCGACACGGACCGCACGGAAGCCGTGGCAGCCGCCGCCCGCAGCCGTGGTGCCGAGGTGGATGTGGCGCGGTTCGACGTCACCGATGCCGATGCCGTCGCAGCCTGGGTGACCGCGATCGGTGCAGGCGCGCCCCTCGACCTGATGATCGCCAATGCCGGCATCTCAGGCAACGAAACCGGCAGTGGCGGCGCGGTTTCGGCAGAGGTTACCAGGGCCATCTTCGCGGTCAATGTCGACGGCGTGGTCAACACCGTGCTGCCCGCAGCCGAGCTGATGCTGGGTCGCGGGCGCGGAGCGATCGCCATCGTCGCCAGCCTCGCCGGCTATCGCGGCCAGCCGGGGGCGCCTGCCTATGCCGCATCAAAGGCGGCCGTGAAGGCCTGGGGCGAAGGGCTGCGTCCGCGCCTTGCCCATGGCGGGCTACGGGTGTCTGTCGTCTGCCCGGGGTTCGTGCGCACGCCGATGACCGCCCGCAACCGCTTTCCGATGCCCTTCCTGATGGATGCCGACCGGGCGGCGCGGATCATCCGCCGCGGGCTCGACCGCAACCGGGCGCGCATCGCCTTTCCGTGGCAACTGGCGGCCCTTTGCTGGCTGCTCGCCGCCCTGCCGGCCGCCTGGGCGGACCGGCTGCTCGGCGGCCTGCCTGGGAAGTGACGGCCGCTGCAACCATCCGGCGAAAACACGCGAATGTCACATCGCGCTTGCCAGACGGGCGATCTTCGCGCCAGGATGGCTCCACTGACGGTGTCCTGCGGTCGTTCCGCAGGATGAAAAGGGAATGCGGTGCGCCGGTATCATAATCCGGCAATTCCGCGGCTGCCCCCGCAACTGTAAGCGGAGAGTGCCCCGTCTCGAAACCACTGGCCCCGACGGGGGCCGGGAAGGTGACGGTGGTGCGATGACCCGCGAGCCAGGAGACCTGCCGTCATTCGCGGTCACGGGCGAGCACGTCGGGCGGGGTGTACCGATGGGTTCTGCAAGCGGTGGCGGCGCGGCATGAAGACCCCATAAGCCCCCCAAGGCTTCCCCTTCCCGCCCCGACCAGCCACCCTGCCGGCCTCGTTCGCAGTGACCGCATGACGCAGTCGAACGAGGTCGAGTATCCCCGTGTCCACCAATCGCCCACCCGCCCGCCACCGGTCGCGCCGTCAGCTTCGTGCCGGCCTGGCCCTGCCACTGATCACGCTGTCTCCGCTGGCAATTACGAACCTGGCCGCTGCCGAAGAGACTGGAACCGACGAGGCCACGCGTCTCGCCCCGCTTTCCGTCTCTGCCGCCCGCAGCCCGGTGCCGGTCGAGACCGTCGGCAGCGCCGTCACCGTCATCACAGCCGAACAGATCGAGGCTTTGCAGATCCGTCAGGTCGACGATGTCCTGCGTCTGGTGCCCGGCCTTGCGGTCAGCCGCACCGGGTCGGTGGGTGGCACATCGCAGATCCGCATCCGCGGCTCGGAAGCCAATCAGACCCTGGTGCGCATCGACGGCATAGAAGTCTCCGATCCTTCGGGCGGGTCGGAATTCGATTTCGGCCATCTGCTTGCTTACGAGATCGAGCGGATCGAGGTTCTGCGCGGCCCGCAGAGCGCGCTCTATGGCTCGGATGCCGTGGGTGGCGTGATCGACATCACGACCAAACGTGGGTCCGGCCCGCTTTCGGGCAGTGTGCGGACCGAGGCCGGCAGTTTCGACACCCGCGAAGCGGTCGGCACGGTCTCTTATGGCGACCAGACGTTCGATGCCCTGGTCTCGGCCCAGAGCTTCCGCACCGACGGCATCTCATCCGCCGATGAACGCGCCGGCAATCCGGAGAAGGACGGCTATCGCAACCGGTCCGCTTTCGCGAAATTCGGCTGGCGGCCGGCGGAGGATCTGGAATTCGCCCTGGTCGGCAGGACCGTGCGCTATCGTACGGAAGGGGATGGCTATTCCACTCTTCCTTACGACGCCGATGAGGAAACCCGCGGTACGCAGACCTTCCTGCGCGGCGAAGCGCGCTACGCCATGGCGGACGGCCGCTGGCATCATAAGGTCGGCCTTGCCAACACCGAACATGATCGCGACTACCGATCAGATGGCAGCATCACCAGCACCTATCTGGGCCGCCGGCTGAAGGCAGACTATCAGACCGACTACGGGTTCGAGACCGGCGCCGTCAGTCACGATCTTTCGCTGGGAACCGAGTATGAACGCGAAACCGTACGAACCAGCAGTGCCTGGTCAACGGTCGACCGTGCCTTTGATTCCACAGGTTTTGCGGGGGAATACCGCCTCGGGCTCTACGACCAGCTCTTTCTCTCTGCGGCCGGACGCTACGACAGGAATGAAATCTTCGACGATCAGAAGACCTGGCGCTTCACCGCAGCCTGGCTGATCCCGGGCACGGATACCAAACTGCGGGCTTCTTATGGAACTGGCATCAAGAACCCGACCCTGTTTGAGTTGTTCGGCTACAGCAATACCTATCAAGGAAATCCCGATCTGAAGCCTGAAGAGGCAACCGGCTGGGATGCCGGTATCGAGCACAGCTTCTTCGATGGTCGATTCGTGATCGATTTCGGCTGGTTCCGCCAGGACATCGAAAATCTGATCCAAGGCAGCGGCAGCACGTCGATCAACCTGCCCGGCACATCGCGGATCAATGGGATAGAAACCTCGGTCACCATACGGCCGGTTTCGTGGGCCGATCTGCGGCTGGCCTACACGTATACAGACGGAGAAGACTCCAACGGGCAGGAGTTGGTGCGTCGTGCGCCGCACATCGCCAGTGCCGATCTCTCGACCCGCTTTCTCGACAACCGTGGCCGGGCCGGCCTCTCTGTCGTCTACAACGGCGAACAGAAAGACTGGGCCTACGATGCCTTCTACAACCGAAGCGTCGTCACCCTCGACGACTACACCCTCGTCAACCTGACCGCCGCCTATGATCTCACCGACACGGTCGAGATCTTCGGTCGGATCGACAATCTCTTTGACGAGGAGTATCAGGAGGTTCTGGGCTACGGCTCACGTGGTCGCGCAGGTTATGCCGGCCTGCGGATGCGGTTCTGACCTGATGCGAGCACGGCGCCTTCCGCACCGCCTGACCGGGCTTCTGTCGACCAGGTTTCTGTCGACCGGGCTTCTGCTGACCGGCCTGGTACTCGCGGCCCCGCCCTCGGCTTCCGCCGGGGACGGGCCGCGGCGGATCGTGTCGATGAACCTGTGTGCCGACGAATTGCTGCTGCGCCTGGCACCGCCCGGCCGGCTGGTATCGGTTACCTGGCTGGCCGCGGGGCCGGCGGCGATCGATCCCGCAGCGGCGCAGGGGCTGGTGCTCAATCACGGCCGGGCGGAGGAGATTGCCCGGCTCGCCCCGGATCTGGTGGTCGCCGGCCGCTACACCACTCTGACGACCACGCAGATGCTGCGCCGGGCCGGCATCCCGGTGCTGCTGCTCGACGAGGCGACCAGCCTCGCCGGCATCCGGTCCCAGGTCACCAGCCTTGCCGCGGCCGTGGGCAACCCCGCTGCCGGCCGGAAGATGCTCGATGCCATGGACCGGATGCTTGGCGAGGCGACCCTGGATGCGAAAGACACACCGCTTCCGGGCGTGGTGGTTCTGCGTCCCGGCGGCGGTGTCGCCGGAGCGGGAACCCTGCAGGACGAGATCCTGGCTGCGGCCGGTCTCCGCAATCTGGCCCCCGATGCGCCGGTCGATGGCGATGGCCGGATCGGCCTCGAACGGCTGTTGCGCCTGAAACCCGATCTGCTGGTGCTCGATTCCGACGGGGATGCACCACCGGCCCTTGCGCGCGAGGTGCTCGACCATCCGGCCTTCCGGGCACGGGCAGCGGGCATGGCCATCACCAGCCTGCCGGCCGCCCTCTGGGTCTGCCCGGGCCCGTGGGTCGCAGAGGCGGTCGGTCGCCTGTCGGCCGCGCGACGGTCGCTCGCCGGACGCCAGCGAGGATCGCGGTCATGACGCTGACCACGGCCCGGATATCGGCGGCGCTCCTCCTCCTCACCGCCCTTCTGACGCTGGCCTCCATTGCTGCCGGGCCGGACGGTCTGGATCTTCCGCGCGCCATGGCCGACGTCGCCCATGGCCGCGACACGCTGGATGCGCTGATTCTGGTCCAGCTGCGCCTCCCCCGGGCGATCCTCGCGATTGTGCTGGGCGCCGGGCTCGCCATGTCCGGCGCAGCTTTGCAGGGGCTGTTGCGCAACCCGCTCGCCGATCCGGGCGTGGTCGGTGTCTCCGCCTCGGCAGGTCTGGGTGCCGTCGCCGCCTTCTACAGCGGTGCGGCGGCCGCCTGGTCGCTGGCCCTGCCGCTCGGTGGCATTGCAGGCGCCCTCGCCGCCACGCTGGTCCTGGCCGTGATCGCGGCACGCGGGGCCGGCACCACCGCGCTTATCCTCACCGGCGTCGCCATCGGCAGTTTCGCCGCAGCCCTCACCGCCCTCGCCCTCAATCTTGCACCGTCACCTTATGCGGCGCTCGAAATCGTCTTCTGGTTGATGGGATCGCTCAGCGACCGCAGTATGGACCATGTCTGGCTGGCGGTGCCGCCGGTGATGATCGGCCTGGTGATGCTCGCCCGGCTGGGACGGGCACTCGAAGCCCTGACCCTTGGCGAGGACACGGCCGCGAGTCTCGGCTTCGATGTCACCCGCACCCGGCTTGCGACGATTCTGGGCACAGCCCTTGCCGTCGGGCCCGGTGTCGCGGTCGCGGGCGCAGTCGGCTTCGTCGGCCTTATCGTCCCGCATCTGCTGCGGCCGCTGGTCAGCCATCGCCCCGGCGCCCTGTTGCTGATCGCAGCGCCGGCTGGCGCCGCTTTCACCCTCTCGGCCGATATCGCCGTTCGCCTGCTGCCGACCCGTCCCGAACTGAAGCTGGGGGTGATGATGGCCCTGATCGGTGCACCCTTCCTCGCCTCCCTGATCCTGAAGACCGCGCGAAAGGACGGCTGACCCCATGGACGCAACGACCCTCGAGGCGCGACACCTCACCCTTTCAGGGCCGGACCGCGCCCGGCTGGAGGATCTGTCCCTGTCGTTCGGCCCGGGGCAACTGGTGGGGCTGATCGGCCCCAATGGCGCCGGCAAGACCACGCTGCTGCGCCTGCTCGCCGGTCTTCTGACCCCGCAGCATGGGAGCGTGCTGCTTGGCGGGCAACCGCTGCACCAATTGTCCGCCGCCGCCCGGGCGCGACGGATCTCGTATCTGGCCCAGGGCGCCGATGTGCATTGGCCGCTGCCGACAGAAGCCGTGGTCGCGCTCGGCCGCCTGCCTCATGGTGACGGCCGGAGGCCCGCAGATCGCCGCGCAATCGCCCGAGCCATGGCGGCGACCGGGACGCAGGGTTTCACCGGCCGCCGGGTCGACCGGCTTTCAGGCGGTGAACGGCTCAAGGTTCTGCTGGCCCGGGCACTGGCCGTGGAGGCGCCGATCCTGCTCGCAGACGAGCCGGTCGCAGCCCTCGACCCCGCACACCAGCTCGATGTCATGGACTTGCTCAAAGCCCTTGCAGGCGATGGCCGGCTGGTGGTGGCCGTGCTGCATGATCTGGGGCTTGCCGCCCGGTTCTGCGACCGGCTGGTGTTGCTGGCAGAGGGTCGCCTGATTGCCGACGGACCACCTGAAGCCGTGCTCACCCCCGACAGGCTGGCACGGGCCTATGGCATACGCGCCCTGCATGGCCAGGCCGACGGCCATCTGCTGGTCGTGCCCTGGGCCCGCACCCGGATGTCGGAACAGTCAAGGGAGACAACGATATGCCTCACGCATCCATCTCCGGATATGAGGATGCAGCAGGCCCGCTGATCGGACGGCTTCTGGCCGATCCGGCCCAGGCCTGGAGCACAGGCAGCTTCGGCGCCATCGCCGAGTTCATGCGCGATGCCGGCGAGCCGCTATCGGTCGATGCCGCAGAGGACCCCGAGCGCCGCCGGCTGGCGACTGACCGTGGTGCCATCGCCATCACGCTGCGGAGCGATGTCCGGCCGCTGGCCTACGAGACCCCGTCCTCCGACGGCGTCGGCTGGTCGTCGGCCATCGCTTTCTGCCTGCCCGAAGCCGCCGCCGCCGGGCCGGCCCGGACGGTGGTCACCGAACTCGGCCCCGATGCGGATGCCGTACGGCCGGAAGACCGGAACGGCATCCTGTTCGATCTGGGCCTCGGCATTCCTCATACCGAGGCCTGCCTGCGCGCCTCGACGCCCGAGGCGCTCTCGGTTCTCCGCAGGCTGGCCGGCCGGCCGCTGCTGGGGGAAGATCCGGGCCCGCGCCGGGCTGCCGCAGCCACCGGCGCCCATCGGGTCTTCATGACCCGGCTGGCAAGGATCGAGGTCTTTCAGGCCGTTCCAAAGACGGGGGAAACCTCTCCCGAAGGCCCCCACACCCATCTTCTGCCGAAGCTGCTGGCCGCTGGTCGCACCGCCTCCGCCAATACGCCGATCCCCGACGGGTTGGTCGCCGGTCTGACGCTGCATGCGTGCAATCCGCTGCGCGATGCCCTCGGTCGGCCGCGCGCTTTCGACCCGATCGCTCATCAGGCCTTTCAGGAATTGATGACAGCGCATGGCGATCCGCGGGTGCTGGCCCTGCGTCAGCGGTTCCTGGCCGCACTGCAGGACGGAATGGCCCCGGACGCCCTGGTCGATGACGAGGATCAGGATGCCCGGCATCTGCGGGCGACGCTTCGCGTGGCTCTGCGTCAGGCGCGCCAGACGCAGGCGGCCAGAGCGGCTGTTCTCGATGCCTGGAGCGAGGCAATCGATCCCGCCGCCCGTGGGCGGACTCCGGACACCGTCTGCGGCTGAGGCGTCAGTCGCCGGCTGCCGCCTTCGCTGCCCGGCGACGCTCGCGCTCGATCCGGCGCCATTTGGCGACATTGGCATTGTGCTCGGCCAGCGTGCGCGCAAAGACATGGCCGCCCGTCCCGTCTGCCACGAAATACAGCGCATCTGTCTCCGCCGGCTGGGCCACGGCCATCAGCGCTGCACGGCCGGGCAAGGCGATCGGCGTCTTCGGCAGACCGTCGATCTCGTAGGTGTTCCAGTCATGGGCGTTGCCCAGATCGGACCGGGTGATACCGCGGTCGATCCGGCCGGTGCCCTCGCTCAGGCCATAGATGACGGTCGGATCCGACTGCAGCCGCATACCGCGCTTCAGCCGGTTCACGAACACGCCGGCCACAAGCGGCCGCTCGTCGGGAATGCCGGTCTCCCGCTCGACGATCGAGGCCAGGATCAACATCTCTTCGGGCGTCGACAGCGGCAGGTCCGGCCGCCTTGCCGCCCAGGCCTCGTCCAGTGCCTTGTCCATCGCCGCCTTCATCCGGCGGATCAGGGCGCCTCGATCATCGCCACGGGTATAGGTGTAGGTCTCGGGCAGCAACGCACCTTCGGCGAACCCCTCCATCGGCGGCATGTCGCCGCTGAGCAGGTCGTCGCCGGCCACCGCCTCCCAGGCGGCGCGAAGCGTGATGCCTTCGGGCAGGGTCAGGCGGTGCAGCACGACCCTGCCTTCGACCAGCATGTCGATGATGTCGGACGGGCTCTGCCCCGGCTCGACCCGGTATTCGCCGGCCTTCAGCCGGGTCTGCACATCCAGCAGCACCACCGCCGCCCGAAAGACCGCCGGCTGGTCGATCGCCCCGGCATCGGCGAGTTCACGGGTGATGCCGGCGACGCCCGTCCCCCGCGGCAGCAGCACGGTCCGGGCCTCGGTCAGCGGCCCGGGCGTTTCCAGCCAGACGGAGCCCCACCACAACAACGCCCCCGCCCCCGCGACGACCAGGGTCGCCAGGGAGACGAGGGCGATGATGAGATGCTTCAGGAAGCGCACGGCAGAGCCCGCAGATCCCGGATCATAGTGTCGGCATCACTCGGAGAGGCTCATTCGGGCCGGCCGAAGATCACCGAGGCGTTGGTGCCGCCGAAGCCGAAGGAGTTGGAGAGGGCATAACGCACCTCGCGTTCCTTGGCCTGATGGGGCACCAGATCAATGTCGCAACCCTCGTCCGGATTGTCCAGATTGAGGGTCGGCGGCACGACACCGTCGCGGATCGAGAGGATCGAGAAGATCGCCTCGACAGCGCCGGCAGCGCCCAGCAGATGGCCGATCGACGACTTGGTCGACGACATCGACAGCTTGTAGGCCGCCTCGCCGAACAGGCGCTTCACCGCCGCCAGCTCGATCACGTCACCGCGCGGCGTGGAGGTGCCGTGGGCGTTGACATAGTCGATCTGGTCGGGGTTGAGCCCCGCCCGCTTCATCGCCGCCTGCATGGCGCGGAAACCGCCATTGCCGTCTTCCGACGGTGCGGTGATGTGATAGGCATCGCCCGACATGCCGTAGCCGACGACTTCGGCATAGATCTTCGCGCCACGCGCCTTGGCATGTTCAAGCTCTTCGAGCACGACCACGCCGGCACCCTCGCCCATCACGAAGCCGTCACGACCCTTGTCCCAGGGCCGCGACGCACGCTCAGGCGTATCGTTATAGCCGGAGGACAGAGCCTTGGCCGCGGCGAAACCGGCAATGCCCATGCGGCAGACGGCGGCTTCCGAGCCGCCTGCCACCATCACATCGGCATCGTCCCACATGATCAGCCGGGCGGCATCGCCGATAGCATGCGCACCGGTGGAGCAGGCGGTGACCACGGCGTGATTCGGCCCGCGGAAACCATATTTGATCGAGACCTGGCCCGAGGCCAGATTGATCAGCGCGGCCGGGATGAAGAACGGAGACACGCGGCGTGGACCGCGCTGTTCCATGGTGACCGCGCCTTCGGCGATGGTCGGCAGGCCGCCGATACCAGAGCCGATCATGACACCGGTGCGATCGAGTTCTTCCTCGGCCTCCGGAGCCCATCCGGCGTCGCGGATCGCCTCGTCGGCGGCCCCCAGCGCGTAATGGATGAACTCATCCATCTTCTTCACGTCCTTCGCGGGAACATAGTCCTCGGGACGGAAGGCATCGTCACCGGCGCCCTTGGGCACCATGGCGGCGATGCGGACGGAAAGGTCGGACACATCGAAGGTGTCGATGTGACGGATTCCGGACTTGCTGGCGAGCAGACGCTCCCAACTCGCCTTCACCCCGACCGCGAGCGGAGTGACAAGACCCAGCCCGGTGACGACGACACGTCTCATCTCGGTCAGCGCGTCCTTTCTGCCTGAAATGGGTCGCATGCCGGCAGCACGACGCCAGCCGGAACGCCAGAAGCGGGCGCTGCAGCCGATCCCGTTCCGGACCGGCCGACCACGCCCGTTTCATAGCGGATCTCCGCGGCCCGTCAGGGTTGCGCGGCGGAGCCGGCTGCGGGGACGCCTGATCGGCATCGCAGCACCGGCTCCGGAGGATCAGCTCACCCGCATGGAAGCGGGCGCGGCCGTGCCGGCCTGATGGCCGGCACGTCGCCCGGAGACCTGTCCGATCAGGACTGGTTCTCCTGGATGAACTTGATGGCGTCCTGAACGGTCAGGATCTTCTCCGCGGCGTCGTCGGGGATCTCGATCCCGAACTCTTCCTCGAAGGCCATCACGAGTTCGACGGTATCGAGGCTGTCGGCACCGAGGTCGTCGATGAAGCTGGCCGTCTCGGTGACCTTCTCTTCGTCGACACCGAGATGTTCGACCACGATCTTCTTCACGCGCTCAGCAATGTCGCTCATCAGTCGTCGTCCCTCAAGCTCACTGGCAAGTGGCGTTCGTTCGGGCGTAGCGCCGTACTGCCGTTTGTCTCGTGCCTGGCAGCCCCGCCGAAATCGAACAGGGCTGTAGCACACTTTCCGCACCTTGGCCAGCCGCGGCGGACATGCCGCGGCAATGAAGGTCACGGGGCTGGTCCGGTTTGCGTCCCCGGCCCGGCGGTCAGATCATGACCATGCCGCCGTTGACGTGGAGCGTCTGACCGGTCACGTAAGCCGCCTCGGCGCTCGCCAGATAGACGATGGCCGCGGCGACGTCTTCCGGCGAACCGAGACGGCCCACCGGCACCTTCTCGAGCAGACCGGTCTTCTGCTCGTCAGTCAGCACGTCGGTCATCGGCGTTGCGATATAACCGGGTGCAACACAATTGGCAGTGATCCCGCGCGAAGCAACTTCGTGCGCGATCGCCTTGATCATGGCGGTCAGCCCGCCCTTCGAGGCGGCGTAGTTCGCCTGCCCCGGATTGCCCATATGGCCGACGACCGAGGTGACGGCGACGATGCGGCCGTAGCGGCGCTTCATCATGCCCTTCATCGCGGCCCGGGCCAGACGGAAACCGGCCTTCAGGTTGACGTCGATCACCTGATCGAAATCGGCGTCCTTCATCCGCATCAGCAGCGTATCGCGGGTCAGCCCCGCATTGCTGACCAGAATGTCGAGCCCGCCCATGGCGGCTTCGGCATCCTTCACCAGCTGCTCGGCCGCGCCATCCGCCGCGAGGTCGGCCGGCAGAACATGGACACGCGAGCCAAGCTCGGCGGCAAGACCTTCCAACGCATCCGCGCGGCGGCCGTGCAGCGCGACCACGGCGCCCTGGGCATGGAGAGCGCGGGCGATGGCGGCGCCGATGCCGCCGGTGGCCCCGGTCACGAGCGCGGTGCGCTGCGTCAGATCGAACATGGATGATCCATCACTGTGGTGGACGGGAAAGATCGCAGGACGATTAAGAGGCCGTCCTCAGAGAGACTTCAGGAACGCTTCGATCTCGGCCGGCGTTCCCACCGACTGGGCCGAAAGCGCGCGGTCGATGCGCTTGGTGAGACCGGAGAGGACCTTGCCCGCCCCCAGCTCCACGGTTTCCTCGACGCCGGCCTCTTTCATCGCCAGCACGCTTTCGCGCCAGCGAACCATGCCGGTCACCTGCTCGACCAGCAGACCGCGGATGCGGTCCGGATCGGAAACCGGGGCGGCGAGCACATTGGCGATCAGCGGCAGGCGCGGCGCGTCGATCTCCACCTGCGCCAGGGCATCGGCCATCCGCTCGGCGGCCGGCTGCATCAGCGGGCAGTGGAAAGGCGCGCTCACCTCCAGCGGGATCGCCCGCTTGCCGCGGGCCTTGGCGACCTCGACCGCGCGGTCGATCGCGGTCTTGTGGCCCGACAGAACCACCTGGCCCGGCGCGTTGTCGTTGGCGGCGACGCAGACCTCGCCGGACCCCGCGGCCTCGTCGGCGATGGCCCGTGCCTCGTCGGGGTCCACGCCCATCAGTGCCAGCATGGCGCCCTGCCCGACCGGAACCGCCATCTGCATGGCCTGGCCGCGGATCTTGAGCAGACGGGCCGTATCGCCGATGTCCAGCGCCCCGGCCGCGCAAAGCGCCGAATACTCGCCCAGCGAATGCCCGGCCACGAAGGCGGCTTTTTGGGCCAGATCGACGCCGCCTTCCCGCTCGAGGACGCGAACCACGGCCATCGAGCAGGCCATGATCGCCGGCTGGGCATTCTCGGTCAGGATCAGCTGCTCGGCCGGGCCTTCGAACATCAGGCGGGTCAGCGGCTGCTTCAGCGCCTCGTCCACCTCCTCGAAGACCTCACGGGCCGCGGCAAAGGCCGCTGCAAGATCCTGTCCCATGCCCACCTTCTGCGAGCCCTGTCCGGGAAAGACGAACGCACGTGCCATGGAGCCTCGCTTCAGTCTTGGCTGTCGACCCGATCGCCGGACCGAAGCCCGCAGGCCCGGCCGGTCGTCGCCAAGTCATGACCGCGACCGCGACCGATTGTCAAGAACCGCATCGTCCCACCGCACCGGATATGGCCGCCATGACTGGCACGACCAGCAGTTTCCGGGGCTTTGCGATGCGGAACATCCAGCGCCGGGTCGGTCTCAGTTTAGCCGACGCCGCGGAAGATGCGAGAGGTGAAATCAACCCTTGATACGTATTTTGCGGGAAATTTGTGATCGCAGGGCGAGTGTCGGCATCCATCGGGAGCCGCCTTGTACCCGACCACCCGCCAGACGGGCCGCCGGCGGCGATTTGCCTTGCGCGCCGAAGGGCATGACGTATAGTGCGCGCCTCCACGCCGGGTCTCTCGATCCGGTGGTGGGGATGTCGTGCGTCCACGCCATCATGGCATGGCCGGATGCACAACACCGCTCCTTGCCGGCATCACGTGATGTCGGCTGAGCCCGTCCCGCCCGGGCGGTCCGACACGCCGGAAGGCGATCGTCGGAGACCGGGGCGTCGGGCAGGAAAAAGCCGTAAGGAGTCCATTATATGCCCTTCTACGAGACGACGATCATCGTCCGTCAGGACGCCTCGACCCAGCAGGTCGAGAAACTGGGCGAGGATATCAAGACCATCCTCGAGAACGCCCAGGGCCGCGTGATCAAGCAGGAGAACTGGGGTCTTCGCCAGCTCGCCTACCGGGTCAAGAAGTACCGCAAGGCCCATTATCTGCACCTGAACATCGAGGCCTCGGCCGAGGCGTTGGTTCAGATCGAGTACATGCTCCGCTACCAGGAAGATGTGCTCCGCTATCTGACCGTGCGCGTCGACGAAGTCTCCGAGGAGCCCTCGGTGATGATGCAGAGCCGTGGCCGCGGTGAGCGTGGCGAACGCGGTGAGCGTGGCGAACGCGGTGAGCGTGGCGAGCGCCGTGGCGGCGACCGCTTCGAGCGTGGTGACCGCGGCGACCGTGGTGATCGCGGCGATCGTGGTGATCGCGGCGACCGCTTCGAGCGTCGTGAGCGCGCCGACCGCTGATCCTGTATCAGAAATCGCGAGGATAGATCGTCATGGCTTCCAACAAGTCGCAGAGCGCCGTCACGATTCCGGCGGCTCAGGGCCAGCGTCGCCCGTTCTTCCGCCGGAAGAAGACCTGCCCGTTCTCCGGTGCGAATGCGCCGGTGATCGACTACAAGGACGTGAAGCTGCTCAGCCGCTACATCTCGGAGCGGGGCAAGATCGTGCCGAGCCGGATCACGGCCGTGTCCGCGAAGAAGCAGCGTGAGCTCGCCCGCGCCATCAAGCGCGCGCGCATTCTCGCCCTCCTGCCCTTCGTGGTGCAGTAACCCATCAGCCCTTCCGACGCCGTCCGCTCAAGACGGTGATCGACGGGATCCGATGGACCGACCGACTGATCAGGTCCGGATGGTCCCGGAAACACGACCTTCGACCCGGTACCGGTAACGGTGCCCCGGCTTCGGAGGCGGATAGCGGAACAGGACGCCCATGCGGTTGTCGCGCGACCTCTCCATCACCCTGGCGGCGGGTGCCCTTTCGGGCGTCGGCAGCCTGCTGGTCGTGACGGGGGTGCTGGGCGTGATCGCAGCCTATCTGGCGCCCGCCCCGCTCTTCGCCGCCGCCTTCCGCTACGGGCTGCCCGGCGGGGTGATTTCGGCTGTGGCCGGCACCATCGCAGGCGCCGCCACCGCAGCGGCTCTGGCCGGGCCCGAGCAGGTTCTCTACGGCCTGGGCTTTGCGGTGGTCACCGCGCTGCCCGTGCTTGTCATCGCCCGTTTCGCCCTGCTTTCCCGCCCCGATGGTGCGGGGGGAACCGAATGGTACCCGGCAGGACGGCTGATGACGGTGGCCATCGCGCTTGCCGGCGTGCTGGTTGCCGGGGGATGGCTGTTCGCAGCCGGTGCCGAGGGTGGCCTGCGCGGCGAGGTCGCGCGGACGCTGGAACCGCTGATCGAGCTGATGGCGGCAGATGCTGCCACGGCGAATGCCGCGGTTCTGGCCGAAAGTCTGGCGGGGCGTTTCGTCGCCTTCGCTGCGTGTTTCTGGGTGGTGCAGATGGTCCTTTCCGGCATGCTCGGCCGCTTCGCCGCGGACCGGCTGCTCGGGGGATCGATGCGGCCCGTGCCGCCGCTTGCCTCCTTCGATCCGCCTGAGGCGGTTCGCTGGGTGCTGGTCGCCGGCGTCGCACTGACCATCGCCACCGGCGGCGACGGTGATTTCGGCCTCTTTGCCGGAGTTGCCGCGGTGCTGGCCGCGATGCCCTATCTGGTCCTCGGTCTGGGTGTGGCACACGGGCTTGCCCGCGGTGTCCGCGGCGGCGGGTTTATCCTCGCTGCGGTCTATCTGCTGGCACTGATGCTGTACTGGCCGATCCTGCTGATCCTTGTCTTGGGCTTCGTCGAACGTTGGGCCGGGCTGCGCCGTCGCTCCGGTGCCGCCTGACACAGCCTTAGGAGTACATCCGATGGAAGTGATCCTGCTTGAGCGCATTCAGAACCTGGGCCAGATCGGCGACCGCGTGAAGGTCCGCCCGGGTTATGCGCGCAACTTCCTCCTGCCGCAGCGCAAGGCCATGCGCGCGACCAAGGAGAACCTCAGCTATTTCGAGACCCAGCGGAAGGCCCTGGTGGCGCTGAACGATCAGCGTCGCGGCGAGGCCGAGGTGCTGGCCGAGAAGCTGACCGGCCAGGTTCTGCCGGTCGTCCGTCAGGCGGCCGACAACGGCCAGCTCTACGGTTCGGTCACCGCCCGCGACGTCGCCATTGCGGTGGAGCAGTTCGGGTTCGAGATCAACGGCCGCCAGGTTCAGCTGCGCGAGCCGATCAAGACCCTGGGCACCCAGACCGTCTCCATCTCGCTGCACCCCGACGTTGTGGTCGACGTGACCATCATCGTCGTCCGCAGCATGGACGACTTCCTGAACCAGCAGCGCCGCGCGGCCGAGGCCGACGAGCAGCTCGACGACGCCTATGAGCTCGCCGAGGAAAGCGCTGCCTATCAGGCCGACGAGGTTGAGGAGGAGGAAGAGGTCTGATCCTCTTCCGCCCCGACAATCCGTCGGGCCCCTTGGGGCCGACACATGCGGCCGCGTTCCGGTACGTCCGGGACGCGGCCGTATCGTTTTGACAAACCGGTTTTCTGGAACCGCAACAGGACCTGCAGATTTTACGAGAGATCTGCCCCATCCGGATGCTGTGGCAAAAATTCAACAGTGCGGCACATCAAGTCCGTAGACATTTGACGGGCGCTTTTGAAGGGGCATAGGATTGGAACGTGTCTAAAATACGCCGGCCCGGACCGGCGAGCGACGTCGGACGATCCCCCCGCGCGTCGGCTGACCCACAACACCCGGCCCGTGCTCCTCCCGCACGGTTTCCGGCATCCGTACGCGTGGAGTTGCCCCCGCATAGACCCGGCGTCTTTCGCCACGGCCCGGTCACGGCTCCTGACGGAGGCGATTGACCGTGATATCCGGTTTGACCTTCCTCGGCGGACTGATCCGCACGGGGACGCTGGTTGTGAATGACGAGAACGGACGCAGTCACCGCTTCGGCGACGGCACCGCCCCGCATGTCCGCATCCAGATCCACGACCCTGCCATGCTCCGGCGCATGGCGGTCAACCCGTCGATGGCCCTCGGCGAAGGGTATATGAACGGCCAGTTCGACATCATCGACGGGGATGTGCGCGCCCTGCTCGATCTGGGCGTGAAGAATTATGCCCGCCAGTCGGCCCATGCCCATCACTGGCCGGTCTGGGCAACGAGGCTGATCAACTTCTTCTATCAGCACAATCCGCGAAACCGGGCGCGACGCAACGTCGCCCATCACTACGACCTGTCCGAAGAACTGTACCGGCTGTTTCTGGATGCCGACCGTCAGTATTCCTGCGCCTATTTCCAGACGCCGGATGACGATCTGGAGACGGCGCAACGGCAGAAGAAGCGGCACCTGGCGGCAAAGCTGCTGCTGCAACCCGGGCAGAAGGTGCTCGACATCGGCTGCGGCTGGGGTGGTCTCGGGCTTTATCTGTCGGGTCATGCCGATGTCGAGGTGGTCGGCGTGACGCTGTCGGAAGAACAGCACAAGGTGGCCCGCGCCCGCGCAGAAGCATCAGGCCTCGCCCAGCGCGCCGATTTCCGGCTCACCGATTATCGCGACCTCTCCGAACGTTTCGACCGGATCGTGTCGGTCGGGATGTTCGAGCATGTCGGCCTGAAGCACTATGACGAGTATTTCCGCAAGGTCTACGACCTGCTGACCGATGACGGCGTGGCCGTGGTTCACACCATCGGCCGCACCGACGGGCCCGGCGTCACCAATTCCTGGATCCGCAAATACATCTTCCCCGGCGGCTACGTCCCGGCACTTTCGGAGATGATGCCGGCGATCGAGCGCGCCGGACTGGTCGTCACCGACGTCGAAATCCTGCGACTGCATTATGCCGAAACGCTGAAGCACTGGTATGAGCGTTTCATGGAGCACCGCAACGAGGTCCTGGCGCTGTATGACGAGCGGTTCTGCCGGATGTGGGAATTCTATCTGGCAGGCTGCGAAGCCTCGTTCCGTCACTGGGGTCAGGTGGTGTTCCAGGTTCAGCTGGCCCGTCGCCAGGATGCCGTGCCGCTGACCCGCGACTACATCACCGACACCGAACGCGAATGGGCCGCGCGGGAGCGTCGGCACGAGCTGCATGTGGCCTGCTGACGCGACGCCCTGGCCCGCCAGGGGTCCCCGCCCTCAGAAGCCTTTCATCCCGACGCCCGCCGGTGCATGATCGCGACCGTGGGCGACCGGTGGCCGGGCCAACCCGTCCCGGCCACCGGTCGCCCACGACCTGATCTGTTTCTGCCCTGACCTGCTTCTGCACCGATCCCGAGGCCGATGACCGATACCGATTTCGACGCAGCCGGCCTGCCCGCCGTCACCGCCGGCGCCTCCACGGCGCTTACGGCAGGCTCCGATGCGGCCGGCAGCGGGCTCGCGGTCCGCAGCCGCCCCAACAATGCCGAAGTCGAACAGGCGCTGCTGGGCGCCCTGCTGATCAACAACGAAGCCACCCATCGGGTCAGCAGCTTCCTGCGCCCCGAACATTTCCACGAGCCGGTTCACCAGCGGATCTACGGCCAGATCCTGCGCTTCATGGAGCGCGGTCAGATCGCCAATCCCGCCACGCTGAAACCGCTGTTCGACGCCGACCCCGCCCTGTCCGGTGTGGGTGGCGCCGCCTACCTGGCGCGCCTGGTCGGCTCTGCGATCTCGATCATCAATGTCGAGGACTATGCGCGGATCATCCACGATTTCGCGCTCCGCCGGGCGCTGATCGACATCGGCGAAGAGGTGGTGAACGAGGCCTATGACGGCCGCGCCGAACGTCCGGCCATCGAGCAGATCGAGCATGCCGAGCACCGCCTCTACACCCTGGCCGAACAGGGAGAGATCGAGGGTGGCTTCGTCTCTTTCGATCGGGCCCTCAGCACGGCGCTCGACCAGATCGAAGCTGCCTATAAGCGCGACGGCAACCTGGTCGGTGTCGCCACCGAACTGATCGATCTGGATAATCTGATGGGCGGGCTACAGCCCTCGGACCTGCTGATCCTGGCGGGCCGTCCGTCGATGGGCAAGACGGCGCTTGCGACGACCATTGCGTTCAACGCCGCCCGCGCCTACCGCACCGAGCCCGAGGAGGCCGGCGGCAAGCCGAAACAGGTCGACGGCGCCGTGGTCGGCTTCTTCTCGCTCGAAATGTCGGCCGAGCAGCTGGCCGCCCGCCTTCTGGCGGGTGCCGCCGGCGTCCCTTCCGACCGGCTGCGTCGCGGCACCATGTCGCCCGAGGATTTCGAGAAGGTGGTGATGGCGGCGCGCGAGCTGTCGCGCATCCCGCTGTTCATCGACGACACGCCGGCGATCACCGTCCCGGCCATGCGTGCCCGCGCCCGCCGGCTCAAGCGGCAGCACGGTCTGTCGATGATCGTGGTCGACTATCTACAGCTGATGCGGGCAGTACGTGCCACCGACAACCGCGTGCAGGAAGTGTCGGAGATCACCCAGGGGCTGAAAGCGGTCGCCAAGGAACTGAACGTGCCGGTGATCGCGCTGTCCCAGCTCTCGCGTGCCGTGGAGCAGCGCGAGGACAAGCGGCCGCAGCTCTCGGACCTGCGCGAAAGCGGATCGATCGAGCAGGACGCCGACGTGGTGATGTTCGTGTTCCGCGAGGAATACTATCTGGCGCGCGCCGAGCCCAAGCAGCGCCCGGACGAGAAGCCCGACAAGTTCGCCGAGCGCTATTCCCACTGGCAAAGCAGGTTCGAGATGTCCCGCAGCGTCGCGGAGGTGATCGTGGCCAAACAGCGCCACGGCCCGATCGGCACCGTGCGGCTGCATTTCGACCTGAACACCACGCGCTTCGGCAATCTGGATCGCGACCACGCAGCCCTGCTGGCCGCCAACGCCCCGTCGAGCGAATGAGCACGCCGGTCACCACCCCTGCCCTGCCCGCGGCACCTGCCGCCCCGCCGCCTGCCTGGATCGAGATCGATCTCGACGCGCTGGCAGAGAACCACGCCCGCCTCACCGGGCTGATGCGCGCGCACAACCCGGCTGCCGAGATCGCGGGCGTGATCAAGGCCGATGGCTACGGGCTGGGGGCGGATATCGTCGGTCCCACCCTTGCGCGGGCCGGCGCGCCTGCGCTTTTCGTCGCACATCTGTCGGAAGGTGCAACGCTCCGCCGGGCGCTCCGGGCGGATCCCGACCCCGCCCGCCACGCCCTGCCGGTCTACATCCTGAACGGCATGGCCGAGGGAGAACGTGCGGATTTTCTGGCCTTTGACCTCCGTCCGGTGCTGAACGGCCCCGACGACCTCGACCGCTGGACCCGCGCCGGCCAGGCCCAAGGCGGGCCGCTGCCGGCCGCCCTGCATATCGACACGGGGATGAGCAGGCTCGGTTTCGACGAGGCAGGCTTCAAGGCCCTCGCAGCCGACCCGGCACGCCTTGGCGGCGTCGATATCCGCATCACCATGAGCCATCTCGCCTGTGCCGATGATGCAGCCCATCCGCTGAACCGGCGCCAGCTCGACCGTTTCCGGGTCGTGGCGGATACGATCGGGCGTGGCAGGCTCAGCCTTGCCAATTCAAGCGGGCTGTTCCTCGGCCCCGACTTCCATTTCGATCTCGGTCGCCCGGGCGTGGCGCTCTACGGCGTCAATCCGATACCCGGGCGCCCGAACCCGATGGTCCCGGTCGTGCGGCTGAAGGCCCGGGTGCTGCAGGTGCGAACCATCGACAGCTTCGAGAGCGTCGGCTATGGTGCGGCAGCCCGCGCGCGGTCGGGCATGCGGGTGGCGACGCTGGCGATCGGCTATGCCGATGGCTGGCCCTGGTCGGCCGCAGGCAAGGGCGAGGTGGTGATTGCCGGCCATCGGGCCCCGATCCTCGGCCGCGTGTCGATGGATCTGGTGACGGTGGATGTCAGCACCCTGCCGGAATCGCTGATCCATGGCGGCGCCGTGGCGGAGCTGATCGGCGATCATCGCGACGTCGATGCGCTGGCAAAAGACGCCGGCACCATCGGTTATGAGATCCTGACCCGCCTGGGCCGCCGCTATGCCCGGCAGCCGATGGCGTCGGGCCAGACGCAGGTTTATCCGATTGGCGTGCCCACGCCGCAGACGGAGGTCGACCCCGCCCCATGAACCCGCTTGCCGCCATCGGCCGGGCCCTGCTCTCCCTGTTCGAGACCGTGGGCCGCGTTGCGCTCTTCGTCCTGGTCGTGCTGCGCCATCTGGTCACCCCGCCCTTCTATTTCCGCGCCATGGGCCGGCAGGTGATGGAGATCGGCTATTACAGCCTGCCGGTGGTGGGCATGACTGCGCTGTTCAGCGGCATGGTGCTGGCCCTGCAAAGCTATACCGGCTTCGCCCGCTTTTCGGCTGAAAGTGCCGTCGCAGGCGTGGTGGTGCTGTCGATCACCCGCGAACTCGGCCCCGTTCTTGCCGGGCTGATGGTCGCTGGCCGGGTGGGGGCCGCGATCGCGGCCGAGATCGGCACCATGCGGGTGACGGAACAGGTGGATGCGCTGACCACGCTGCGCACCAACCCCTACAAATACCTGATCGTGCCGCGGGTTCTGGCTGCGACCCTGATGCTGCCGGTGCTGGTGCTGATCGCCGACATCATCGGCGTGATGGGCGGCTGGCTGGTCGGCGTTTACAAGCTGGGCTTCATCTCCACCACCTATCTGGTCAACACCTTCAATTTCGTCGAGCCGCTGGACGTGATCTCAGGGCTCGTGAAAGCGGCGGTGTTCGGCTTCCTGATCGCAACCATGGGCTGCTATCACGGCTTCAACAGCCGCGGCGGCGCCCAGGGTGTCGGCAGTGCCACGACCAATGCGGTGGTGTCGAGTTCGATCCTGCTGCTGATCTTCAACTATGTCATCACCGAGCTGTTCTTCGCGCGCTGAACCACAGCCCTGTCCCCGAGGAGCCCCAGGCGACATGACCACCGCCACCCCGAAGATCGCGCTCGCCGACGTGCACAAATCGTTCGGCCGCAAGCAGGTGCTGCGCGGCGTGGATCTTTCGATCGATGCCGGATCGTCGCTGGTGGTGATCGGCGGCTCGGGCACCGGCAAGTCGGTGCTGATCAAGTCGATCCTGGGCATCATTCATCCCGACAAGGGCTCGATCCGCATCGACGGCCGCGAGACCATGGGGCTCGGCGCCCGCGACCGCGAAGAGGTCATGGCTGGCATGGGCATGCTGTTCCAGGGCGGTGCGCTGTTCGACAGCCTGCCGGTCTGGCAGAACGTTGCCTTCGGCCTGATCCAGGGCAAGGGGGTGGCCCGGCGCAAGGCGCGGGAGATCGCGATCGAGAAGCTGTCCCTGGTGGGTCTTGGCGCCGATGTTGCGGAACTGGCCCCGGCGGAACTGTCGGGCGGCATGCAGAAGCGTGTCGGCCTGGCCCGGGCGATCGCCACCGACCCCGACATCCTGTTCTTCGACGAGCCGACCACCGGGCTGGACCCGATCATGGCCGACGTCATCAACGATCTGATCCGCAATCAGGTGAAGCGCCTGGGTGCGACTGCCATCACCATCACCCACGACATGGCGAGCGCCCGAAAGATCGCCGACCATGTGGCGATGATCTATCAGGGCCGGATCATCTGGCACGGCCCGGTGGAAGAGATCGACCACAGCGGCAACCCCTATGTCGACCAGTTCATCCATGGTCGTGCCGACGGGCCGATCCAGATGGAACTGCGCCGGCCCTGACGCGTTTCGACGCGACGGATTCCGGGAAACCAGTCGATGGCCAAAGCCACCACGCATTTCGTCTGCCAGTCCTGCGGTGCCACTGCGGCGAAATGGGCCGGGCGCTGCGAAGCCTGCGGCGAATGGAACACCATGGTCGAAGAGGTCCTGCCCCAGCCGGTGGCGGGTGGACGCGGTTCGGCCGTGGCTTCCGCGCGGCGCGGGCTGTCCTTCGTCACCCTGGACGGGCCGGTCGAGGTCGTGCCCCGGCGGCGCTGCGGCATCGGTGAACTGGATCGGGTGCTGGGCGGCGGCCTGGTCCCGGGGGCGGCGATCCTGATCAGCGGTGACCCCGGTATCGGCAAATCCACCCTGCTGATCCAGGCCCTGGCGGCACTGGCCGGCAATGGGGTCGATGCCTATTACGTCTCGGGCGAAGAATCGGTCGATCAGGTCCGGCTGCGCGCCCATCGGCTGGGCCTCGATGGGTCGTCGGTCAGGCTCGCCGCCGAAACCAATATCCGCGACATCGTCTCGACGCTGGAGAAGACCCCGGCGGACAGACCCGCGGTGGCGGTGATCGACAGTATCCAGACCATGCGCCATGACGGTCTGGAAGGCGCACCGGGAACGGTGTCGCAGGTGCGCGCCTGCGGTCAGGAGCTGATCCAGCTGGCCAAGCGGCGCGGCATCGCGGTCATCATCGTCGGCCACGTCACCAAGGAAGGCCAGATCGCCGGTCCCCGCCTGCTGGAGCACATGGTCGATACCGTGCTCCACTTCGAGGGCGAGCGCGGCCATGCCTATCGAATCCTGCGCGCCGTCAAAAACCGGTTCGGCGCCACCGACGAAATCGGCGTGTTCTCGATGACCGACCTCGGCCTGATGGAGGTGGAAAACCCCTCGGCCATCTTCCTTGGCGATCGCGACGAGAAAATATCGGGCAGCGCCGTCTTCGCGGGGCTGGAAGGCACCCGGCCGGTGCTGGTCGAAATCCAAGCCCTGGTGGCCGCCTCGGCGCTCGGCACGCCGCGCCGCACCGTCGTCGGCTGGGATGGCGGACGTCTGGCCATGATCCTCGCCGTGCTCGACGCGCGGTGCGGCCTTTCGCTCGGGTCGAACGACGTCTACTTGAACGTTGCAGGCGGGTTGCGCATCCTTGAACCGGCCGCCGATCTCGCAGTTGCAGCAGCACTGCTCTCGTCGCTCACCGATCGGGCCCTGCCCAAGGAAACGGTGGTGCTGGGCGAAGTGGGGCTCTCGGGCGAGGTGCGTGCGGTCTCGCAGATGGAGGCGCGGCTCAAGGAAGCCGCCAAGCTGGGCTTCACCCGCGCCTTCGTTCCCAAGGCCGGCGTCGGCCGGCAGATGCCCGTCGAGATCCGGCCGCTGAAGCGCCTGGCCGAACTGGTGGAACTCTTCGTGGGGCCGAATGGCGAATACGCCCCCAAACCTGCCGGCGATCAGGCCGGCGACCGGGACGGCGCTGCCCGGCCCGGCCGGCGCGGCCAGCCGCGCGGAACGATCGACTGACGGAAGCGGGCCTCCCTGCCCTCCCCGCCGTCCGCCCCTGTTGAAGGAAGACCCGGATGTCCCTGACGCTCGCCGACGTGGTTGTGCTCGCCATCGTCGCACTTTCGACCCTGGTGGCATTGATCCGCGGCTTCGTACGCGAGGTGCTGTCGATCGTCGCCTGGGTCGGCGCCGCGCTGATCACGGCCTATCTCTTCGATCCGCTGCGCCCGCTTGCCGATGACTTCATCGCCAGCGAGACCGCCGGCGACATCGCCACCATCGCGGTCATCTTTCTGGTCTCGCTGCTGATCCTGTCGGTGATCACCCGTGCCATCGGCGACGTGGTCTCGGGCAGCCCCTTCACCTTCCTCGACCGCCTGCTCGGCGCCGGTTTCGGTGTCGCCCGCGGCCTGGCGGTGATGGCAGCCATCTATCTGGGCCTGCTCTGGGTCTGGGGCCCGAATGGCGAGCCCGAATGGGTTCGGAAATCGGAAACCCGTCCCGCGGTGGTTGAAGCGGCGCGGATCATTCAGGAACTGGTGCCCGAGCGCATGCGCAGCCAGTTCCTGGAGCGCGCAGACCAGGCGGCGGGCGCTGCGGCCGGCGCCGCAGGCGATGCGGTGCGTGGCACGCTGGGCGGTGCGATGCCCGGCATGCCGCGCGACACCGCGCCTGGAACGGCTCCTGCGCAGAACAACCCCTCGGGCAATGTGACAGGTGCAACCCCCTCCGGCGGTGAAATCGGTTACGGCGAAGGGCAGAGACATGATATGAACCGCCTGCTCGATGCGATCGAGCCCGCACCTGCGGGCGGCCAGGGCACGCAAGGCCAGGGCAACTGACCGCATCCGGCTGACGGAGCGACCGCAAGTCCCAAGACGGTCGTCGAAATCGGTGCGAGGCGATGATCATCACCCATCCCTTCCGATCCGGGCCCGACGGCCGGGACCTGGTCCATGCAGATGAGGATCATCTGCGCGAGGAATGTGGCATCTTCGGCATTCACGGCCATCAGGAGGCTGCCCGTCACGTAGCCCTCGGTCTGCATGCCCTGCAGCACCGCGGCCAGGAGGCCTGCGGCATCGTCAGTTACGACGGCGACCAGTTCCATCCTCACCGTGCGGTCGGCCTTGTCGGCGACGCCTTCGCCGATGAACGGCTGATGGCGCAGATGGCCGGCAATATGGGCATCGGCCATGTCCGCTACGCCACGACCGGCGGTGCGGGCCTGCGCAACATCCAGCCGCTTTATGCCGATTTCGCCTTCGGTGGCCTTGCGATTGCCCATAACGGCAACCTGACCAACGCGCTGACCCTGCGCAGCCAGCTGGTCCAGCGCGGGTGCATTTTCCAGTCCACCTCGGACAGCGAGGTGATCGTGCATCTGATCGCGATCAGCCTCTATACCGATGTGGTGGACAAGCTGATCGACGCGCTGCGCCAGGTTCACGGCGCCTATTCGATCGTGGCCCTGACCCGCGACAAGCTGATCGGCGTGCGCGACCCCTGGGGGGTGCGCCCGCTGGTCATCGGCAAGCTGGACGGCGCCATGATGCTGGCCTCCGAGACCTGCGCACTCGACATCATCGGTGCCGAATTCGTCCGCGACGTTGAGCCGGGCGAGATCGTGGTCATCGAGCAGAGCGGCCTGCGCTCGATCAAGCCGTTCCCGAAGACCGCCAGCCGGTTCTGCATCTTCGAGCACATCTATTTCGCCCGCCCCGACAGCGTGCTGGAAAATGTCAGCGTCTACGAGGCGCGCAAGCGCATCGGGCGTGAGCTGGCCCTGGAGAGCATCGTCGAGGCCGATGTGGTCGTGCCGGTGCCGGACAGCGGCGTGCCGGCGGCGCTGGGCTTCTCGGAGCAGAGCGGCATTCCCTTCGATTACGGCATCATCCGCAACCACTATGTCGGCCGGACTTTCATCGAGCCGACCGATCAGATCCGGCATCTGGGCGTGAAGCTGAAGCACAACGCCAATGTGCCGATGATCAAGGGCAAGCGGGTGGTGCTGGTCGACGACAGCATCGTGCGCGGCACCACCTCGACCAAGATCGTGAACATGGTACGCGAGGCCGGTGCGGCCGAGGTCCATATGCGGATCGCCTCGCCGCCCACCACCCATCCGTGCTTCTATGGCGTCGACACGCCGAGCCGCGAAAAGCTGCTGGCGGCGCGCATGGACATCGAAGAGATGGCCCGGTTCATCAATGCCGACAGCCTGGCCTTCATCTCGATGGACGGCCTGTACCGTGCCATGGGTGAAGAGGGCCGCAATCCGGTTCAGCCGCAGTATTGCGATGCCTGCTTCACCGGCGACTATGCCCTGCCGCTGACCGACGGCCAGGTGGACGGCAGCGACGCCAAGTTCCGCCTGCGCAGCGACTTCGCCTGAGCCGACACCGCAGCTGCCGCCCCCCAGAGCTTCCGGAGCGCGACCGATGACCGAAGACACGCAGCCCGCCGCCCCCGCCGATCGCCCGCTCGAGGGCCGGATCGCCCTGATCACCGGTGCGTCACGCGGTCTGGGTGCGGCGGTTGCGGAACGCTATGCCATGGCCGGTGCCCATGTCATCCTGCTTGCCCGCACCGTCGGCGGATTGGAAGAGACCGACGACCGGGTGAAGGCTGTGGGGGGCACTGCGACCCTGGTGCCGCATGATCTGGCCGATCTCGACAAGCTCGACAGCCTGGGGCAGCAGATCTACGAGCGTTTCGGCCGGCTCGACATCCTGGTGGGCAATGCCGGGCTGCTCGGCAACATCTCGCCCATGTCGCAGCAGAAGCCCCGCGACTGGGATCGGGTGATGACCGTCAACGTCTCGGCCAATCAGCGGCTGATCCGGAACTGCGAGCCGCTGCTGAAGCTGTCGACAGCCGGCCGCGCGATCTTCGTCACCTCGCGCGCCGCCCGCCGGATCCGCGGCTATTGGGGCGCCTATGCCACCTCCAAGGCCGCGCTCGAGGCCATGGTCAAGACCTGGGCCATGGAGATCGAGAACAGCCGCATCCGCGCCAATCTGGTCGATCCGGGGGCCCTGCGTACCCGCATGCGCGCCGCCGCCTATCCGGGAGAGGAAAAGGACCTCCAGACCCCGCCAGAGGCGATCGCCGAACTGTTCGTCGATCTGGCCCTGCCCGGCCTGACCGCCAATGGCGAGATCTTCGTGGCCCAGACCGCGCCCCAGGCACCGGCCCATGGCCACGACCATCATGATCACGATCATCATGGCCATGATCATGGTCCCGGTTGCGGCTGCCACTGACGGGCACCCTGCACCAGATCGACGGAACTTCCGGGGCGCCTGACGGCGCCCCTTTTTCGTGGCCAACCGTCAGGCGCCGGGAAGCTGTTCGATGATGGCGCGCATCAGATCTTCGGTCAGGCGAAGCTGGGGCGGCTTGCCGTCGCCATGGGCAGCCCCCGAGGGCGGGCTGCCGTCATCCAGCACGCCGTGGACCAGCGCCACGCCGACCATCAATGCCAGTGCCAGCCGCGCCTTCTCCCGCGCATGGGTGCCGCCGATCCGCTCCACCAGATGGTCCAGAACATCCGCCTCCAGCCGTTCACGGATCAGCGGCATCGCCGCCCGGCTGTTGATCGAGCTCATCAGGATCCGGCTGACCCGTTCACAGGCCGCCAGAACCGCGGCATCGATGTCGTGATCGGCCGCCTCGCGCCCATGCTCCTCCGTCAGCGCAGCCGCCAGCAGGCCCGGCCGGCCGGCCATCACGGTCAGGCGGGTCAGAACCCGTGCCAGCCTCTCGCGCGGGACGTCGCGCAGCAGGGCATCGAAGGCCGCATCGCCCAGGCATACCGCGAACAAGCGTTCCTTCGATCCGTAATAGCGGATGACCAGCGAAACATTGACGTCCGCGGCCCGGGCGATTTCCCTCAGGCCGACCGTGTCATAGCTGTTCGCGGCAAAGGCGTGGCGCGCCGCATCGAGGATCGCCGCTTTGGTCGCCTCGCTGTTGCGGGGCCTGCTCTCTTTATCTGACATCACTTCTTCATCAAATCAACTTCAAGTTATGCAAACACCTGTTGACATGTCCCGGGATGGACATCTAAGGTTTCAGACGACGGGTGGTGCTGCCGTCGATCTACGGCAGGTGGCGCAATTCCGCAGAGCCGGCGGACATCCTCTCCCTCCCCGATGCCGGCGCATACCCCAGCGTTCAGGTACAGCTTCCGGGCTGCGCTGATGAGGGTTTTTGCCGCCACGGCGCAGAATTTGGACGACAGGCAATGCCCGAACAGGACGCGCACGGCCGAACGCAGGCCGGGCAGGTGCGACCGACGCGACTGAACACGCGGGAACTTCTGGAACTCGCCGCCAGCCTGCTGTCGGCGGCTGAAGCGGGGGACACATCGGTTGGCGGGCGGCTTGGCTCCCTTCCGGAGGAACTGCTGCGAGTGATCGATGACCTGCCGCCGGACTCCGAGGACCGGTCGTCGGCATTCCGCTTTCTCGACATCGAACAGGCGTCAGAGACCGTCACGATCCTGATCCGACCCAATGATCGCGATCAGGGGTGGAGCTGACCGGCCTTCTGCCCACACGATACCGGCGAACGCAGGCGGCGCCCCCGCCCTGCGACAATCGCGGCGTATATGTTATGTGAATCCGACGGGATCTGCGCGCGAAGACCATGATAATGGGTGCGTTCGACGCTTATCCCTGCCCGTTCACGGCGATCGCCCGCACGAAAAGCACGTGAAAGTAGTGTAATAGCGCGGGCATCCGCTGCCAGAACAACATTATTGCATAATATAGGAAAGACTGCAGGCGCCGCCGAAGCCGGTCAGCCCTGCCCGATCAGCTCGGCAAAGCGTCCGAGATCGACATTTCCGCCCGAGAGGATCACGCCGACGCGTTGTCCATGAATGTCGATGGCGCCGGAAAAGGCGCCCGCGGCGGCAAGGCAGCCGGTGGGTTCCACCACCAGCTTCATCCGCCCGGCAAAGAAGCGCATCGCCTCGACCAGGGCGGCGTCCTCGACCGTGATCACCTGATCGACCAGCGCCCGGATCACCGGGAAGGTCAGCCGGCCGGGGGCCGCGGTCTGGGCACCGTCGGCAATGGTCTGTGGCGTGGGGATCGAAACGATCTCTCCGGCTGCGAGGCTGCGGCGGACATCGTCTCCGGCGGCAGGCTCCACCCCGATCACCCGGCAGCCCGGCTGCAGGGCGGCTGCCGCAACCGCGGAGCCCGAAATCAGCCCGCCACCGCCCACACAGACGAACAGCAGGTCCAGCCCGCCTGCATCGGGCATCGCCATCACATCCTGCAACAGCTCCAGCGCAGCGGTTCCCTGCCCGGCCATGACATCGGCATGATCGAAGGGCGGGATCAGCACCAGGCCGCGCTCTTCGGCGATCTCACGGCCGATGGCCTCGCGATCCTGGGTGTAGCGGTCATAGGCCACCACTTCACCGCCATAGCCTTCCGTCGCCTGACGCTTGATCAGCGGCGCGTCCGAGGGCATGACGATGACCGTCTCCAGCCCGAGCAGACGCCCCGCCAGCGCCACCGCCTGGGCATGGTTGCCCGACGAAAAAGCGACGACACCCCGCGGGGGACGGGGCTGTGCCTTCAGTTTCGCCAGTGCATTATAGGCGCCGCGGAACTTGAAGGCCCCCATCCGCTGCAGGTTCTCTGGTTTGAAGAACAGGCGTGCGCCGGTCATCGCATCGGCGGTCGCAGAGGTCAGCACCGGCGTGCGGTGGGCAACTCCCTCCAGCCGCGCTGCCGCAGCCCGGACATCCTCGATACCGATGGCGAGACCGGTCATGCCGTCACCTCTTCTTCTTGCGGTCGGCGAAGGGGTTTTCGCTCGTCCGCAGCACCACGCGCACCGGCACGCCGGGCAGGTCGAAACTGTCGCGCAGGCCGTTCACCACATAGCGGACATAGCTGTCCGGCAACTCCTTCGGCTGGCTCACGAAGATCGCGAAGCCGGGCGGACGGGTCTTGATCTGGGTGATATAGCGCAACCGCAGGCGCCGGCCGTTGGCCATCGGCGGCGGGTAATTCTCGGTCATGCGTTCCAGCCAGCGGTTCAGCCGGCCGGTCGACACCCGGCGATTCCAGATCCGGTAGATGTCGAAACAGGCATCGATCAGCCGATCGGTGTTGTGACCGGCCAGCGCCGAGATCGTCACCACCGGCACGCCCTTGACCTGCGGCATCACATGGCTCATCCGCCGGCGCAGTTCGGTCATGAAGGCATCGGCGTCGGTGACGGTGTCCCATTTGTTGACCGCCAGCACCAGTGCGCGGCCCTCGTCGACGATCAGCCGGGCGATGGTCATGTCCTGCTTCTCGAGCCCGCGTTCTGCATCGATCATCAGCACCACGACATGGGCGAAGCGGATCGCGCGCAGGGTCTCGTCGACCGACATCTTCTCGATCCGGTCGTCGATCCGCGCCTTCCGGCGCATGCCGGCGGTATCGATCAGCCGGATGCGGCGGCCGGCATGCAGCCAGTCGACCGCAATGGCATCGCGTGTGATGCCGGCCTCGGGGCCGGTCAGGACCCGGTCCTCGCCCAGCAGATGGTTCATCAGGGTCGACTTGCCGGCATTCGGCCGGCCGACGATGGCAATCTGCAGCGCCTTCTGGCGGCCGATCTCGGCCATGGCCCGTTCTTCGGCCGCAGCCAGGGTCTCTTCGTCCGCATCCTCGTCGATATCGACATCGGAGCCGTCATCGTCGAAATCGTCGAGGCCCACCTCGCGGGGGCCGTGCTCGGCCAGTTCCTCCGCCTCGGCACCCTCGGCCCCGGCGCGGGCCGCCGCGCGGCGACGGGCGGCCGCAGCCTCGGCTTCGGCCGCGGCCGCATCTTCCAGCGCCTCGGCATGGGCTGCACCATGGGCCGACAGCACGTCATAAAGGTCCGACGTGTGGTCGCCATGCGCCGCAGACAGCGGCATCGGCTCTCCCAGCCCCAGGCCCCAGGCTTCGGCGAGGCCCATATCGCCCGCCCGGCCTTCGCATTTGTTCACCACCACGACGACCGGGGTCTCCACCCGGCGCAGCAGATCGGCAAAATGCTCGTCGGCCGGGGTGATACCGGCGCGGCCGTCGATCATGAACAGCACCAGATCTGCATCATCGATCGCCGTCCGGGTCTGGGCCTGCATGCGGGCGTTCAGATCCGACGGATCCTCGATCTCTTCGAGACCGGCCGTGTCGACGACATTGAAGCGCAGATTGCCGAGCCGCGCCTCGCCCATGCGGCGGTCGCGGGTGACACCCGGCGTGTCGTCGACGATGGCGATGCGCCGCCCGACCAGACGATTGAACAGGGTCGACTTGCCGACATTCGGCCGGCCGACCAGCGCCACGGTCAGCATGGACGCGGACCTCCGGAATGGACATGAGGTGGTCGCGAAGCCGCCCCGGTCGTCACGACCGCCGGCTCCACAGGATGAAGCTGCCAAGCGGACGCGACCCCGCAGGCCGTGTGCCTGCGGGGTCGGCGCCCTGCATCGGTTCATGCGCATCAATGACGATGCGCGGGCCCCACGTCAACGATAAGCGATCAGCGTCGCATCGTCGCGCAGCACATAGAGCTTGCCATCGGCAACGATGGGCGAAATGTTCACCGCCCCGCCGACATCGGTTTCGCTGGTCTTGCTGCCGTCGGTCGGGTTCAGCGCCATAAGGCTGCCGGCACTGGACGCCAAGTAAAGACGGCCGCCGGCCAGCACCGGACCGGTCCAGCGGATCGGATCCTCGCGATCCTCGGGATCCTCGAAGGCCGGCAGATCGACCACCCAGCGCACCCGGCCGTCACTGCGGCGCATCGCCACCAGGCGGGTCGAGTCCACCACCACATAGACAGTCGTGTCGGCCACCCAGGGGGTCTGGTTCACCTTGAACGGCTGCTCCCAGACCCGCAGGCCCGAGCGAACGTCGAAGGCCGCAATCCGGCCGCCGACGGTGCCCGCGAAGACCATGTCGCGATCGATCACCGGGTCCGACAGAATATCGGTCAGCGCGCTCAGCGACGATCCGGCCGCGGCGAAGCCCGCGAGCGTCTCCGCCCAGCCGACCCGGCCGCTGTCGCCGCGCAGCGCCACAAGATCGCCGCTCGAATAGGCCGCAACCACCAGATTGCCCAGAACGCCGGGGGCCGCCCCGCCCAGGATCATCTGGGTCGCCGGCACGCCGCCATGGCGCCACAGCTCGCGGCCGCTGTCGCCGGCAAGGGCGATCAGCTGGTTGTCGAAGCTCTGCGCGAAGACGCGGCCCTCGCCCGCCGCCGGCGGCGCACGGAACGGGGTGTGCATCGACGTCCGCCACAGCTCGACACCGTCGGCGGGGTTGAGCGCCACCACGTCACCAAAGCCGGTCGCGGCGTAGATCCGCCCGTCGGCGATCGCCAGACCGCCGCCATAGGCGCCCTCCAGCAGGTCGCTGTCGGGCGCAAGCTCCACCGACCAGACCCGGCGACCGGTCGAGGCATCGAGTGCCACGACATTCGAATCGGCGTCGAGCACAAAGATGCGGCCATCGGCCATCACCGGCTGGGCCATCAGGCGCTTGGCCCCGCCAGAGCCCACTCCGGCATCCCCGCGCCAGGCCTCGACCGGGGTTTCCGGGCCGGCCAGCGCATGCATTGCATGGTTGCCGTAGCCGCTGGTCTGCGGCCATTCGCCGTTCTGCCAGGCCGGCGGTACCGTGATCGCTTCGGATGCAACCGCCGGATCGATCCGGATGTCGGCCTTTTCCGGCATCACCGCGATCCGTTCGCCCGGCAGCGCCGGCTTGTCATCCGATCCCCACCAGCTGCCGCAACCCGACAGCAGCATCGCGGTCAACACCGCAACACCCGCTGCGCGCACCGGCCGCGACGGGCGACGGACGGCATCCACCTGCCGTCCGGGGCGAAGACTGGTCATTTCGCAGGCTCCTGATCTGCGTCGGTCGATGCGGCATCGGCGGGGGCAGCCTCGGCTGCGGCCTCGGAAGCGATGGGGGCTCCGAGCACGCGGGCGTAAGAGGCGGCACGGCCGCGGAGATCCTGCGGCGCATCGGCGTCGTCGGCCAGGCGCGCAAAGATCTCGCCCGCCCGCTGGGTATCGCCGGCCTTGAAGGCGGCAAGTGCCACCAGCTCTTCGGCGAGCGGCCGCCAGTTCTCCTCGCCGTCGATCAGGCCCGAAACCCGGGCGCGGATCTGATCGGGCGTTTCGGTGCGGATGGCCAGCGATGCCGCCTTGAGCGTCGCGGTCGCCTTGAGAGCGGGATCCAGATCGCCGCGGGCGGCCACGGCCTCGAACCCGGCCTGGGCGCCGTCGCGATCTCCGGCAGCGAGCCTGGCTTCGGCGGCGCGCATCAGGGCGAGACCGGCATAGCCGCTCTCGGCATCGGCCGCGAGCGCCTCGAACGCCGACGCGGCCTGATCCTGCTTGCCCGACGCGGCCAGCGCCTCGGCTGCGGCATAGGCGGAGGCCTGTTCGTTGCGGCGGTTTTCTTCCCAGGCGCGCCAGGCGACATCGGCGGCCACGCCCACCACCACCAGCACCGCGGCGCCGATGATCCAGGGTCCGAAGCGTTTCCACAGCTTCAGGGCCTTGTCGCGACGCAGATCCTCTTCGATCTCGCGGATGAACTGTTCCGACACGCCCCGGGAACCTCCTTCAGATGCCACACTTGTCCGGGCACACGGGCAGCGCCACGTCCGCCCGGTGGACGGCCGTTACCATAGTCGTTCGGCATCTTCATGGCAAATCCCCCGAAGCCGCGGGGTCAGCATCACCCCGGCAGGTCTCCGGGGGCCGGTGGCGCCTCGGGGACGAGATGCAGATCATGCAGCGCCGCCCGCGCCCGCACCACCGATGCCGCCCCTTCACGGATCGCCTGGGCCCCCTGATCGAACTCCATCCAGCGAATGTGGCCCACCCAGGGGGCAAGCACCAGATCCGGCGGGTCGCCGGCCATGCGGCTGCGTGCAATCCGATCCTGCATGATGCCGATCGAGTGCATCATGACCTCGCCGATGCCGATGCCGCCGACGCGTGCGGCAACCGCTGCCGCCCGACGCTCGGGATCGACGCTGCGCCCGGTGAGGCCCATCAGCCGGCCGCCGAGCCCCAGCAGACGGCGGGCCCCGCGGCGATCGGCGGTTCCTGCCGCGGCAGCCGTCTGGGCGCTGCGGGCAAGCCCATGGGCGTGGGGGGCAGGATGGCCGCGGCTGGCGGGGCCCGGTTCGGGATCGACCGGCCGGGGCACGGCGTCCGCCGCCTGGGGCGAGGCGACACCTGGTGCGGGTATCGCCGCCGCATCGATCCTGAGCCGCCGCCTGTAGCCTGCAAGATCGCCGTGGAGGGTCACCGCAATCACCGCCTCGGCCCCCAGATGCCGGCAGAGCGACACCGGCACCGGATTGACCAGGCCGCCATCGACCAGCAGCCGGCCCCCGGCCCGCACCGGGGCGAAGATGCCCGGGATGCTCATCGACGCCCGCAGCGCGTCGACCAGATCGCCGTCGGTCAGCCAGACCTCCTGGCCGCTGGCGAGATCGGTGGCGATGGCGCCGAACGCCACCGGAAGATCCTCGATCCGGGTCTCGCCGAAGGCCTCCCGCAGCATCGCGGTCAGCCGGTCGCCGCCGACCAGACCGCCGGACCCCATCCTGAAATCGCCGAGCCGCACGACCTTGAGCCGGGTGAGATCCCGGACCCAGGCCTCGAATTCCGCAAGCCGGCCGGCGGCATGGAAGGCACCCACCACCGCGCCGGCACTTGCGCCTGCGATGACCTGCGGCACCACCCCTTCGGCAGAGAGCGCGTTCAGCACCCCGATATGGGCCCAGCCGCGTGCAGACCCCGATCCCAGCGCCACGCCCAGCACCGGCGGCCGAGGCGCCGCGGCCGGCCCCTCTCCGCGGCGCGCGGCGGCATCGCCCCGTCGACGCCGCCGGCGATGCGGCCGCGCCGGATCGGGCGCCGGAACCGGATCGGGCGCCGGGGGCGCATCGGGGGCGCGGGCCGGGTCGCCGCTTCGCGGATGCTGCGTCGCGGCAGATGTTTCAATCCTGGTGTCGCTTCGGGTTGGCGCGGCGGGTCTCGTCATGTAATGCTCGTCCTTGATGTCAGGACCGGTCGCCCGGGCCGGCTGCGCGAGCGAAAGGAAATGCCCATGCACAGGCTGTTCGTCGCTCTTCCTCTCCCGACCGCGGTACGGGACCAGCTCGCCGGCCTGCGCGGCGGCCTTGTCGGCGCCAGATGGACGGCGCCCGCCAATCTCCACCTCACATTGCGCTTCATCGGCGAGGTTGAGGGACCGTCGGTTGCCGATGCCGTCGACGCGCTCGACATGATTGATGTCGTGCCGCTGACCCTGTCGCTCAAGGGGCTGGGTCTGTTCGGCCCCAGCCGGCGCCCAGGCACGCTCTGGGCCGGGGTCGAAGGCGGCGCCCCGCTTGCCGATCTGCAACGCCGGGTCGATGCCGCGATCGATGGCGCGGGCCTGCCGCGGGAGCGTCGCCGCTTCACGCCCCACGTTACGGTTGCAAGACTGAAGCAATCACCGGATGATCGGCTCGACCGCTATCTGGCGGCCCATGCCGGTTTCACCACCCCGGATTTCACCGTCGATACCATGCATCTTTACGAAAGCCGCCTCGGCCATGAGGGGCCGGTCTATACCAGTCTCGGCGCCTTCGGTGCCCTGCCCGCCCCGACTTATGGCGAGACATTCGACGAGGACGGTCTGGACGAAGAAACCGAACCGCCGGTCCTCGCAGCCGTCGACGGCGAGGTGCTGGCGACCTTCGACGACCGCGGCCGCGGCCGGACCAGTTGGGGCGGGCCGCCCTCGCCATGGCGGGATGCCGATATCTGGCCGAATGCGGGCCGGCGGAACCGCAGACGCTGACCCGTTGCAGAACGGTGACCGTCTTAACCAGTTGGATACCATCCCCCGGCTAGTCTTTGCCGAAGGCAGCCGTTTGGCTGGCCTTCGGCGAACCTGCTCCCGGATCGAGACGAGATGGCGCAAGCTGTGGCGAACGGACCCACCGGCACCGATGGACGCACGGCCGAGACGGCCGCAGGCGGTGGCGTTGACGCACGGCGACTGATGCGCCAGCACCTGGCGGATCTGGACCGGCGGCTGGCCGAAAAGTCACGGCAGGGACGCATGCAGATTCTGGCCTGGAATGCTTATGGCACCCGGCTGGAGCTGTTGATGGTCTCCACCACCCACATGCACGAGGCGGTCGCCCGCGACCCCTTCCTGCTGGTCGGTCCGCGCAAGTTCAGCTATGGGCGCATGCGCCGGGCCCTGCAGCTTCTGGGGCTCCGGCCGATCGCGATCGAACTGCCGTTCACGCCGGGCACGGATCTGCCGGACGCAGCGGTCGAAGCCGCCGTCCGGCGCTATGGCTGCACCGAAATCCAGTACCGCGGCATCGCCGGTTTCGAAATCCGCGGCCTGTCGAAGCTCGATCCCATGCAGGCGGCACAGGCTGCCGCCGCCCTTTGGGGCCGTGTGGTCCGGGCCCGGCAGCTGCTGACGCGATCGGGCCTGGAGATCGATCTCGCCAGCCTGCAGAGCGGCGACACCCTGCTGCTGTGGAGCCGACAGCAGGGCCACAAGCCGGACATCACCCTCTTCGCCCTGATGATGCTGGTGCTGGCCGATGCCACGCTGGAACGGATGGCCGAAGCCGAGGCGAAGGTGGAGGCCGACAGGTCGGAGAAGACGGAGAAACCCGCAGACGCCCCGCGTGCCGAGCGCGATCCGGGCGCGGAGGATGGTGAGCCGGAACAGCTGGGCAGCGGACTTGCCGCCGCCTTCCATGTCGGCAGCCAGCTGGAGGTCTTCCCGCCCGAGAACGACCGCCCCGGCACGCAGCCGGTGGTCATGGGCGAAGCGGTGCGCCAGCTGCGCCAGATGCTGGCGGTCGCGACCGACGACCAGCTGCTGATCGGCGATTTCCAGGCGCCGCTGGTCGAAGGGCCGGTGCGTCAGGGCAAGATCTACCGCATGGTCGACACGCCCCGCTTCATCACCCATGCGCAAAGCCTGCTCGACCGGATCGAGGGCGAACGCATGGGCGGGGCCGCGCTCAACCGCCTGGTGACCTACCTCACCGGCGACCGGCTGATCGAAGGCGTCTTCACCATCAAGCGCTACGAGATCGACCGGCCGGACGGACGGCCCTGCGGCTTCTTCAACGCCAAATGCACCCTGCACCGGCTGAATGCCGCCCCGGTCTTTCTGGGCCTGCAGAACGAACGTATCCGCCGTGCCCCGGGCCGCACCACCACCTATGACAGCCCCCAGCCTCAGCCACAGATGCTGTGGCCCGACGACCCGATGCCCGAGACGGATGCGCCGGCCTGAGGTCAGTCGGGAATCAGCACCAGAGAACCGGTAACGCTGCGCGCCTCCAGCCGCGCATGGGCATCGCCCGCGCGTGACAGCGGCAGGACCCCGGCGACGGTGGGCGACAGCAGCCCCTCGACCAGGGCGGTGAACAGCGCAGACGTCGCCTCGCGCAGACGTTCGCGGTCGGCGATATAGGCAAAGACCCCGGGCCGGTCGAGCCCAAGTGCCCGCATCGGCCCCAGCACGCCGACATCCACCGGCGGAATCGGCCCTGCCACCTGGCCGAAGCTGACGATCCGGCCGAAGGGGCGCACCAGCGCCGCCAGCTTCGCGAAATCCGGCCCGCCCAGCCCGTCGAAGACGATATGCACACCGGCCCCGCCGGTCAGCTCGGCGGCGGCCCGGCCGGCATCGGCCAGGGCGGCGGCCCCTGTCCCCACCACCACGCGTTCGGCACCGGCTTCCTGCACCGCTTCGGCCTTGCCACGGCTGGCCACACTTGCGATCACCCGCGCGCCCATGGCGGCGGCCCAGCGCACCAGGATGAGCCCGACTCCGCCGCCGGCGCCACGCACCAGCACGACGCGCCCGTCCAGCCTGAGACCAAGGCCGTAGATCATCATATGCACGGCAATGCCGGGAAAGAGCGCCGCGGCCCCCACCTCCCAGGGGATCATATGGGGGAAGCGCACCACCCGCCCCACCGGCAGCACCCGATGGGTCGCATAGGCGCCGAGCGGCGGCCCGGCATGGGCGATGCGATCGCCGGGTGCGAAACGATCCACACCCGGCCCGATCGCCAGCACCTCGCCCACCGAGGCAAGGCCCGGTATGTCCACCCCGCCGCCTTCGAGCGGCAGGGTACCGTCGCGGTAATAGAGATCCAGATGATTGACGCCGATCGCCCGCGTCGCCATCAGCACCTCTCCCGGTCCCGGCCGCTTCAGCGGCACGGTCGCCGGCGCCAGCACATCGGGGCCGCCCGGATGGGTGACATGCATCACCGTCGCCCGATCGGGCAGATGTGTGGCCGGGCTGCCGGGGGAAAGCGGGGTCGGCGGGGTCGTCATCGGATGCGCACCTTCAGGGACGGGCGTCTGTCACGGAACCGCCCCATAGCACGCCCGCCACGCGCCCGCGTCAAGCCCGCGTCGCGGCGCGTTACGCCTGCCGGGCAAGCCGCCCCGGCGTCACCCCGAAACGGCGACGGAAGGCCGTGGTGAAGTTGGCGACATCGCCATAGCCGGCATGGAAGGCGGCTTCGGCAATGCTGCACCGGCCGGCGGCGATATCAGCATGGGCATGGTCCAGCCGGCGGCCGCGCAGCCAGCCGGCGATCGAAGTGCCATAGGCGGCGCGGAACAGGCGCTGCATGGTGCTGACGCTCACGCCGCAGTCTGCCGCAATCTCGGCGAGGGTCGGGGCGCTGCCGTCGCGTTCTGACGCGATCGACAGCATCTCCAGCCGCTCGCGCAGCCGGCCTGCGCGTTGCAGATCGGCCGGTTTCAGCCCGCATTCTTCCGCTGTGGCATCTTCGCCGGCGACGGCGGCCAGAATGCCGGCCGCCGTCTCGATCGTATGGGCCTCGGCAACCAGTCGCGCCACCGGTGCCGTCATCGGCTCGGGCGCGATCAGGGCGGCCGCCAGCGCCGCAAGCCGGGCCGATGGTCGCCACGACACCGCGGCCAGATGCCGGCCGCAGAACCGTCCGACCGCCGTCCCGGGCTCGACACCCGCGGCCTCCAGCCAGGGCCGTTCCAGGCGAAGGGTCACCTTGCGGACATGGGCGCCGGTATGGAACTGGCGGCGCAGCAGATCCGGCTCGGCCAGGGCCACGGCAAAGGCCGCCGGGGCATCGGGGGTGGCGACGCAGATCTGGCGACGGCCGCCGAAACTCGCCTCGACCAGCCCGTCGAGCACGATCACCGCGGTGAGCGAGGGCACGATCAGCCGGTCATGGACGCGGTCATCCCGCTCGATACCGTCGGTCGTGTGCACCATCAACCCCGGCCGCGGATGGGCGACGGTCAGGCCGCCGCCGGCCAAAGCTGCGGGCTCCACCCCCTCCCCCGGCGACATGGCATCGTCTCCTTCAGATACGCGATTGCGACTTATTCTCATATATACCGGCCGCTCGTGCAAGCCCCTGCGCGGGGCCCTTCCCCCTGACACGGCCGCACAAGATTTCGGCGCGGCTGCACAAGCCATGACCGTGGCGCATACCGGCGCAAGATCGTAATTGAAACTCATTCGCAATTGGGGCAAAGCAAGCCCTTCCGCCGGAGACCTGTGACCCATGCGCCAGCCCTGCCCGTTCCTCGTTTTGCCCCTGCTCGCCACCGTCGCCACGGGGGCATTGATGGTCAGTCAGGCCCGCGCCGAGGATGCGCAGAGCCTGCCGTCGCTGGAGGTGGAGGACGAGCGGAGCTTCCCGTCGGATCCCGGCCGGACCGAGGGCAGCACCAGCTATGGCTCCGATCGTGTCGCCGTGGGCGGCAAGCAGGTGCGCGACATTCGCGAAGTGCCCCGTTCGATCAGCGTCGCGACCCGCGCGCGGATGGACGACCAGAACATGACCCAGCTTGAAGACGTCGCCCGGCGCACGCCCGGCTTTCTGGCACTGACCAACGATCCCGGCCGGTCGAGCATCTTCGTGCGTGGCTACGAAATCGACAACGCCCTGGTCGACGGCCTGCCGGCACCGATCTCCAGCATCTACGGCACCCAGCCCGACCTTGCGATCTTCGATCGCGTCGAGCTGCTGCGCGGCCCGTCGGTGTTGTTCGGCGGCACGGGAGAACCCGGCGGCATCGTCAATCTGGTCCGCAAGCGGCCCACCGAGAGCTTTCAGGCCCGGGGCACGCTGGAGGCGGGGTCGTGGAACAATTACCGCGGGGTCGCCGACGTCTCCGGCCCGCTTTCCGCCGACGGCTCGATCCGTGGCCGGGTGGTCGGCGCCTATCAGGACCGGGAGAGCTTCACCGACGTGACCGAAAACCAGGTCGGTGTCGGCTATGCCGCGATCGATGCCGATCTGGACGAGGATACCCTGCTCTCGCTCGGCGCCTGGCGGCAGGAACGCGAGGCGACCCCGTTCAGCGGCCTGCCGGTCTCGACCACCGGCCAGTCGCTGGGCCTCAGCCGCTCGACCTTCGTGGGCGCCGACTGGAACCGGTTCGAGAACAGCTCCAACGAAGCTTCGGCCAGCCTCACCCATCGCTTCGGTGACGACAGCCGGCTGCAGTTCGGCGGCCGGGTGGCCGATCGCAGTGTCGATCTGAAATATGCCTATGGTTCCACCGCAGTGGATCCGGCCATCGGCACCACCGACCTCATCGCCATTCAGCGCCACTATGAAGAGCGCGCCTATGCGCTGGATGCCAATTATCTGAAGCCGATCGAAGCCTTCGGGCAGCGTCATGAACTGCTGATCGGCGCCGACTGGCGGCGTTACGTCCAGTCCCTGGACGCCGGTTCCGCGCGTGGCCTGGGCACCGTGAATGTCTACAACCCGTCCCCGGACATCGCCGAGCCCGATATCGCCATCAGCCAGCGCACCCGGACCGAACCCGAACAGTTCGGCATCTATGGCCAGGCCACCATCCGCCCCGTCGAGGACTGGACCGTGCTTCTGGGCGGCCGTCTGGCCTGGGCCGAGACCCGGGTGACCAACCGCAACACCGGATCGGTGTCGAGCGTCAAAGACAGCGCAGAGTTCATCCCCGATGTCGGCATCGTCTACGACGTGACGCCCGACATCGCGCTTTACGCCAACTATTCCGGCATCTTTCAGCAGCAGACCGGCACCAATGCCGCCCTGGAGGCGCTCGCCCCCCGCACCGGCGAGCAGTACGAACTGGGCGTGAAGGCCAGGCTCGGCGACAGCGGGCTGATCGGTACGTTCGACGTCTTCCGGATGCGCGACAAGGATCGGGCGGTCGCGGTGACCGGCACCACCTATTATGCCGAGGGCGCAGAGGTCGAATCCCGCGGTGTCGAGGCCGAGATCGCCGGCACCATCCTGCCGGGCTGGGAGGCGGAGGCGGGCTACGCCTATACCTGTACCGAATACCTCAAGAACGCCACCACCGCATCCGGCGGTACCTACAGCACCTATACGCCCAAGCATGTGGTCTCGGCCTTCACCCGCTACACCTTCCAGGACGGGCCGATGGCGGGCGTGCATCTGGGCGGCGGCGTGCGCTGGCTCAGCTCGTTCTACAATGTCGCCGGCAATCTCAAGATCGAAGAAGACGGCTATGTCGTGACCGATCTCCAGGCCGGCTGGGGCTTCGCACCCGGCTATGACGTCACGCTCTCGGTCAACAACGTCTTCGACGAAGTCTATTACGACCGGGTCGGCGGTGCGGGGTTGTTCAACTATTACGGCGCGCCACGCAACGTGCTGCTGTCGCTCAAGGCCAGCTTCTGAACGACCAGGAACGCCCCCAAGGAGGCCGTCTCATGCCCCGTTCCGAAGCCCGCGTGGCCACCCGGCTCGGCCAGCGCTACATGACCCTGCTCTGCCGGCATTTCCGCCACAAGGTGCCGGCAGAGGTCACCGGCGACACCGCCCGGGCCGATTTCCCCTGGGGGGCGGTCGCCCGGATGGCCGCGACCCCGGACCATCTGCAGGTGACCTGCACGGCCGGCAACCCCGCCGACCTTGCCCGCACCCAGGACGTGATCGCCATCCACCTCGCCCGCTTCGCGTTCCGCGACAGGCCCGAGATCATCTGGCAGCCGCTGCCCGATTGATCAGCACCCGCCTGCGGCGCAGCGGAAGGTGATGTTGATCCGCCGCCGCCCGGTCGCCGGGTGGGATCCGTCGCGCAGCTCTTTCACCCCGTGATGGGCAAGCCGCCAGGCGCCGCCCCAGACCACGACATCGCCATGGACCAGGTCGATATTGGTGACCGGGTCCCTGCGCGACGGCCCGCCGAACTGGAACACCGCCGGCAGGCCGAGTGAGACCGAGACGATCGGCTGGGTGAGATCGCCCTCGTCACGATCCTGATGCATGCCCAGCCGTGCGCCAGGGGTGTAGAGATTGATCAGACAGGCATCGGGCCGGAAGCCGGGGAAACCGGCCGCCGTTGCGGCCCGATCGGCAAGGTCCCCGAAGAGCGCCGGCATCTCCGGCCAGGGGCGGCCACTCTCGGGGTCGATCGGATCGTAGCGATAGCCGCGCCGGTCCGACACCCAGCCGAGCCGGCCGCAATTGGTCATGGCCACCGACATGCGGCGACCACCCGGCGTTATCAGATGCCGGAAAGGCGCCGCGGCGGCGACAACCTCCACCGCCCGCAGCAGGTCGGCCGCGACCGGCAGCGCGAAACCATCGAGCAGATGCGCACCGGGCGCGCTCCGCCGCGGCAGATCGTCGAAGAGCAGGCCGTTGGCGGGCATGAGGCCGTTCCTCTCCGTCAGGCGGCGTCATGGAAGATGATGCCGAGCGTCCGCCGCCGGCCGCTCCGCACCCGTGCCACCCCGTGGCGCATGGTGACGCGATAGTCGCCGCGCGATCCCCTGACCGGCCGCTGATTGACCGCAAAGATCACCGCATCCCCTTGCCCCAGCGGCACGACATCGGGCCGCGACTGCATGCGCGGGCGCTGCTCAGTCAGCACGAATTCGCCCCCGGTAAAGTCACGGCCGGGCGCCGAAAGCAGCACCGCGATCTGCAGCGGGAAGACATGCGCGCCATAGAGATCCTGGTGCAGGCAGTTATAGTCCCCGGGGCCGTAGTCGAGCAGCAGCGGGGTCGGCCGCCTCTGGCCGGCAGCGTGGCAGCGGGCGATGAAGTCGCGATGCGCGTCGGGGAACCGGACATCCAGGCCCATCCGCTGATGCCAGCCATGAGCGATCGGCACCAGATACGGCCAGGCCACCTCCCTGATGGCCGAGACCAGTTCGGGCAGCGGATGCGCGAAGTACTTGTAGCGGCCCTGCCCGAAGCCATGCCGGGCCATGATCACTTCCGACCGGAAACCCTCCTCCCGCTCGTAGAGCCCCGCAAGCGCCGCGCAGCTCCGTTCATCGAGCAGACCTGGCAGCACTGCCCGGCCGCCTGCATCCAGATCGCCGGCGACGGCGCTCCAGTCGGTGGTGTTCAGCCGGGCGATCGGGTCATGCTGCATAGGGGGCCTCTCGGTCGGATCAGGTGGGAAAGATGGAACCGGATCATGCGGTTCCGCCCCGTCTCCCGCACCTCGCGGCCGGACGGCAAAGTCAGTTTCCGTCGGCGCGGACCACCCGGATGTTGTTGGTCGACCCCGCCTGCCCGAAGGGGATGCCGGCCACCACCACCACCGGATCGGCGGGCCCGGCCAGTTCCTGCTCCATCACCGTGCGGGTCGCCTTCTCCACCATCTCCTCATAGGAATGGATTTCTTCCGAGAGCACGCTGTGCGCCCCCCAGAGCAGGCAAAGCCGCCGCGAGACAGGCAGGTTCGGGGTCGTCGCCAGGATCTGCGCGGCGGGGCGACGGCGAGCGATGCGGGCTGCGGTCGTGCCGCTGGAGGTGAAGGCCACCAGCGCCGGAGCACCGAGTGCCACGGCGAGGTCGGCGGCGGCAGCGGCCACCGCATGCGGCGCGCTGGTTTCCTCACGCGGGCCCGAGGCATCGACGATGCTGCGGTAGAATTTGTGCTGCTCGGTACGGCGGATGATCCGGTCCATCATCTCCACCGCTTCCACCGGATACTGACCGGCGGCCGATTCGGCCGAGAGCATCACCGCATCCGCCCCGTCATAGATCGCCGTCGCGACGTCGGAGGCTTCGGCGCGTGTCGGCGTCGGGGCCGCGACCATCGAATCGAGCATCTGCGTCGCCACGATCACCGGCTTGGCGGCAAAGCGGCAGGCACGCACCAGTTCTTTCTGCCGGCCGGGCACGTCCTCGGGCGGAATCTCCACGCCCAGATCGCCCCGGGCGACCATCACCGCATCTGCGAGTGCGACGATCTCGTCGACATGGTCCAGCGCCGAGGGCTTTTCGACCTTGGCGACGAGCCCTGCCCGATCGCCGATCAGCCCGCGCGCTTCCAGCAGATCACCCGGCCGCTGCACGAAAGAGAGCGCCACCCAGTCCACCCCCAGCTCCAGCCCGAAGGCCAGATCCGCACGGTCCTTGGGGGTCAGCGGCGACATGTCGAGCACCGTGCCGGGCACGTTCACGCCCTTGCGGTTGGAGATGACGCCGCCGATCTCCACCTCGGCATCGATATGGTCGTCGCCGAGGCCGGTAACCCGCAGCCGGACCCGGCCGTCATCGATCAGCAGATGATGGCCGGGCAGCACCGCCGCAAAGATCTCGGGATGCGGCAAGGGGATCGCCTCCGGTCCGCCCTCGCTGCCGTTCAGCACGAAGCGCAGCGCCTGACCGGGCGTGACCTCGATCCGGCCGTCACGGATGGTGCCGACCCGGATCTTGGGGCCCTGAAGATCCTGCAGAATGCCGATCGGCCGGTGATGCTTGTCTTCCAGCGCCCGGATGGCGGCATGGACCCGGGCATGGTCGTCATGGCTGCCATGGCTGAAATTCAGCCGGAAGGTATCCACCCCGGCGCGAAACAGCGCCTCGAGCATGGCCGGGTCCGCACTCGCGGGTCCGACGGTTGCGACGATCTTGGCGCGACGCTTGCGGCGCATGATCACGAACGGCCCCTGGGGCCGCCTCCCTCGTCATGACTGGGGCCGCCGGGGGCGACCATGGGATCGGCAAGCATGGGCTGCGCCGGTCCCGGTTGCAAGTCTCCCGGTGACAAGTCTCCCGGTGAGGGGCCGTCGCGTGCGCCCGTCTTCACCCGCCGTGCCGCCAGACGGTGATGAAAGGCCGGCGCCGGGCGCCCGGCCGTTTCGGCCATGCCCCGCACCCGCGCTTCCGCCCCGGCGATCAGATCTGGGATCAGGGCGGCTTCGGGCAGGTTCGCCCAGTACTTCACCGGCATTTCCGCGCGCATCGCCCTGGGTTTCAACCGGGCCGGATTGAAGATGCCGGCGTAATAGGTCAGCCACAGCGCCTCGGTCTCGTCGGCCAGATCCGGGGGCGTGGCGGGTTCGGCCGAGACCGTCAAAGTGGTGCCGTCGAACGCGGCACTGCCACGCGGCGTCAGGATCATCCAGTCCATATCGGCAAAGCGGCCCCGGAAGAAGGGGGCGGTGCGGGCAACGACGTAGTGATCGGGCTCGAACCAGGCGACGAAGCGCCGCCGGCCGGTCGGGCCCGGCGGCCCCGCCTCGCGGAAGCGCACGAAAGCGGTCATCTTATGGGCATCGCGCCGCACCGCCTTCTCCAGTCGGACGGCTGCGACGACATCCGGATCGGTGCGCAGCCCAAGCAGCCGCCGGTCCTGCATCAGACGCCAGAGCAGACGGTAGAGCAGTCCGAACCGGACCGGATCGGCATGGCAGATCACCGACCGGGCAAGGCTGAGAAACCCCGCCGGCACACCCGGCGCCACGGCGCCGGGGGCCGGATCGGGAAGGGGCGGCGGCGGATCGAACAATTGCCCGCCGTCCGCCGGTTCCCAGGCCACCCGTTCGGGCGGCACCCCGGCCATCAGCAGGGCGCGCGCCGCCCGCCGCCATTCCTCGAAATCTCCCCGTCCGGTCAACGCGACCCGCATGCGGCTCCTCCCGGTTCAGAACAGCGCCAGCTGTGCCGGCGGCGCCACCAATGCCCGCAGATCCTCGCGATCGATCAGCCTGAGCGGCGTCCAGCCCCGGGCGGTGATGAATGGCTTCACCTTGGGCAGCGACACACGCAACCGCCCCAGATCGTCGAGCCCGAGCCGGCGATGCCGCCGGGCGGAAAGAATCGCCCCCACCGTCTTCACGCCGAAGCCCGGCACCCGGAGCAGCATCTCCCGCGGGGCCCGGTTGACGTCAACCGGGAACAGCCGGCGATTGGCCAGCGCCCAGGCGAGTTTGGGATCGATCTCCAGATCCAGCATGCCGTCCGGCCGACCGGCGGTGATCTCGCCTGGCGCGAAGCCATAGAAGCGGAACAGCCAGTCCGCCTGATAAAGCCGATGCTCCCGTTCCAGCGGCGGGCGAACCGGCGGCAACCGGCGCGAGGCTTCGGGGATCGGGCTGAAGGCCGAGTAGTAG
>MDTG01243681.1_pt1 | contig 73159 bp, 74 predicted proteins | sample 811421 | NCBI WGS metagenome assembly MDTG01 (sample SAMN05326645, study PRJNA326480) | marine metagenome | isolation source: seawater | place: Pacific Ocean: South East | collected 2011
CATGGACATGTCGATGGACGGCTCGCCGATCATCGACGCCACCCACATCGACGGTCTCTACCTGAACGCGGGCTGGTGTTACGGCGGCTTCAAGGCGACGCCCGCCAGCGGCTACGCCTTCGCCCATCTGCTCGCCACCGGCCGCCCGCATCCGACCGCCACCGCCTTCCGGCTCGACCGCTTCGCGCGTGGCGAACTCATCGACGAAAAGGGCGTGGGCGCCCAGCCGAACCTGCACTGAGGACATCATGCTGATTCCCCATCCGCTTCTCGGGCCCCGCGACGCACAGGAGTTCACCTATCTCGGCGATGCGTCGCTGCTCGACCGCCCCGACGGCATGGCCGAGGGCGCCGAAGCCGCGTTCTTCGACTACACCTACCTGCGCGACAACCCGGCCGGCCTGCACCGCGAGCTCTGGTTCCACGAGCAGGGCGACCGGTCGTGGCTCGTCGTGACGCGCGACACCACCACGCATGAGATCGTCTCGGCCGAGCTCGCCTCGGACGTGAAGCGGAGGGGCCAATGACCCGGCTCGCAGGCGGCGCGATCGACCGCGGCAGGACGCTGTCCTTCACCTTCGACGGCACGCGCTACGAGGGGCACCCGGGCGACACCCTGGCCTCGGCGCTGCTGGCGAACGGCGTGCGGCTGGTGGGGCGCAGCTTCAAGTATCACCGCCCGCGCGGCATCTTCACCGCCGGCTCGGAAGAGCCCAACGCGCTGGTGACGCTGGGGCAGGGGGCGCGCGCCGAACCCAACACCCGTGCCACCTGCGTCGAGCTCTTCGACGGGCTGACCGCCAGCAGCCAGAACCGCTGGCCGTCGCTCGGCTTCGACGCGCTGGCGGTGAACGACGCGCTGGCGCCGTTCTTCGCGGCGGGCTTTTACTACAAGACCTTCATGCAGCCGGCCGCGTTCTGGGAAAAGTTCTACGAGCCGATGATCCGCCGCGCGGCGGGCTTGGGCCGGCTTTCGACCGAACCCGATCCCGATGCCTACGACCGCGGCTACCTGCACTGCGATCTGCTGGTCATCGGCGGTGGCGCGGCGGGGCTCGCCGCCGCGCTCACCGCCGGGCGGAGCGGTGCGCGGGTGATCCTCGCGGACGAGGACTTCCGGCTCGGCGGGCGGCTGCTGGCAGAAAGCCACGCGCTCGACGATGCACCGGCCTCCGAGTGGATCGAGGCCGTCGCGGCGGAGCTTGCGGGCCTGCCGAACGTCCGGCTCATGCCGCGGACCACGGTCTTCGGCAGCTACGACCACGGCGTCTTCGGCGCGGTCGAGCGGGTGGGCGACCACATGCCCGCGCCGCGAGGCGTCCGACAGACGCTCTGGCGGATCACCACGCGGCGCTCGGTGCTTGCCGCCGGGGCGCTCGAGCGGCACATTCCGTTTGCCGGCAACGACCGACCGGGCATCATGCTCGCGGGCGCCATGCGGGCCTATGCCAACCGTTGGGCGGTGAGCCCGCAGGCCACACCTGCCGACCGCGTGGCGATCTTCACAAGCACCGACGACGGCCACCGCACGGCGCGGGACCTCGTGGCCCACGGGGTGCCGCTGCTGGGGGTGATCGACCCACGCGAGGACGCGCCGCGCTTCGGAGACTACCACGTCTTCCGCGGCGCGGTGGTCAGCGGCGCCAAGGGGCGCCGCGCACTGTCGTCCATCGAGATCACCCGGGACGGCCGCAGCGAGTGGCTGGAATGCGCGGCGCTTGGCGTCTCGGGCGGATGGAACCCGAACCACGCGCTGGCCTCGCATCATCGCGGCCGGCCGGTCTGGTCCGAGGCGCATCTTGCCTTCCTGCCGCCCGCCGAGCTGCCGTCGGGCATGTCGGTCGCGGGCGCGGCGGCGGGGCAGGGCACCACCCACGCCGCGCTGCGCTCGGGCGCCGAGGCCGCACGGGCGGCGCTCGATCTCGACCGTCTGCCGGAGCTGCCGGTGGCCGAGGACCGGCCCGCCGCGCAGGTCGCCCTCTGGCATGTGCCGGGACGCGGCCGCGCCTGGGTCGACTTCCAGAACGACGTGACCGTCAAGGACATCGCGCTGGCGCATCGCGAGAACATGCGCTCGGTCGAGCATCTCAAGCGCTGGACGACGCTCGGGATGGCCACGGATCAGGGCAAGACCTCGAACGTCACGGCGCTCGCGGTGATGGCGGAGCTGACCGGCAAGGGCATCCCCGAGACAGGCACGACGATCTTCCGCCCGCCCTACACGCCGGTGGCGCTCGGCGTGCTCGGCGGCGGCGACAGCGGCGCCCACTTCCGGCCGACGCGGCTCACGCCCACGCACCCCTGGGCCGAAGCGCGGGGCGCGGCCTTCGTCGAGGTCGGGCAATGGATGCGGGCGCAGTATTTCCCCCGTCCGGGCGAAACCCACTGGCGCCATAGCGTCGACCGCGAGGTGCTGGCGGTGCGCTCCGGTGTCGGGCTCTGCGACGTGACCACGCTGGGCAAGATCGACGTGCAGGGCGCGGATGCCGGCGCCTTCCTGCACCGGGTCTACGCCAACATGATGGGCACGCTGAAGGTGGGCCGCGTCCGCTACGGGATCATGCTGCGCGAGGACGGCTTCCTCTACGACGACGGCACCTGCGCGCGGCTGGCCGAGGATCACTACGTGGTCACCACCACCACCGCCAACGCCGGGCTGGTCTACCGGCAGATGGAATTCGCCCGCCAGTGCCTCTGGCCCGAGATGGACGTGCAGCTGATCTCGACCACCGACGCCTGGGCGCAGATCGCCGTGGCAGGGCCGAAGTCGCGGACACTGCTGTCGCGGATCGTCGACGATTTCGATCTCTCGACCGAGGCCTTCCCGTTCATGGGCTGCGCCGAACTCACGGTGTGCGGGGGCCTGCGCGCGCGGCTCTTCCGGATCTCGTTCTCGGGCGAGCTTGCCTATGAGCTCGCGGTGCCCGCCCGCTACGGCAACGCGCTGATGGCGCGGCTGATGGAAGCGGGCGACGACCTTGGCGTGACGCCCTACGGCACCGAGGCACTGGCGGTTCTGCGGATCGAGAAGGGCCATGCAGCCGGGGCCGAACTGAACGGCCAGACCACCGCGCAGATGCTGGGGCTGGGTCGGATGGTGTCGCGCAAGAAGGACTCCATTGGTGCGGTGATGTCACGGCGCGAGGCGCTCGAGGCCGACACCCGCCGGCTCGTGGGGCTGAGACCGCTGGACCCGCAGCAGCGCATTCCGGCGGGGGCGCATCTTTTCGTGACCGGCGCACCGCAGGCCACCGGGACCGACCAGGGCTGGGTGACTTCGGCCTGTTACTCGCCGCATCTCGAGAGCCACATTGCGCTGGGGTTCCTCGAGGACGGCGAGGCCCGGATGGGCGAGACCATCGTCGCCGCCAACCCGCTCGAGGGCGAGCAGGTCGAGGTGACCGTGGTGAGTCCGCATTTCATCGACCCGGAAGGAGACCGTCTGCGTGTCTGAGCTGGAACCGATCTCTGCGCTCGGCACGGCCGAGCCCCGCGTTGCCACCCGTGGCGCGCTCATGCTTCGCGAGAACGCGGACGTCGGGCTTGCCTCGCTGGCGCTGCGCCGGGGGGCCGCCGCGCCGCAGCCCTTCGGACTGGCGCTGCCCGGGCCGGGCGCATTCGTGGCGGGCGAGGGGGCGCAGGCCTTCTGGACCGGGCCCGGGCAGTGGATGATCCTGCGCGAGGGCGGGGCGGACCAGGACGTGGCGGCAGAACTCGCCGCCGAGGCGCCGGGCTGTTCGGTGACCGAGCAGACCGACGGCTGGGTCGCCGTCGAGATCGCCTCGTCGCAGGGCGCCGCGCCGGTCGAGAGGCTGCTGGAAAAGCTCGTGAACATCCCTCCCGCGTCGCTTTCGCCGGATCGTGCGACGCGGACGGTATTGCACCACATGAGCGTGTTCGTCATTCGTCGTTCGGAGGACCGGCTCGCGGTCCTCGGGATGCGCTCGGCGGCCGGGACGCTCTGGCATGTGCTCGACGCGGCCGCGAAACGACTGGAGACCAACGAATGAGCAAATTCGCCCTGACCGTGACCTGCCCCTCGACGCGCGGGATCGTGGCCGCCATCGCAACCTTCCTTGCCGAGAAGGGCTGCAACATCACGGACAGCTCGCAGTTCGACGATTTCGAGACCGGCAACTTCTTCATGCGCGTGAGCTTCCAGAGCGAGACCGGGGCGACGCTCGACGAGCTGCAGGCGGGCCTTGCCGAGACCGCCAAGACCTTCGAGATGGACTACGCGTTCCATGACGAGGCCGAGAAGATGAAGGTCATCATCATGGTCTCGCGCTTCGGGCACTGCCTGAACGACCTGCTCTACCGCTGGCGCATCGGAGCGCTGCCGATCGACATCGTGGCGGTGATCTCGAACCACATGGACTACCAGAAGCTGGTGGTGAACCACGACATTCCCTTCCACTGCATCCGCGTGACCAAGGAGAACAAACCGCAGGCCGAGGCGCGGATCATGGAGGTGGTCGAGGAAACCGGCGCCGAGCTCGTGGTGCTGGCGCGCTACATGCAGATCCTCTCGGACGAGATGTGCAAGAAGATGTCGGGCCGGATCATCAACATCCACCACTCGTTCCTGCCGTCGTTCAAGGGCGCGAACCCCTACAAGCAGGCCTTCGAGCGGGGCGTGAAGCTGATCGGGGCGACGTCGCACTACGTGACCGCCGATCTCGACGAGGGGCCGATCATCGAGCAGGACACCGTGCGGGTGACGCATGCGCAATCGCCCGAGGACTACGTCTCGCTTGGCCGAGACGTCGAGGCCTCGGTGCTGGCGCGCGCCATCCACGCGCACATCCACCGCCGGGTCTTCCTGAACGGCAACAAGACGGTGGTGTTCCCGGCAAACCCCGGCAGCTACGCCAGCGAGCGCATGGGGTGATGTCCGGTCCGGCCCTCCTGGGCCGGCAATCGCTCCGGGGGAGCGATTGAGGACATCACGGGCGGAGCCCCGGGGCGTCATGTCCGGTCCGGCCCTTGAGGGGCCTGCGCCATTTTCGCCTTTGACGATCTGGGTCTCGCGACAGTCACGCGCGGGCAGCACCGCCCTGCAGCCGCGCGCCGCGTTTCAGGCGTGGCGGCTCGGTAAATCGCCCGGAGGTTCCGCGACCTCGGGGCGGGTCTGCCCGGCCTGCCGGACGATCCCCGCGATGTGCGAGAGTTGCTCGGCCAGCGGGTTCGACTTGCGCCAGACCATGCCGATGGTGCGGGTGGGGCGCGGTTCGGGCAGCCGCGCGAGCGACACCTGCGCCGACCGGGTCTCGATCGGCAGCGCCATCTCGGGGACCAGCGTCACGCCGATGCCCGCGCCGACCATCTGCACCAGCGTCGAAAGCGAGCTGCCCTCCATCAGGTCGCGCGCCACGCTGGGGGACATGTTGCAGAATGACAGCGCCTGGTTGCGGAAGCAGTGCCCCTCCTCGAGCAGCAGCAGCCGCATTTCCTGCAGCGCCTCCGGATCGGGCACCGGCTTGTCGGCCTCGGTGACGTGGCGCACCAGCACGAATTCCTCGTCGAACAGCGCGACCTCTTCGAGCGATGGCTCCGACACCGGCAGCGCGACGATCGCGGTGTCGAGGCGCGACGCCATCAGATCCTCGATCAGCGTGCCGGTGACCGCTTCGCGCGGGCGCAGGTCGAGCGCCGGGTAGTCGCGGGCAAGCGCGGTGATCACGTCGGGCAGCAGGTAGGGGGCCACGGTGGGGATGACGCCGATGCGCAGCCGGCCCACCAGCGGGCTCTGCGAGGCGCGGGCAAGGTCGGTCAGGTCGTCCACCGAGCGCAGGATGTCGCGCACCCGGTCGGCGAATTCCTCGCCAAGGCCGGTGAGCCGGATCTGCCGGTGGCCGCGTTCCACCAGCGGCGCGCCGACCAGCTGCTCGAGTTCGCGGATCTGCATCGACAGCGCCGGCTGGCTGATGGCGCAGGTCTCGGCGGCGCGTCCGAAATGCCCGAGACGGGCGAGCGCATCGAAATAGCGCAGGTGTTTCATCGACAGATTCAGCATCAGGGGAACTTATCGGATGTGTAAGAAAATGCAATTGGGCATTATCGCACGGGGCTGCTAGAACGATTCTAGGAAAGGAGAGGTGCCGAGCTTCAGACCGCTGCCACGCGGCGGTCGGAGACGAGATGGCAGCCTCTCCGGGCCAGGAAATTGCACACCAAGGGACTTCCGGAGGACAAAATGGACGGACATACGGTCGAAGGCGACCTCAACGAAAGCAGCCGGGGCAAATGCCCGGTCATGCACGGCGGTCTCACCGCCCTCAGCACCACGGTGATGGACTGGTGGCCGAACGCGCTGAACCTCGACATCCTGCACCAGCAGGACGCCAAGACGAAGCCCTACGGCGCCGACTTCAACTATCGTGAAGAGCTTGAGAAGCTCGACGTGGAAGCGCTGAAGGACGATCTGCGCAAGCTGATGAACGACAGCCAGGAGTGGTGGCCCGCCGATTGGGGCAGCTACGTCGGCATGTTCGCCCGCGTCGCATGGCACGCGGCGGGCTCCTACCGTCTGGCGGACGGCCGCGGTGGCGGCGGCACCGGCAACCAGCGCTTCGCGCCGCTGAACAGCTGGCCGGACAACGTCAACACCGACAAGGGCCGCCGCCTGCTGTGGCCGATCAAGAAGAAATACGGCAACAAGATCTCCTGGGCCGACCTGATGATCCTGTCGGGCACCATCGCCTACGAGGTCGCCGGCCTGAAGACCTTTGGCTTCGCCTTCGGTCGCGAGGACATCTGGCACCCCGAGAAGGACACCTACTGGGGCGCCGAGAAGGAATGGCTCGCGCCGTCCGACACCCGCTACGGCGACGTGTCGAAGCCCGAGACCATGGAGAACCCGCTCGCGGCGGTGCAGATGGGTCTCATCTACGTGAACCCCGAAGGCGTGAACGGCGAGCCCGACCCGCAGAAGACCGCCGACCAGGTGCGCGAGACTTTCGCCCGCATGGCGATGGACGACGTCGAGACCGCGGCGCTGACCGCCGGCGGCCACACCATCGGCAAGTGCCACGGCAACGGCAGCGCCGACGATCTCAGCCCCGAGCCTGAAGCGGCGGGCCCCGAGTACCAGGGCATCGGCTGGATGAACACCAAGGGCCGTGGCGTCGGTCGCGACACCGCGGTGTCGGGCATCGAGGGCGCCTGGACCAAGGAGCCCACGAAGTTCGACATGGGCTGGTTCGAGATGCTCTTCGGCCACGAGTGGGAGCTGAAGAAGTCGCCCGCCGGCGCCTTCCAGTGGATGCCGGTCGACATCAAGGAAGAGGACATGCCGGTCGACGTCGAGGACCCCTCGATCAAGGTCATGCCGATCATGACCGATGCCGACATGGCGATGAAGGTGGACCCGGTCTACAACGAGATCTGCCAGAAGTTCATGGCCGACCCGAAGTACTTCGAGGATGCCTTCGCCCGCGCCTGGTTCAAGCTGACGCATCGCGACATGGGCCCCAAGGCGCGTTACTTCGGCCCCGATGTGCCGCAGGAAGACCTTGTCTGGCAGGACCCGGTGCCCGCCGGTTCGACCGACTACGACGTCGCCGCCGTCAAGGCGAAGATCGCCGACGCCGGCCTGTCGCTCTCGGACATGGTCTCGACCGCTTGGGACAGCGCGCGCACCTACCGTGGTTCGGACATGCGTGGCGGTGCCAACGGTGCCCGCATCCGGCTTGCGCCGCAGAAGGACTGGGCCGGCAACGAGCCCGAGCGCCTGTCTGCCGTGCTCGCCAAGCTCGAGCCGATCGCGGCCGAGACCGGTGCCTCGATCGCCGACGTGATCGTGCTGGCAGGTAACCTCGGGGTCGAGCGGGCGGCGAAGGCCGCGGGCTTCGACATCGAGGTGCCCTTCACGCCGGGCCGCGGTGACGCGACCGACGAGATGACCGACGCCGAGAGCTTCGAGCCGCTCGAGCCGCTCGCGGACGGCTTCCGCAACTGGCAGAAGGAAGACTACGTGGTGAGCCCGGAAGAGATGCTTCTCGACCGTGCGCAGCTCATGGGCCTCACGGCGAGCGAGATGACCGTGCTGATCGGCGGCATGCGCGCCATGGGCACCAACCACGGCGGCAGCGAGCTGGGCGTGTTCACCGACCGCAAGGGCGCGCTGACCACGGACTTCTACGACGTGCTGACCGACATGCGCTACCAGTGGGTCCCGGTTGCCGGTGGCACCTACGAGATCCGCGACCGCAAGTCGGGCGAAGTGAAATACACCGCTTCGCGTGTCGACCTGGTGTTCGGCTCGAACTCGATCCTGCGGGCCTACGCCGAGGTCTACGCCCAGGACGACAACGCCGGCAAGTTCGTGCAGGACTTCGTTGCCGCCTGGACCAAGGTGATGGACGCGGACCGCTTCGACGTGGCGGCCTGATCCCCGGACCGGGGCGGTGCGCCGCCCCGCTTCGTCCGAATAGGCGTTATGAGCCCCGCGCTGCCGTTTCCGGCAGCGCGGGGTTTTTCCTTGCATGGTCTCCGCGCGTGCCGCGCGGGGCAGGGGGCGCTGCCCCCTCTGCGGCTGCGCCGCATTCACCCCCGAGGGTATTTGGAAAGAGAAGAAGGGGTCGGGCAGCGCCGGGTGCGGAGTGGGTTGCCGGATGATGGAGCGGCGGTGCGCGGGCCGGTGTCCGGGGCGTTCAGCTTGGTAGGCGGCGGCTCGCTTTGGACTCTGGTGCGTGTTCGACCCCGACATGGGTGGCTTGCGGGCGTGCGCGTTGCTTGTGCTGCCGGTGGCTCGTCATGTGGCGTGGCGGCCGCGTCGTCGGCCATGGGTGTCGGGCGAGTGCGCCAAGGGGGGCGAGGCGTCGAGAACGCGCCGGTGCCTGCGGCCGGACGGAACGGCGGCTTGGACATGAAAAAGCCCGCCCCGCGGAGTGCGGAGCGGGCGGTGTGTCGGTCAGAAGGGCCTGGCTCAGGCGGCTTTCTGAATGGCCGGGCTGCTGTCCTCGATGAAGGTCTTGTGCAGCGCCTTGATGACCGGCTTGAGGATGTCGCGCTCGAGGATGAACTGCACGTCCACGTTGCGCGGCCCCTGGGTGGCACCGATCGCCTCGAGGCCGCCATCGGCGATGGCCACGAGCCCGCGCTGAAGGACCGACAGTCCGTTCAGGTCGCGACCGATGACCGAGGCCATGGCCAGGGTGCGCGAGGTGATCTGCGCCGAGGGGTAGTGCTTCTCGAGATCCTTCTCCACGCGGCGCATCGTGCTGAGCGAGGCATCCACGTAGTGCGTGATCGTGTTGGCGTTGGACACCTTGGACACGATGCGCACGTCGTGACGCGTCAGCACGTCGAGGATCGTGGCGTCATAGCCCTTCACGCCGACCATGTCCTGTTCGAACACTTCCAGCGCGATGATGTCGAGGCCGGTGACGATCTCGACCGCCGGGTTTTCGGCAGGCTTGTCGTCGATCAGCGTGCCCGGGTCCTCGGGCTCGAAGGCGTTGGTCACGCGCAGCGGCACGTCGGCCTGGCGCAGCGTCTTGGCGGCCTTCGGGTGGATCGCCTCCATCCCCATGTTGGAGAGCTGGTCCGCCACGTCGTAGTTCGTACGGCCGAGCTTGCGCACCGCCTCTGCACCGACGAGGTTCGGGTCGGCGGAGGACAGGTGGAACTCCTTGTGGATGATGGCTTCGCGCGCGCCGGTAAGGGCAGCGAGATGCGAGAAGGTGACCTCGGAGTAGCCGCGGTCGAACTCGCGCATCAGGCCTTCCTTGCACTGGGCGTAGCCGGTGACGATCGGCATCTCGCGCATCGGGTCGACGCCTTCCATGGCACCGAGGATGCGTTCCTCGAGGGTCACGTCGCCTTCGCCGCGCCAGCCGCTGAGGTCCACGAGGCGGGCATCGACGCCGGCGCGCTGAAGCATCAGCACGGTGACGAAGGCCGAATGCGCCTCGCCGAGACCGGAGAGCAGTTCACGGGTCTGCAGCATGTGCTCGGACAGGCGGAAGTGGCCGTAGGAGCACACGCGCGCCAGATCGATCAGGCAGTTGCGGGCCCCGTCGATGCGGGTGCGGACGAAATCCGTCGCCAGCTGCACGTCGCCGTCGTGGTCGAGCACCTCCTTGTGCGCTTCGATCATCGCATCGCCGACGCGGTTCAGCGCATCGTGCCACCCGTGGCTGTTGTCGGACGCGGCGAACTGGCCGTAGACGCCAGGCTCGCCGGTCTTCTTGTGCTCGAGCAGCAGGTTGGTGATGCCGCCGAAGGCGGAGACCACGAAGATGCGGCCGTAGAGATCATCGCCCTTGCGGTCACCGATCAGCAGCTCGTCGCGCAGTTCGTTGACGCGGGACATCGACGTCCCGCCGATCTTTTCAACCGTGTGCTGGGCCATGGCTTACGCCACCTCCTCGGCCGGGGCGTAGGAGCCGTCTTCGCGGTGCACCTCCTTGCCGGTGACCGGCGGGTTGAAGCAGCAGGCCATGTGCAGGTCTTCCTCGGCACGCAGCGTGTGCTTGTCGTGCAGGTTCAGCGCATACATCACGCCCGGCTTGATCTCGTGCGTCTCGCCGGTGGCAAGGTCGGTGATCGAGCCCTTGCCGGCCATGCAGTAGACGCTCTCGAAGTGGTGCTTGTAGTGGAACGTGTGCTCCGAGCCCGCCTCGAGGATGGTGATGTGGAACGAGAAGCCCATGCCATCGTCGGCCAGCAGCATCCGGGTGGAGGTCCACTGCGCGTCGGCCACGTGCTTGTCGGTTTTCTTGAGTTCGTTGAAGTCGCGAACGATCATGATGATTTACTCCGCTGCAATCTGGTTGTTCTCGGTCAGGGCGGCACGGGTGGCGTCGCGAAGGATCTCGAAGCCCTTCTCGAACTGCTCTTCCGTGGTGGTCAGCGGTGCGAGCACCTTGACCACTTCGTCGTGCGCGCCCGAGGTCTCGATGATGAGGCCACGCTTGAACGCTTCGGCACAGATCTTCTCGGCAAGGTCGCCCGAGCCGACGTCGACACCGCGCATCAGGCCACGGCCCTTGAGACGGGCACCGTCGACCATGTCGGCGATCGAGGTCAGGCCCATTTCGATGGTGCGGGCCTTCGACTTGAGCTCGGTCTGGAACGAGTCGTCCTTCCAGAACTTCTCGAGCGCCACGCGGGCGGTGACGAAGGCATGGGTGTTGCCGCGGAAGGTGCCGTTGTGCTCGGCCGGCTTCCAGACGTCGAGCTCCGGCTTGAGCAGCAGCGCCGCGAACGGCAGGCCCATGCCCGAGAGCGACTTGGCCATCGGCACCATGTCGGGCTCGATGCCCATCTCCTCGAAGGAGAAGAAGGTGCCGGTGCGGCCGATCCCTGCCTGGATGTCGTCGAGGATCAGCAGCGCGCCGTTCTTCTTGGCGAGCGCCGCGATGCCACGCAGCCATTCGGCGGATGCGGCGTTCAGGCCGCCTTCGCCCTGGACCGGCTCGACGAGGAACGCGGCCGGAGCGTCGAGGCCCGAGGACGGGTTCTCGAGCATGAACTCGATCTGGTCGAGCGTGTTCACGTCCGGGCCCATCGCGCCGTCGTAGGGAAGGTGGGTGACACCTTGTAGCGGCATCGCGCCACCGTTCCGCTTGCCGGCATTGCCGGTCGCGGCGAGTGCGCCCATGGTCATGCCGTGGAAGCCGTTGGTGAAGGCCACGATGTTATGGCGGCCGGTCGTCTTGCGCGCCAGCTTCATGGCGGCTTCGACGGCGTTGGTGCCGGTCGGGCCGACCATCATCACCTTGTGGTCCATGCCGCGCGGCTTGAGGATGATGTCCTCGAACGCGGTCAGGAAGGCCTCTTTCTGCTCGGTGTGCATGTCGAGACCATGGGTGACGCCATCGTTCGAGATGTGCTCGATGAGCGCCGCCTTCATGTCGGGGTCGTTGTGACCGTAGTTCAGCGACGAGCAACCGGCGAGAAAGTCGATGTAGTCGGTGCCCTTCTCGTCCGTGAGGATCGAGCCGCTGGCCTTCACGAAGCTGGTCGGAAAGCTACGGCAGTAGGAGCGCGCTTCGCTTTCGCGGCGCGTGTAGATATCGGGATTCATGAGACGTCCTTTCGTCTGATGTTCGTCAGGAAGTAGGGCCGGGCGGGCGCACCTCAAGCGGCGCGCAGCACTTCGGCCTCTTCCCGGGGCAGCGAGATCGTCACCATGTGCTCGGTGTCGTGCTGCCCGTCGAAGTGAATGTCCTTGACGTAATGGGGTTCATCGGTCAGCTCGCCGCCGATATTGCGGGCGAAGCTGCGGAAGAGACCCCAGGAAGCATCGTTGTCCTCGGTGATCGTCGTCTTGAGTTCCTTGGCGTCGGCGCACTCGTCGCGGTTCACCAGATGCGTCAGCATCTTGCGACCGAGACCAAGACCGCGCGCCTTGGAGCTCACGGCGACCTGCCACACGAAGAAGGCCTCCTGTCCGGGGATCATGTGACCCGAAATCCAGCCCACGACATCGCCATCGAGCTCGGCCACGACACAGGTGTCGCGGAAGTGCTCGGCCTGCACGATGTTGCAGTACATGGAGTTTTCGTCGAGCGGCTTGCACGCGCGCACGAGCTCCCAGATGGCGGCGCCATCGGTCGACTCAGGCTTACGGAGCACGAGTGCATCCTGTTTGCGGGGCGTGAAGCTGTCTTTCGGCATCGGGTGGTCCCTCTCTTTCGCTTTGGAAGATAAACTAGGGATGCCGCGGAAAAGTTTCAAGTGATAAAGTATTTTCGGCGGAAAAACGTCACCATTGGCCGCTTTATACTGATATTACTGGAAAAATTCGAAGGGCTTGAAAAATTTCTGTCCGGGGATATCCTTAGTGACACGAAACAAACCCGGTCGATGCTTCGATACTTGAAGGATTTGACCGATTCATGCAACCAAGGGCCATTCGCCAGCTATGAAAGGGCAGGGGTCCGATGGATCGAACGGATGAAAGCTTGATCGCATTGCGCCGCATATTGCGGGCCACCGAGCTCTATGAACGCGACCTCGCCAGTGCCGCGGGCGTCACGCCGGCAAAGCTGCGCGTGATGCAGATCGTACAGATGAAAGGCGGCAGCGCGACCCCCAAGGCGCTCGCGACCCAGATGGGCGTGAGCCAGGCCACGATCACGGGGCTGGTCGACAAGCTCGTCAAGGACAGCATGGTCAGTCGCGTCCCCTCCGAGCGGGACCGGCGGCAGATCAACGTGACACTCACGCCGCGCGGCCTCGAGACGCTCAGCCGCGCACCGGACGCGCTTCAGCAGCGCTTCGTGCGCGAGTTCGAACAGCTCGAGGACTGGGAGCAGGCACAGCTTCTGTCATCGCTCGAACGCGTTGCCACGATGCTTGACGCGCGCGACATCGACGCCTCGCCGGTTCTGACCGTGGGTGCGCTCGATACGGACAAGAGCGAGCGCAAGCGCGCCTCCTGAGCGGGGCGCGCCCATTCCATTTCAGTGAAAATCTAAAGCAGGGCGCGGATCGGTTCGAGAAGGCCGTTCCGTCTCAGCGTGCGCACCGGGTAACTCTCGTCGTTGACGATCTGGTCGAGGGTGAATCCCGGCTCGATCTTGGCGAGCTTCACCGCCGTCGCCTGCGCCTTGTCGAGCTGGCCGTCGAGCGCGTAGAGCGCGAGCAGGTGCCGGTGCGCCGGACGTGACAGTGGGGCCGAGCGCGCGGCGGCCTCGCCGGCCTCGATCGCCTCCTGTGCGCGGTTGCAGGCGATGGCGATGATGCAGTGCCCCATGTCCCACCACTGCCGGAAGGGCGAGTTGCGGGCGATCGCCCGGCCCCGTGCGGAGGCATCGAAGGCTGCGGCAAGATCCCCCTTCATCATGTGCGCCTCGGCAAGCGATTTCCACGCGAAGGCCGAGGCGGGGTTGCGGTCCACCGCCGTCTCGGCAAGGTCGAAGGCGCCGTAGGCATCGCGCTGCGCGGTGCCGCGCACCTTGCTGATGAGCGCGTGCACCAGCGGATTGTCCTCGGAGTCCTCGATGGCGCGATAGTTGAGCGCGATGGCCTCTTCGCGCAGCGCGTCGCGGTCGTCCTCGAGCAGCTCCATCAACTGGATCATCCGCACCATGCTGCTCCAGGCGAGGTAGATGCCGTTGCCGTCCAGCTCGTGCGCCTGCCGCAGCAGCGTGTAGGCCTCGCGCAGGGCGTCGCGCTCGAAGCTGAACATCCGGTACATGCTGAGCCGCGACAGCGCCGTCGCGCGGCTTTCGGGCCGGGCACTGTCGAGCACCTGCGGCAGCTTGCCGATGATGCAGTCCGCGGCCTCGAACACCAGCTTGGCGACCTGCTGTTCCGAGGTCAGCACGTCCTCGAGATGGCGCACCTTCTGCAGCTTGGAATAAAGGATCCGCCCGCTCGGCAGGTGTATGCCCTTCACGAAGACCGTGTGCCCGCCCTCGGATGCGAGGATGTCGCAGGTCACCGACAGGTCGGCGGGCGGCAGCTCGGCCGGAAAGTCCGGGTCATTGGCCTGCCGCCACGCGCGGATCTGCTCGCCGATGTTCTCGCCGATCTGGTTGGCGAGGATCTCGGCCATCAGGTCGCTTTCGTCGGTCGTGGCGCCGTGCGAGGCGGTGCTGCAGCTGATGAGAATGCCCTTGGCCTCGCGCGGGGCGGCGCGGGCGATCCGCGCCTGCAGGTCGGCGCGCTCCATCCGCAGCCATTCCTCGAACTCCGGGTCGCGGGCGTCCAGCCCCTCCAGAAGCTCGACGCGCGCATCGAGCGGCGGGCCGTCCTCGATCAGATCGACGCGCACGCGGGCCCGGTCCAGCGCGACCGAGGCGCGGTCGGCCTGAAGGATGTCGGCAAATGGGCCCAGCGCGCCGCGCAGCTTGCTCAGCGCCTGCCTCAGGTTGGCGCTGGCCTGCTCCGGGCCGAACTGGCTCCAGAGCTTGTCCTCGAGCCAGCGGCGCGGGCGCGTCATCTCGGGCGCAAGCGCGAGCAGGGCGAGCAGCGCCTGGTTCTTCGCCCCCTTGGGCGTGAGCACGCTGCCGTTGCCGCCCTCGGCGTGCAGCGGGCCAAGAACCGATATGCGGATCGGCAACGCGGTTTCGCTCATGCAGGTGTCCGTCTCGGGGAATGCTTCAGGCCGGAGCCTAGCATTGTGCCCCGAAGGCGGCAACGATCGTGAAACTTGCGTGAATCGCGATGGAATTTCCTTTCGCGCGTTGCGTCGGTTGGGCAGTATTCCGCCACTTTGACGTGAAATTCGTCGCTTTGACTATTTTGGGGCTGTCCGCCCGGGGAGATTGCAGATGCCGATTTACGGACATGAAGGCCACGAGGGCCATGAAGGTCACGAGGGACACGAAGGCCATGAGGGGCACGAAGGTCACGAGGGCCACGAGGGCGGCGGCGGATCCGGCGCGCTGAGCTCTGCGCTTGGCCGGGCGCGCGACGGCACGCTCGGTTACTGGGACGGCAAGCCCTCGCGCGACGTGAACCGGGTCGAGGGGCGCGAGGCCTGGCTGGCGGTGAAGCGGCTCGACACGGTGCCGCGCCGGGCGGTGATGGACCAGGCGATCCAGGGCCTGTTCGGCGTCAGCTTCGATCGCAGCGATGCGCCGAACGTCACCGGAGCGCTGACCTTGCAGGGCACGCCGCTGGTGACGCTCGAGCGCCCGAAGATGTCGGTGCTGCGCGACCACCAGCTGCCCTACCTGCGCGCGGCGGCGGACCTGCGCGGCGACCGGCTGACCGAGATCCGGGTCGAGACGAGCAACATCCAGTCGTTCTTTGCCGGGGTCAGCTACATGTCCTCGGGGGCGACGAAATGGTCGCTGGCGCTGACTCAGGCGATCTTCCGGCTCTGCACCCATGTCGAGATGCCGATCAAGCTGGGCTTCGACGTGCCGCGCCCGATCACCTTTGCCTACGAGGTGCAGCCGATCATCCAGACCCCCGGTCACGGCGCCTGGCCGAGCGGGCACGCCACCGAAAGCTTTGCCGGTGCCACGCTGCTCTCATTCCTGTTCCAGGACACCGACTGGGCTGAGCCTGCGCCCTTCGCGCCGCGCGAGCTGCTGGCGGCGCAGACCCCGCTCTACCGGCATGCCGAGCGCATCGCCATCAACCGCACCGTGGCGGGCGTGCATTTCCCGACCGACAGCATGGCGGGGGCGGTGCTCGGGGTGACGCTTGCCGAGGCGCTGGTCAACCTGCTCGAGGGCCGCGACAAGACCACCGCGCGCAGCTACCACGGCGCCGACTACGCCGGTGACTTCAACCTGTCGCTCCTCGATGCCGAGATCGACCCGGCGGGCGCGATCACCGAGACCGAGATCGACATCGACCCCGAGGCGGTGCCGGCGTGGCTGCGCGCGATGTGGGCCGAGGCGAAGACCGAGGCCTGAGGCGATCCGCGCAGGGAAAGGGATGCAGGGAAAGGGATCCTGGACCCGGGGCCGCGTGGCTCCGGGCCCATTTTGCGCCTCCCGTCAGGTCGATGGCTCCACGACGTAGTCGCCCAGCCGGGACCGCCGGTCGCGCGGCACCTCATGCAGCGCAAGAGCCGGGCTGGCCAGATCCGCCACATGCGGGCTGGTGGCATTGGCCTTGAGCGTCGTGGCAGAGAGCGCGAGTGCCCGGGTCAGGCGCCCCGCGGCGGCGCTCGTACCGTTGAGCGCGCGGCTGCTGCCGCTCAGTGTGCCGCTGGCCAGCACCCCGGCCCGAATGCGGCTGCGATCGGCGACGGTGGCGACGGTCGGGCCCTCGACCGACCAGTGTGCGCCTTCGCCGGTGTAGTCGGCGGGGGGCAGGTCGTCGTCTTCACGGCTGCATCGCGCGGCGCCGACCAGAAACACCTGCCGCGCGGTCGACGAGGCCAGCGCGTTGTGGCTTCCGGCGTGGCGGATGGCGCCCGGCGACGAAAGGGCGGAGTAGTCGAGATAACCGGCGCTCCAGTCGTGCGCGCCGGGGTCGTCGAAGTAGCTTTGCCGGGCCCGCGCCCGGTAACCGCTCAGGCTGTCGTCGCGCTGGATCTGCAGCACGAGGTTCAGCCGCGCGCGCGTCTCGTAGCGGCAGTGCAGGCGCCAGCGGCCCGCCGGTGCCAGCGGTTCGCGGTGGCGGGAGTCGGTCGGGCCGATGGCCAGAAGGTAGTGCGCGCGCTGCACGGTTTCGGAATCGAGCCTTCGCTCCGGCACGTGGTAGATCCGCGCCACTGCCTTGTCGCCCCGCATGAGGCTGCGCGTCTCGCCCGGCGCCACCTGAACGAACCCCGAGGCAAGCCCCGCCGGCGTCTCGAGCGACAGTGCCAGCCCGTCGAGGCTTTGGCCCGGGGCGGCGCGCAGCTCGAGAAAGCTCTCGGTCTGGTCGCCCGGCTGGATCCTCCAGTCGACCGCCTGCGTGTCATCGTCTTCGTCGCGCACGATGGCGAAGTCGAGCCCGGCCACCAGCCGCTTGCGGTAGTCGTTGCCGAAGGACCAGACCACCCGCACCGGCTGTTTCTTCACGCGCTCCCATTCCGCCGCCTCGCGGGCGAGCTGGTAGCTGGCGAAGCGCGAGCCGTCCTTGGGTCCGGCGAGCATCCCCAGCGACAGGTTGACGATGACCGGCGCGCGCGGATCTATGGCCTCGGCCTGCCGCAGGATCCAGCGCATCGCCTGCACGACGTAGCTCTCGAACCTGGTCCCCGAGGTGTCGGCCACCGCCTGCGGCGGCAGCTGGACCGCGAGCAGCGGCCAGTCGCGGGCAGGGTCGCGGGCGTCGTCGGGATCGGCTCCGGCGGCGAGGTCGAGCACATGGGTGCCGTGGCTGGTGCCGTGATCGGTCGAGCGCCGCGCGTCGTGGCGTGCCAGCCGGGCATTCTGATCGGCGTAGACCGCGGCTTCGTTGAGCGCGGGCCCGGCCTGCAAGAGCGTGTCGATCTCCTCGCGGGTCAGCACCTCGCCAAGGCAGGCGCGGCGGCTTCCGGCTTCGCGGCGTTCGAGGGCCTGAAGCCAGACCGCGTGGAAGCGGCTGTGCGTGCCCTTGCGGAACCGCGCGTTGAGAAAGCCGATGCCGTCGTCGACGATGGCGACGATGGGTTGCGCGGGTGTGCCTGCCTCCAGGGCCGCCGGGCCGGGCAGGGCATCGGTGTCGGGGATGCCCGAGGGATCGAGCGCGACGGGCGTGCCGGTGTCGAGAACGTCGAAGAGCGCGGCATGCTCCGCGTCGGGCGTGCCGAGGGCGCGGTAGAGGGCGTATTCGTCGGGAAGCCCAGCGTCGGGATCCGTGGCGGCACAGCGCCGCGCCAGCACCGCCTGCTCGAACGGCTCCATGAGCAACGGGGCGCGCTCGTCCTTTACCAGCCCGAGCAGCGTTTGCCGGGCCGTGCGGCCCGGCGTCTTCAGTCGCACGAAGATCGGCTCGAATACGGCATTCCCGACCGGGGGCTCGCGGCGCTGCCGCAACTCCCACGAGAAATCGATGTAGGGGTCGCGGAAATCGGACGCTTCGGCGTCGGTCCAGATCAGCGCCATGGCGGGCTCCTTGCAAAAGGTCTTGAAACTATGCGGCCAGCAAAGCCGTGGTTGACGCAACGGTCAAGCGACTGCGGCCCGAGAGAGCCAGGATTTGCGCGGTGTTCACGGAAACGGGCCGCGTTCGCCCTGTGCAGATCAGTGAAAACTTGTGGCGGTCACGCAGATTTTGCGCCGCGTTCACGCTGCGATCACGGGGCATGCGCAGGTTGCGTTTACCTTTGGTCAACATAAGCGCCCGGTGAAGCGGCGCGAGACGATTGTCAGGACAGGGAACGCAGCGATGCCCGTACCGAGTGATACACATGCCCCGCGCTTTCGCGTGATCGATGGTGGGCTCACCGCCGAGACTCCCCGGAGCGTAGAGCTAATGCTGCCGCCCGCGCCGCGCATGGGGCCCGAGGAACTGGCCGCCGAGCTTGCCGAACTCTACGCGCTGTCGCTGGTGCGCGACCTGCCGTTCCCGGTGATGGGCGATCCGCATTGCGAGATCTGGATCGAGGCCGGCACCCGGTTCACCCTGCATGAGTTGTTGTGCGAACTGCGTAGCCTCAGCTGGTTCGATGCGCCGGCACTGCCTTTGCCCGCCGGGTCGTTCAGCGCCACAAGGGGCAGCGCCGAGGCCGAGCACCGCCGGGGGCTGCGCCGCAACCACGATGGGCAGCTCACCCTGCGCACGCTGTTTCGCGGCGTGGTTGCCCGGAGCGGCGGGCCGCAGCCGAGGCTCTCGGCCTTTCACGATGCCGACGCGCATGCCGCGAACGATCCCGAACCCTGCGCCGCCCCGCCGGCCGACGCGCCGATGTCGCAGTGGCTCGACTGGGTGCAGCGCTGCTCGGGCGCGGCACTGGTCCCGCCGGGGCAGGAGGCCGCGTTCCGGCCCGGGCTTGCCACGCCGCGCGACCTCGTGGCGCGCGTGCGGGAAAGCCATCCCTGCCGGATCTACTACAACGCCACGCTGCGTCTGCTGGCACGGGGGGCGCCTCTCGATCCGGGCCTTCGGGCGGCGGGCGCGGCCGAGACCCTTTCGGCGCAGGCGATCCTGTCGCTGATGGCCGAGACCGCCGAGCTGGGCTTTTCCGCCGCGATGCGGATGCAGGGGCGCGCCGACCGGCTCAGCCGGCCCGGGGTCTCTGCCGCGCGGTTGACCGCGCTGGTCTCGGGCGATGCTAAGGGCGCGGATGACGCTGCGCACCGGGCCGCCGCCGAGGAACTCTCGGCGCGGGCGCCGCAGCTGCTGCACTGGGTCGACCGGCTCAACCGCGTGCAGGGGCGCGAGACCCGGACGGGCCCCGTGCTCCTTCTGCCGGCCATGAAGGAGGTCGCGTCCGCGCACCGGGCGGATTGCGCGGCACAGGCAGTCATCGCGGGCGCGCTCTCGACGCTGCTGAAGGCACTGTTCGACTCGCGCCCGCACCGTCGGTTGCGGATGGTGGGCGCGGGCTGCAGCGGCGTCGACGTCGCCGCCGAGGCCGACCGGCTCGCCGCCGACATCGCGCTTGCCCGGTCGGTCGCGGGCGGCTGGTTCCAGGCCGAGAACCACCGCGACCTGCGGCTCGGCGAGGCGCTGGCCTGCCAGGTTCTGCGGCACCGGCTCGAGCGGCACGGCGGCGCACTCGCCCTCGGGTTCACCGATTTCGACGGCAGCGAGGTCAGCCTCTCGACCCATGCCGCCAACGCCGGTCGCGTCTCGGCCAGCTTCCGCAGGGACGGGCGCCTTGCCCCCTGGCCGATGGAGGCGCTGCGCGGCAGCGGGCATCTCGCGGTGGTGTGATCGGGCGGCGCCGCTCCGGTTGACCGGGATCAAGGCGGCGGGCCGGGGGCGGTGCCACACTCGCCCGACATCACGGGAGGAACCGATGCGCACGACACTGACGCTTGCCTTGGCCCTCGCGGTCGTCGTCACGGGCGCTTCGGCGCAGGATGCCGACATCGGCCGCGGTCTCTACCACACCCATTGCGCCACCTGCCACGGGCTGGAAGGGCGCGGCGATGGCCCGATGTCCGGCGTGCTGCTCATCAAGCCGGTGAACCTGACCGAGCTCACCGCCGCCAACGGCGGAACCTTCCCGCTGGAGCGGGTGGTGAAGCGCATCGACGGGCGCGATCCGCTGGTCAGCCACGGCTCGCCCATGCCGGTCTACGGCGACTACTTTGAAGGCATCTTCGACGTGCCGATCAAGACCCCGGCAGGCCAGCCGGTCCTGACCTCGCGGCCGGTGGTGAACCTCGTGGCCTACCTGCTCGAGATCCAGAAACAGGAGTAGGGGACGGACCTACGATGAAAGCCGTCCTTTCCGCCCTGCTGCTGGCCCTCGCTGTCTGCCTGCTCGGTGCCCCCGCGCTGGCCGAGGCGCTGCGGGTCGAGATCGACCTTTCCGACCAGGAGATGTGGGTGATGCAGGACGGTATCGTGCAGCACGTCTGGCCGGTTTCCACCGCGCGCGAGGGCAAGGTGACGCCCGTGGGCACCTTCACGCCCTACCTGCTGAAGCGGATGCATTACTCGACCCTTTACGACAACGCGCCGATGCCGTGGTCGATCTTCTTCGCGGGGAACTACGCGATCCACGGCACGACCGCCGTCGACCGGCTGGGCACGCCTGCTTCGGCGGGCTGCGTGCGGCTCGCGCCCGAGAACGCGCAACTGCTCTTCGACGCGGTTCAGGCGGTGGGGCTCGCCCAGACGCGGATCGTCATTCACCGCTGACGCGCGATCTCAGCGGCAGATGCCAGAGGTCTGCATCCCGGACCACGGCACGAGGATATCCGGATCGTCGAGCGCCGCGTCGAGACCCGAAAGCGGCATCTCGGCACCGATCATGGCGTGCAGCCTTGCGGTGCGCGGTGCCTCGGGGTCGAGAAGACGGCAGCAGACGTATTCCTCCATGATTGCGCCCTGCTGCTCGTAGCCGTGGTCGAGGAAGCGGCTCTCCTGCTCGGGGTCGAACAGGTAGGGATCGTCGGACCGCCCGTGTTCGAACAGCGCCTTGAGCGGCGAATAGCCCGTGCGGTCGCGGTTCTGCCACTGCCAGACGTGCACCGCCTCGTGGGCGAGCAGCATGGCGTCGAGCAGGTCGACCCGCTCGGGGTAGGCCGCCATGAAATCCTCGCGGTAGAGGTCGTCGCGGTAGAACACCCGGTTGAACACCGTCATGGCGCCGGGGGCGACGGTGACCGTCTCGCCCCGCGACGGCGGCCAGATCCGCTCCATGCAGGTGAGGCGCGGCCGGATCGGGCGCTGGTAGGTGATCGACCCCGCCGCGAGCCCGTCGTGGAAGCGGATCCGCCCGGTGTCGAGCTGGTCGCCCTGGATGTCGCGCAGGAACGCGGTCTCGTTCCCGGTAAGCGGGCGGCCGCAGGCGGCGGTGAGCAGGCAGAGGCAGAGGATCAGGTGACGCATGGCGCGATAGGGACAGCTTGGCGGGCCGGACGCAAGCCCCGGAGCGGGGCGAAACGCTGTCAATCGAGCGCCGCGCGCCGCGTGGCGGGCAGCCCGGAGGTGGAAATCTCGAGGATGAGCTTGCGCTTCACGGCTTCCGCGAAGCGGTCGCGGCTGTGGGCGGTCTCCACGAAGGCGCCCATGCCGCCGATGATGCGTTCCTCGTAGAGCGCTTCGAGCCCGCCCTGCGCGCGGCCCGGATCGTCGGGGCGCAGGATCGGCAGCGCGTTGATCGTGACGCCCTCGGCCAGGACCATGGCGCGGGCGTCCTCGATGCGGGGGCCGGACCAGTTGTTGGCGCTGTCGCCCGAGAAGTCGATGACCCTGCGCCAGCCGTCGATGTCATTTTCCTCCATCAGCCGCAGCCCCTCGAGCAGTGCCGCGCCGATGGCGTTGCGCCCGTAGGCCTGCCGTGGCTGCACCAGCAGCGCCCCGGCGAAGTCTGCCGCGTCCTCGGCGCCGCGGATCCGGGTCCAGTCGACCACCTGCGCCTGGTTCGCCGCCCATTCCACGTAGGTGACGGCGATCTCGCCATAAGCGGTGTTGCCGATGGCGGCGAGCACCTCGGGGTCGGTGATCGCCTGCGCGTAGCCTTCGCGCTGGAACATCAGCTCGTCGGGGGTGATCGAGCCCGAGGCGTCGGCCAGCAGCACCAGTTCGAGGTCGGTGTCCTGCGCGGCGGCGGGCGTGGCCAGCAGGGCGAGGGCGAGGCAGAGGCGGCGCATCCGGGTCTCCTTGGCAGGTCCGGATCAGGCTAGCCTGCACTTCTGCATCTGCGAAGCGCCGGAATGCGAGGCTGGCGCGAATGTGAGCGGCGCGCGGCTACCAGCGCGCGGCGTCGCGCTGCCAGTCGGCAACGGCGCGGCGGGTGGCCTCGAAGACCGCGCGGCCGATGGCGTGGCCTGCGGCGGTGTGCTTGCCGCAATGCATCTCGTGGCCCTCCGGCGCGGCGACGGCGATGCAGTCGGTGCCCGTGCCGGTGGCCGCCCCCGAGGGCAGCGTGACGCCCGCTTCTAGCACGGCGGCGGTGCGCGCCTCGGCCACGAGGCTCAGCGCCTCGATCCGGGCGGGCAGGGTGAGCCCGGCCGAAAGCCGCAGGGCGATGTTGATCGTGCCCCAGACCTTCCAGGTCTGCGGCAGCCGCGTGCCGATGCGCTCGGCGTTGCTTAGGCCGGCGGTGACCACGGCGGTTGCGGTGATGCCGTCTTGGGTCTCGGTCGCGGTGACATGCGCGTCGAGCTTGCGCGAGGTCAGGAAGCACACGGCCCGCCGGTCCTCGCGCTGCGCGAGTTCCCTGGCGAGCCAGTCGGTCACGTCGAGATCCTCGGTCAGATCCGCGTTGCGCACCTCGCGCCAGAGGATGCGCTCTGCCGTCACCAGCCCGCCGTTATGCGGCGCCCAGCTCAGGACCGGCATGGGCTGGCCGAGCGCGAAGCTGAGCCATGGGGCGGAAAGATCGAGCATCGTGGCGCCTTGCGTGGTGTGCAAGACGTTGAAGCCCGTCGGCGCGCCGGATGCAAGCGGAGAGCGGTCGCCGGTGCTGCGTTCGGCGCCATCGTCATGCCGGAGTCATGCCTTCGGCATGACCCGCCCCCCGGGCTGGCGATTTGGCTGGGATAAATCGAGAGGCTCGCCGGTCGGATCGCAACCCCGCGGGCCGACGATGGCGCGGCTCACTCGTCGTTCAGGACCGTCCTTCGCTGGGCGAAGGAACTGGCCTCACACGTCCAACTCTTCCACGAACCGCGCGTTTTCCTGGATGTATTGGAACCGCAGCTCGGGCTTCTTGCCCATGAGGCGTTCCACGAGGTCGCCCGTTTCGCCGGGTTCGTCCTCGTCGATGGTGACCCGGATCAGCTTGCGGGTGGCCGGGTCCATCGTGGTCTCCTTGAGGTCCTTGGCGTCCATCTCGCCGAGACCCTTGAAGCGCTGCACGTCGATCTTGCCCTTGCCGCCGAGACCCTTGGCCATCATCTCTTCCTTTTCCACGTCGTCGGCGACGTAGATCCGGCGCGCGCCCTGCGTCAGGCGGTAGAGTGGCGGGCAGGCGAGGTAGAGGTGGCCGCCGTCGATCAGCGGGCGCATCTGGGTGTAGAAGAAGGTCATCAGCAGCGAGGCGATGTGGGCCCCGTCGACGTCGGCGTCGGTCATGATGATGATCTTCTCGTAGCGCAGGTCGTCGATGCTGAACTTGGTGCCCAGTCCGACGCCGAGCGCTTCGCAGAGATCGCGGATCTCGGCGTTCGACGTCAGTTTGTTCGACGCCGCGCCCAGCACGTTGAGGATCTTGCCCTTGAGCGGCAGCAGCGCCTGGGTCTCGCGGAAGCGCGCGCCCTTGGCCGAGCCGCCGGCCGAGTCGCCCTCGACGATGAACAGCTCGGTGCCCTCGCGGTTCTTGTTGGTGCAGTCGGTGAGCTTGCCGGGCAGGCGCAGCTTCTTGGTGGCCGACTTGCGGGCGGTCTCCTTTTCCTGCCGGCGGCGCAGGCGCTCTTCCGCGCGCAGCACGAGGAAATCGAGAATGGCGCCGGCGGACTTGGTGTCGGCGGCAAGCCAGTTGTCGAAGTGGTCGCGGACCGCGCCCTCGACCAGCCGCTGCGCCTCGGTGGTGGCCAGCCGGTCCTTGGTCTGGCCGACGAACTCGGGCTCGCGGATGAAGCAGGACACCAGCGCGCAGCCGCCGGTGATGAGGTCGTCGCGGGTGATCTGCGACGCCTTCTTGTTGTTCACCAGCTCGCCGTAGGCACGGATGCCCTTGAGGATCGCGGCCCAGAAGCCGGCCTCATGGGTGCCGCCCTCGGGGGTGGGAACGGTGTTGCAGTAGGACTGGATGAAGCCGTCGCGCGAGGGCGTCCAGTTGATCGCCCATTCGACCTTGCCCGGGGTGTTGAACTTCTCCTTGAAGTCGACGGTGCCGGCAAAGGGCCGTTCGGCGTAGGTGGACGAGCCCCCGAGCGTCTCGGTCAGGTAGTCCGACAGGCCGCCGGGGAAGTGGAAGGTCGCCTCGGTCGGCGTCTCGCCGTCCTCGATCGCCGACTTCCAGCGGATCTCGACACCGGAGAAGAGATAGGCCTTGGAGCGGACCATCTTGAACAGCCGTGCCGGCTTGAAGCGGTGCGAGCCGAAGATCTGCTCGTCGGCGTGGAAGGTCACCGTGGTGCCGCGCCGGTTCGGGGCGCTGCCGATCTTCTCGACGCCGCCCTGCGGCAGCCCGCGCGAGAAGCGCTGTTCGAAAAGCTCCTTGTTGCGCGCCACCTGCACGACCATCGAATCCGACAGCGCGTTGACCACCGAAGCCCCGACGCCGTGCAGGCCGCCCGAGGTCTCGTAGGCCTTGCCCGAGAACTTGCCGCCGGCGTGCAGCGTGCAGAGGATCACCTCGAGCGCGGACTTGCCGGGGAACTTCGGATGCGGGTCGATGGGGATGCCGCGACCGTTGTCGCGGATGGTGATGGCGTGGTCGGCGTGCAGCTCGACCTCGATGCGGTTGGCATGGCCCGCGACCGCCTCGTCCATGGAGTTGTCGAGCACCTCGGCCACCATGTGGTGCAGGGCCCGCTCGTCGGTGCCGCCGATGTACATGCCCGGGCGCTTGCGCACCGGCTCCAGACCCTCGAGCACCTCGATCGAGGAGGCATCGTAGGACGCGTTATCGGTGGCTGCGAGAAGGTCTTCGGCCATGGGCTGCTGCTCGTTTTCTGATCTCGTTGAGTGCAGGCGAGTATGGCAGAGCCGCAGGGCGGGGGAAAGCCCTCGGCGCGGGTTCCGCCGGGGGCAGGGGACGATCCGCGCGGCCTGGTGCGGCGGGTGATCGTCCGGGAGGCGGGCAGGGCGCCCGCGGGCACGTCCGGGGTCTCCGGACGTGCCCTTGCCGCATCAGAAGCGGTAGTTCAGGCCGACGGTCGCCGTGGTGGCGCCGACGTCGAGATCATCGGCGTCGAAGTCGTTGAACTCGTTGTAGGTGACTTCGCCGCTCACGGTCACGTTGTCCGCGACGAAGGTCTCCATGCCCGCGCCGACGTAGTAGCCGTCGGAGCTGCCGGCATCGAGGCTGCCGCCATCGGTGGTGGCGTGGGCGTAGCCGCCGGTGCCGTAGACCATGCTGCGGCCGAGGTCGTAGCCGACGCGGCCGCCGACCTTGGCCATGCTGTCGAGGTCGCCGGCGTCGCCGAGGTCGATGTTGGTGCCGTCGTACTCGACGCCGCCACCTGCGACCCAGTTGCCGAAGTCATGGTCGTAGAACGCGCGCAGGCCATAGACTGCACCGTCCGAAGGCTCGTCCTCGGCGCCGTCCGGGTCGGCGTAGCCGTAGCCGAGTTGCAGGCCGGTGGATGCGCCGGTCCAGTCACCGCCGAGCTGTGCGGGCGCCGGGGTCACCGGAACGGTCGGTGCCGGTTCGGGCGAGGGGGCGGTCATCGAACCCGCGAAGACAGGGGTGGCGAGGAACGGGAGGAGGATAAGCGGTTTGAGAGTCATTGTGTCTGCTCCTTTGTCATTCTGTCCGGTGCCTTTCACGGCCCGGCGACTGGGGAGGTAACGACGCGCCGGGCGAGATGCTCCACACAGGCCGGTCACAACTTTTTGCTGTTGCGGAACAGCGACGGATTCCGGGGTTTTTCGCTGTATCGGCAAAGGTTTGCCGGCATGTGAGCAGCTGCCGGCAGGGAGTGGCCGGCTTCACGCAACGTCAATGGAACCAGACTGCCCGAACGCCCGGAAAGCGGCGTCGGCGGGGCCATGCCGGCGGGGATGGGCGGTTTCGGCGGGCTCCCGCTTCACGCAGCGTCAGGCGGGCCGAACCCCTTTGAGCGGCGCGCGGAGTTTCCTACGTCTTGGGCGACGGCGCGGGATGAGCCCGCGTCAGAGGACAGAACGCCGGATATTCCGGAAGGAGATCGCATGAAACTCAACGGCACCCTGCTCAAGTCCACCGTGATCGCGGCCCTCGTCGCCGCCCCCATGGCGCCGGTCATGGCCCAGACGGGCGAAACCGACGGCGCGACCGAGCAGACCGCGCCCGCGACCGAGGCCGCAAACTTCTCCGAGGCCGAGCTGAGCTCGTTCATCGACGCCGCAATGCAGGTGCAGGCGGTCCAGCAGGACTACATGACCCGCATCCAGGAAACCGAGGCCGACGAGGACAAGCAGGCGCTCGTGCAGGAAGCACAGGCCGAGATGACCAACGCGGTCAAGGAGACCGACGGCATGGACCTCGAGACCTACAACGAGATCGGCCAGGCGGCACAGTCCGACCCGGAACTGAACCAGCGCATCCTCGCCATGGTGCAGACGCGCCAGGGTGAAAACGGCGAGGCGGAAACCAAGACCGAGTAAGGTCTGCCCGCTGCCTGAAAACACGAAAGCCGCCCCTCGGGGCGGCTTTCTTTTTGTGTTCTATGGTCCAAGTCCGTTCGGATGACGCGCAGCGCCGGGACGACGCAGCCGCAAGCGACTGCAATGTGGTCAGCTGTCCATCTTCAGGGCCGAGATGAAGGCTTCCTGCGGGATCTCGACCTTGCCGAACTGGCGCATCTTCTTCTTGCCGGCCTTCTGCTTTTCCAGAAGCTTCTTCTTCCGGCTGGCGTCGCCGCCGTAGCACTTCGCCGTCACGTCCTTGCGCATGGCGGACAGGGTCTCGCGGGCGATGACCTTGCCGCCGATAGCCGCCTGGATCGGGATCTTGAACATGTGGCGCGGGATCAGCTCCTTGAGCTTCTCGCACATGGCGCGGCCGCGCATCTCGGCGCGGTCGCGGTGCACCATCATCGCCAGCGCGTCGACGGGCTCGTCGTTCACCAGGATCGACATCTTCACGAGATTGTCCTCGCGGTAGCCGATCATCTCGTAATCGAAGGACGCGTAGCCCTTGGTCACCGATTTCAGGCGGTCGTAGAAGTCGAACACCACCTCGTTGAGCGGCAGGTCGTAGACCGTCATCGCCCGGCCGCCGACATAGGTCAGGTCGAGCTGGATGCCGCGCCGCTCCTGGCAGAGCTTCAGCACGTCGCCGAGGTATTCGTCCGGCACCATGATGGTGGCCTTGATGCGCGGCTCCTCGACGTGGGCGACGGTCGACGGGTCGGGCATGTCGGCGGGATTGTGCAGGTCGCGCCGCTCGCCGTCCTTGGTGTAGAGATGGTAGATCACCGAGGGCGCGGTGGTGATGAGCTCGATGTTGTATTCGCGTTCCAGCCGGTCGCGGATCACCTCGAGGTGCAGCAGCCCGAGGAAGCCGCAGCGGAAGCCGAAGCCGAGCGCCGCCGAGGTCTCCATCTCGTAGGTGAAGGAGGCGTCGTTCAGCGCCAGCTTCTCGATGGCGTCGCGCATGTCCTCGAAGTCGTTGGCATCGACCGGGAAGAGGCCGCAGAAAACCACCGGCACCGAGGGTTTGAATCCCGGCAGCGCGGTTTCGCAGGGCTTCTTCTCGTGGGTGATCGTGTCGCCGACGCGGGTGTCGCGGACCTGCTTGATCGAGGCGTTGAGGTAGCCGATCTCGCCCGGTCCGAGCTCTTTCACGGCGGTCATCGCGGGGCGGTAGACGCCGACGTCGTCGACGTCGTAGGTGCCGCCGGTCTTCATCATGCGGATGCGGTCGCCCTTCTTCAGGGTGCCGTCGATGATCCGCACGATGACGATCACGCCGAGATACTGATCGTATTTCGAATCCACCAGCATCGCCTTGAGCGGCTTGTCGCGGTCGCCCTCGTCCGGGGGCGGCAGGCGATTGACGATGGCTTCCAGCACGTCGGGGATGCCGACGCCGGTCTTGGCCGAGATCAGGCAGGCCTCGGAGGCATCGATGCCGATCACGTCCTCGATCTGTTCCTTCACGCGGTCGGGTTCCGCCGCCGGCAGGTCGACCTTGTTCAGCACCGGCACGATCTCGTGGTCGGCGTCGATGGCGGTGTAGACGTTGGCGAGCGTCTGCGCCTCGACCCCCTGCGTGGCGTCGACCACCAGCAGCGAGCCCTCGACGGCCTGCATCGAGCGCGCGACCTCGTAGGCGAAGTCGACGTGGCCGGGGGTGTCGATCAGGTTCAGGACGTAGGTTTCACCGTTTTTCGCCGGATACTCGATCCGCACGGTGTTGGCCTTGATGGTGATGCCCCGTTCCCGCTCGATGTCCATCGAGTCGAGAAGCTGTTCCTGCATGTCGCGTTCGGCGACGGTGCCGGTGAGCTGGATCAGCCGGTCGGCCAGGGTGGATTTCCCGTGGTCGATGTGGGCAACGATGGAGAAATTACGGATATGCGCGAGATCGGTCATGATTTGCTGGATATGCTGTGGAACAGGGGGCCGGTCAAGGTAAGTTCTGCGGTTGCGTCCGGCTGTCTGCACCTTCGTGCCGCCTCAGGCTTGGCAGGGACGCCGCGCGCCATACCTCTGCGCCGGGCGACATGGCAAGCTTGATGGCAAGGGAGAGCGCGCATGCGGATCGAAACGGTGGTGGTGACGGGCCGGGTGCAGGGCGTCTGGTTCCGCGGCTGGACCGAAGGCGAGGCCAGGCGGCTGGGGCTCACCGGCTGGGTGCGCAACCGCGCCGACGGCACGGTCGAGGCGCTGATCGGCGGTGAGGAAGACGCCGTGGCAGAGATGCTGCGGCTGTTTCACGAGGGGCCTCAAGCGGCCCGTGTGAGCGATGTCTCGCATGCGCCGGCCGAAGCCGATGCGCTCGAGGGCATCCATGGCTTCAGCGTGCGGCGCTGACGTCCGAGTGAATTGAATCGGTGCCCGATTTCGGGCATCTTGTCGGGAAGCTCCGGAACAGGAGGCGCAAAGCCCCGCAGGAGCATCGAGCGGAAGGACGACAGGCGCATGAGAACGATTTCCATGGTGATGGTGCTGGCGGTCGTGGCCGGCTGTGGCGGCGGCGGAGCGGACGACTACCGGGTCTCGCGCATGGCGAGCGGGCCGATCAGCAAGGCGTGCATTTCCTCGGATCGCAAGGCCCGCAACCCGCGGCTCTGCGGCTGCATCCAGGCGGCGGCGAACATCGAGCTTTCGGGCTCGGACCAGCGCAAGGCGGTCCGCTTCTACCGCGATCCGCACCGGGCGCAGGAAGTGCGCCAGTCCGACCGCTCGTCGGACCGCGCCTTCTGGGACCGCTACAACGATTTCATCGACCGCGCCGAGAACATGTGCACCGGCCTCTGAGGCCGGCGCGCAACTGTTTCACAGGCCGCCGAGCCGGGCCTCCGGGCCGGTCAGCCGGTCTTCGGCGGCGCGGGCATGGCCTTCCATGCCCTCGGCGCGGCTGATGCCGGCGCTGGCGCGGGCGAGCTCGGGCAGGGCGCGCGGCTCGACACGCTGCCATGTCACGCATTTCAGGAACTTGTGCACCGACAGCCCGCCGGTGTAGCGCGCGGCGCGGCCCGTCGGCAGCACGTGGTTCGGCCCCGCCGCCTTGTCGCCGAAGGCCACCGTGGTCTCGGCGCCGAGGAACAGCGAGCCGTAGGCCGACAGCCGATCACGCCACCAGTCGAGCGCGGCGCATTGCGCGTGCAGGTGCTCGGGCGCGTAGACGTCGGCCTGCGCCGCCATCTCCTCGCGGTTCTCGGCCAGCATGACCTCGCCGAGCGCCTCCCAGGCCGTCGCGGCGGCCTGTCGGTTGGGCTCGGGCAGCGTCTCGATGATCCGGGGCACCTCGTGCAGGACGGCCTCGGCCAGCGGGCGGTGGTCGGTGACCAGCCAGACCGGCGAGGTGCCGCCGTGTTCGGCCTGGCTCACGAGGTCGAGCGCGACGCGGCGCGGGCTCGCGGTAGCATCGGCGAGAATCATCGAATCCGTCGGCCCCGCGACCATGTCGATGCCCACCGGACCGAAGAGCTGGCGTTTCGCCTCGGCGACGAAGGCATTGCCGGGACCGGCAAGCAGGTCCGCCTCGGGCAGGTCGAAGAGACCGAAGGCCAGCGCGGCGATGCCCTGCACCCCGCCCATGGCGAGCAACCGGTCGACGCCGGCGACGTGCATCGCGTGCAGGATCGCCGGATGCGGGCCGTCCTTGCCCGGCGGCGTGCAGGCGGTGACCTGCGGCACGCCCGCCGCTCGCGCGGTGGTGATGGTCATCAGCGCCGAGGCGATATGCGCGTAGCGTCCGCCCGGCACGTAGGCCCCGGCGCAGGTGAGCGGCAGCAGCCGCTGGCCCGCCACAAGGCCGGGACGAAGCTCGGTCTCGAACTCGGTGATCGACGCCCGCTGCGCCTCGGCGAAGGCGCGGATGTTGGCATGGGCATAGGCGATGTCCTCGCAGAGCGTCACCGGCAGGCGTCGGTGTGCGCCGGCGAGTGCCTCCTGCGACAGTTCCGGCGTGCCGTCGCCGCTCCAGCCATCGAGCCGACGGGCATAGTCGCGCGCCGCCTCCTCGCGACCGGCGCGCAGGCGGGCGAGCATGATCGCGACGGTGTCTGCAGTGTCCGAGGCATCCTGCGGTGGCAGGCCGGGCGCGGCTTTGAGGTGGTGAATGGGCATGGGTTGGACTTGACCTGAGAGGTGTGGAGTTTCAGAAAAGGTGAATATCGGAGCAGCGCGCGAGGAGAGCGGCCGAATGCTGATGAAGGGGGTGACCCTGCGCGGGCTCGAGGTCTTCGAAGCGCTGGCGCAGACCGGCTCGGTGGCGCAGGCGGCCGAGATGACCGGCCTCAGCCAGCCCGCCGTGAGCCAGCAGATGCGTAACCTCGAAGCCGCGCTCGGCACCGATCTGGTCGACCACGGCCGCCGCCCGATGCAGCTCACGCAGGCGGGGCGCTCGTTCCTGCTGCGCACCCAGTCGGTGCTGAGCCAGCTGCGGCTGGCGCAGAACGAGTTGACGGTGATGGACCTCACCCACCTCAGCACGCTGAACCTCGGGGTGATCGACGACTTCGACAACGATCTCACGCCGCAACTGGTCACCATCCTTGCCGAGAACATGACCCGCTGCCGCTTCAAGCTGACCACGGCGCCGAGCCACGAGATTGCGCAGGCGATGCGCGAGCGGAAGCTGCACATCGCCATTGCCGCCAGCTCCGGCGAGGTGCTCGACGGAGTGGTCGAATACCCGCTGGTGCGCGACCCGTTCATGCTGGTCTGCGCCCGTGGCGCGCTGGCCGACGCGGGCGGTGCCGCGCAGCTGATGCAGGGGCTGCCGCTGCTGCGCTACGACCGAGAGCAGCTCATCGGGCGGCAGATCGAGACCCACCTGAACCGCCAGAAGCTCACCTTTCCGGAGCGTTTCGAGATCGGCGCGCACCTGTCGCTGATGACGCTGGTCGCGCGCGGGGTCGGCTGGGGCATCACCACGCCGCTCGGCTACATGCGGGCAGGGCGCTTCCATGACCGGATGGAGGCGCACCCGCTGCCGTTCCGCCCCTTCACCCGGACGATCTCGCTTTTCGCGGCCTCCGACTGGACGGACCGTGTGCCGCGCGACGTGGCGCGGACCATGCGCAAGCTGGTCTCGGATTGCGTGATCGCGCCGGCGCTGCGGCAATTGCCGTGGCTCGAGGGCGACTTGCGGGTGCTTGCGGGCGACTGAGCGACTGGGCACGGGCGGCCTCCTTTCCCTTTCGAGAAAAGGGGCGCCCGGGCCGGGCATCAAGCCGCGCGGGGGCTCATTTCGGAACTGGACCCGGCAGTTTCGGAAAAACCGAAACTGTGGTCAGGTCGCCTCGAGGTAGGCGCGCACCGCTGCCTCGAATTCGCGCGGTTTCTCGGCGTGCAGCCAGTGGCCCGCGCCGGGGATCTTGGCGAAGCGCGCGGCGGGAAAGAGCGCGCGAATCCGCTCGCGATACTCGGGCTTCACGTAATCGCTCTCTGCCCCCGACAGGAACAGCGTCGGCCCGTCGAACTGCCCGTCGATCTCGGGGAAGCCGATGATCTTGGGCATTTCCTCGGCCAGCAGGTCCAGGTTCAGCTTCCAGCGCTTCTCCTTGATGTCGAGCGACTGGGTGAAGAAGGCCTGAAGGGTCGGCTCGGGCACGGTCCGGGCAAGCTGGGCGCTGGCATCCGAGCGCTTCTCGACCGTCGAAAGGTCCACGCCGCGCATCGCCTCGATATACTGGATCTGCGAGTGATCGTAACCGACGGGCGCGATGTCCGCGAGGATCAGCCGGTTGACGAGGTCGGGCCGGGTCAGCGCCAGCACCATCGCCGCCTTGCCGCCCATCGAGTGGCCGAGCACGTCGGCGCGGCCGCCGTGTGCCGCGATGACCTCGGCCAGATCCTCCGCCATGTCGAAATAGCTGTGGCTCTCGGTCCAGTCCGAGTCGCCGTGGTTGCGCTGGTCAACGGCGATCACCTGCCGCTCATCCGAGAGGCGCTTGGCGATGACTCCCCAGTTGCGGGCCGAGCCGTAGAGCCCGTGGACGATGAGCAGAGGCGGTTCGGCACCCGGCGTGCCGTGCAGGATGGTGTTCAGCATGGTCTTTTCTTAGGAGAGCGCGGCGCGGAAGGGAATGCCCCTCGTCGCGCGTTGTCGCGCGTTTCTCCGGGCGCGCCGCGCCGGTGTCGTATTGCGCCGCGCCGCGTGAGCCCGTAGCCTTGGCCCATGACCAGTGATCACGACATCGGCGGCGCCGTCGCGCGGCTCGACCGGCTCTTCGAGGACAGGCTGCGGCTCAAGCGTGGCGACTTCGACGCGCGTGCAAAGCGGGCGCGGGGGATGCTGCCCCGACGCCTGCGGCGGGATCTCTCTGCGTTGCTCGAGGCGCGCAAGGTCGCGGGGCATCCGAAACTCGCGCGGATGCTCGACGGTGCTTCCCTGCATGCCGCGTCATCGCGGCTCGAGGCATACATCAAGTCGGTCGATATCGCCGATCGGCGGCGCGGGCGGCTGCTCTTGCTCCTGAGCGGGATCATGCTGAACCTGCTGATCATCTTCGCGCTGGTGATGGCGGTGCTGCTCTGGCGCGGCCTCGTCTGAGCCAGGGCCCCGGGGCTCAGTCCTGCATCGGGCGCCCGTAGAGGCGCAGGAAAAGGCTTTCCTCGTCATCGTTGCGGAAGAAGGGCACCGACGCAGGTGGGCGTTCGTCATGCGCGCGGGCGGCGACCTCGGCAAGGACGACCTCGGTGATGAACGGCATGTCGATGGAGCGCAGGGCGTCGAGACGAATCCACTGAAGGTGGCTCAGCTCGTCGGAGGCGGCGGAGAAATCATCGGGATCCGAGGCCAGCGCCTCGGCATCGGCAAGGAAGAAACGCGCGTCGAACCGGCGGGTCCGACCCGGCGGGGTGATGGCCCGGAACACGAATTGCAGCCCCGAGGCGTCGGGCCGGTGGCCGGTGGCGGCGAAACCGTGCCAGTCGCCGGGCGGGGCGGGCCAATCGCCCGGCGTGCCCAGAATCAGCCCGGTTTCCTCCCACAGTTCGCGAATCGCGGCCACGGCCAGCGCATCGGCCACCCCGGACGGCGCGTCGTCCTCGAGCCGGGCACGGCAGAGCGGTGTGAGCGGTCGCGTGAGCGGCACCTCGGCGTCGGCGGCGTCGACGGCGCCGCCGGGGAAGACGAACTTGTTCGGCATGAAGGCCGCCTTGGCGCCGCGTTGGCCCATGAGCACGCGCGGAGCGGTGTCGCGATCCCTCAGCACGATCACCGTGGCCGCGTCGCGGATTGCCGTCTTGTCGATGCTCATCTCTCCTCCCGCCGTGGCAGCGTCCGCGCGGTCACGAGAAGCCGTGCATCCGTCGCGCCCACTGGAAGCCCACGATCGCCCCCTTCAGCCTGGGCAGAAGATAAAGCGACAAGCCGATGCAGCCAATCGAGAAAATGGTGATGAGGGTCAGCGGCTCGGGGCGCCATGTGACGAAGGCGATATGCAGCGCCGGCGCCATGAGGTGCCCGACGAAAAGGATCGTCAGGTAGGCCGGCCCGTCGTCGGCGCGGGCGTGGAAGAGTTCCTCGCGGCAGACCGGGCAATGGTCGCGCAGCTTGAGATAGCTGCGCAGGATGTGGCCGGTGCCGCAGTTCGGGCACCGCCGGCGAAAGCCCTTGCGGATGGCAGGCCAGGCGTCGCGCGTGTCTTGCGGCTCGGCGCTGGTGTGGACTGGCCCGTCGAGCGGCGCGGCGGCCGGATCGGTGGGGCGCGGTGTGTCGGTGTGCTGCTCGGTCTTCATCATGTCTGGAACTGGGTCGCCTTGGATCATCCGCGCAGCCTGCCGCAGGGAGCGCTGCACAGGAAGTGGGCAGACTGTCCTTGCGGCGCCATGTCGCAAAGACGGGTCGCGCGTGCATCTTTCCACTTATAGATGGCGCCCCCCGGTGTGTGCGGCAACCCCCACCGTGGAGACGGGCTCGCACGGGCCTGCTCGGAGATCTGCCAAAAAAATGCGACGGAACTGCGCGGCTGCTGCGTGGAAAGAGCAGATCGACAGCCAGAGAGGGCGTCGATGGTTTCGCGACAGACAGGAGATCGCAGCAATGAAACGCATGACCAGACTTCTCACGGGCGCCGCGCTTGTCGTCATGGGGGCAACCAGTCTCGCGGTTGCGGCCCCCGATACCAAGGGACCGCAGGCCGGCAACGGCCAGACCGGCCGTCCGCAGATGGCGCAGATGATGTTCTCGCGGCTCGACGCGGATGGCGACGGCGCCATCACGCAGGAGGAGCTTTCGGCGGTCGGCCCGGCCGCGGCCTTTGACAAGGCGGATGCCAACGGCAACGGCATGCTCGAGGGCGATGAGCTCACAGCCTTCCACGAGGCGCGCAAGGCCGAGCGCGAGGCGCGTCGGCAGGCGATGATGCAGCAGCGGATGCTCGACCGGTTCGACACCGACGAGGACGGCACGCTCAGCCTCGAGGAACTGCAGGCCAACGACCGTGGTCCGGCTGCCATGTTCGACCGGCTCGATGCCGATGACGACGGCACCGTGACGCAGGAAGAGATGGCGGCCGCCCAGCAGCAGATGCACAAGCGCCCCGGCGGGATGCGCGACGGCGACGGGCGCCATGGCGGCGAGCGGTTCGACCGTCACCACGGTGACATGCGTGGCCCGCGCGGCGAGCATCACCGCATGGACGGTGAGCGCATGCCCTACTGGCGCCACGACTGAGCCCTTCGCGACGGGGCAGGGCGGCGGCATCGTGCCGCCGCCCGCGCCCGTTGCGCGGCGCCGGCCTTCGGGCTAGCGCATGTGGATGGACCGGATGCCATACGACGCCATGAGCGACTGCAGTGACGAGGACTTGCTCGGTGCCTACGCGGCGGGGGAACCTGCCGCCGCGCGGGCGCTGACCGTGCGGCTGGGGCCCAAGGCCTTCGGTCTCGCGATGCGGATGCTCGGCGACCGGGCCGAGGCCGAGGACGTGGCGCAGGAAGCGCTTCTGCGGCTGTGGCGCGCGGCACCCGGCTGGCGGACCGGCGAGGCGAAGGTCTCGACATGGCTCTACCGGGTGGTGTCCAATCTCTGCATCGACCGCATCCGGCGGCGGCGCGGCGGCAGCGTCGACCTCGACGCGGTGGCAGAGCCGCTGGACCCGGCACGCTCGGCAGAGCAGGAATTGCAGGAGACCGCCCGCGGCGCGGCGCTTCAGGCGGCGCTCGACACGCTGCCCGAGCGGCAGCGGCAGGCGGTGGTGCTGCGGCATCTCGAGGGGCTGTCGAACCCCGAGATCGCCGGGATCATGGAGATCGGCGTGCGCGCGGTGGAAAGCCTCACCGCGCGGGGCCGCAAGGCGCTCGAGGGGCTTCTCGCCTCGCGGCGCGCAGAGTTGGGATATGACGATGACTGACAAGCGCAAGGCGGAGGAAGGGGCACTCGCCCCGTGGTTCGAGGCCGGCCGCGCCGAGGCGCCGGCAGCGTCGGAGGACTGGCTCGCGCGGATGGAGCGCATGGCGCTGGACGAGATGCCCGCGCCGCGTCCCGCCGCTGCGCCCGAAACCCCTGCGGCACAGGTACGGCGCGGCGGCTGGCTGCGCGAGACCCTCGGGGCGCTCGGCGGCTGGCCGGCGATGGCGGGGCTGGTCGCCGCCTGCGCCACGGGCATCTGGTTCGGCGCCGCCGACCCGTCGGGCCTCACCGATCTTCTTGATGCCGCCTCGGGCGACACGATCACCGCGCTCGAGCCGGCGAGCGGCTTCGATTACGCCATGCTGGGACTTTGAACGATGGCCGACACGCACTCCGGAACACCCAAGATGAGCCGCGGCATGCGGATACTGCTGCTTGTCTCGCTCGCGGCGAACCTTGCCGTGGTGGGGCTTGTGGCAGGCATGCTGCTGCTCGGCCCCGATCATCCGCACCGGCGGCCTCCGCAGGGGCATGACTTCGTCTTCCCCTATACCCGCGCATTCAGCGAGGATCAGCGCCACGAACTCGGCCGGCGGCTGCGCGGCGCCTTCGACGAGGATCGCGCCGAGCGGCGGTCGGAGCAGCGTGAGGGCGGCTATCTCGACGGCTACCGCGCGGCGCTGGGCATGCTGCGGGCCGATCCTTTCGACGCCGAGGCATTCCGTGCCACGCTCGCCGACCAGGGCGCCGCCGCGCGGCGACGTCAGGAGGTCGGACAGCAGGTCTTCATGGATTATGTCGAGGCGATGTCCGTCGACGAGCGCCGCGCCTATGCAGAACGTCTCGAGGCCGAGATCGGGCGCATGGCCGAACGGTTCGATCACGCGCGCCACTGAGGTGCCGGCGGGGTGCCCCGACCTGTTCTCAGGGCCGGGCCGATGCCGCCCTTGGCAGGTCCGGCACCAGCTCTGCTGGCGCCGCGACAGGCGGCGCGTCTGCCATGACGACCCGGTTGCGGCCCGCCCGCTTGGCGGAATAGAGCGCCCGGTCAGCCCGCACGAAGAGCTCTTCGGATGTTTCCTGGCGCGCGCGGGAGGCCAGCGCAACCCCGAGGCTCGCGCTCACCGGAACGAGGTCTCCGCAGCCCGATACATCGATGGCGAGGTCGGCAATGCGGGCGCGGAGGCGCTCTGCGGTCCGTAGCGCGCGCGGCGCGTCGGTGTCGGCAAGAGCGACAAGGAATTCCTCCCCGCCGATCCGCGCCACGAGGTCGGCCATGCGCAGCCCCTCGGTCAGCCGGCGCGCCACCTCGACCAGCACGGCATCGCCGCCGGCATGACCGTGACGGTCGTTGATCTGCTTGAAATGGTCGAGGTCGAGAAGGATCAGCGCGTGCTCGCGATGCTGGCGCGCCGCGCGCTCGGCAAGGCGGGCGAGGTGGGGCAGTGCATAGCGGCGGTTGTGGAGGCCGGTGAGCGGGTCGGTCACAGCCGCCCGAAGCCCGCTGCGCATCGTGTCCCGCAAGCGGTCGGCGCTGCGCTTGCGCGCGATCTGCCTCGGCAGCCTGAGCATCAGCTCCTCGGGGTCGAAGCCCTCGGCCAGCACGTCGTCGGCGCCGAGGTCGAGCGCACTCGTCGCGGCGCTGCGGCAGTCCGGCCGGGTGGCGTAGAACAGTGCGGCGCGCCGGGACTTCGGTCCGCCCCGCAGCTGGGTCAGCAGCGACAGCCCGGCGCCCGGGCGGCTGCCGGTGTCCGCGATCACCATGACCTCTGGCGGGGTCGGGCCGTCGCGCAGCGCCTGCTCGGGGTCGAGGATTTCGAAACGGTGCGGCTGGCGTGCGTGCAGTGTCACGAGTGCCGGGCGCAACGGAATATCGGCCTGCACCGGGACCAGTGCGATCCGGGCCGGACGCTCGAACGCCCGTGGCGGCTCGGCCAGCCCGAGCGCGCGCCGGGTGTCCTCGCGCAGGCGCAGCTCGTCCTCGGCGTGGCGCGCGCGCAGGAGATTGCGCAGCCGGGCCAGAAGCGCCAGTTCATCGACCGGGCGGGCGAGCACGTCGTCGGCGCCAGCCGCGAGCAAGCGCAGGCGCGTCGCGCGGTCCGGGGCCGGATGCAGCAGGATCACCGGCGTGTCGGAAAGGCCCGCCGTTCCGCGCAGCTTCCGGCAGAGCGTTTCGCCGTCGGTATCTGGCAGGTCGGTTGCGGCGATCACCAGATCGGGCCGTTCGCGGCGGGCCACTTGCAAAGCCTCTGCCCCCGAGCCCGCCTGTGCGACCTCGTAGTAGGCCGAGGAGAGCCTGACCCTCAGCACGATCCGGTTCGTCGGAACGCCGTCTGCGATGAGTATCCGTCCTGTCATTGCACCTTTCTCGACGATCAGCTACGCAAATGACCGATCACGCGCGCCTTTCTGCAGGTGCAGTCTTCCTGCAGAACGGTTAAGAAACTCTTTCGGATTTGAGGCAAACGGATGCTGTCGCGGGAAGCCGCTGAACTGATCGGCCTTCAGGCCGTCGCATGGCTGGCGGGCAACGACGAGTTGCTGCCGGTGTTTCTCGGGGCGACCGGGGCCGCGGAGGACGATTTCCGCGCGGCGCTCGAAGACCCGTCCTTCCAGGGCGCGGTGCTGGATTTCATCCTGATGGACGACGCCTGGGTCGGTGCCTTCTGCGAGGCGCAGGGCATGACCTACGATCAGCCCGCCGCGGCGCGCGCGATGCTGCCCGGCGGCGGCGAGGTCCACTGGACATGAGCCTGCGCGCCGACGCGGTGCTCTTCGACAAGGACGGCACGCTTTTCGAATTCGGCGCGACCTGGAACGCCTGGGGTCGCGATGCCCTGCGCGATCTCTCCGGCGGCGATGGCGATGCGCTCCTGGCGCTCGCTGCGGCCTCGCGGTTCGATCTCGAGCGTGAAGTCTTTCTGCCCGACAGCCCGATCATTGCCGGTACCAACCGCGAGGCCGCCGAATGCCTTGCCGGCGCGCTGCCGCATCTCGTGGCGGACGAGGTCGAGCGTTACCTGATGCTCGCCGCCGCCGAGGCGCCTCTTGTCGAGGCGGCGCCGCTCGTGGCGCTGATGGCGCGGCTCGACGGGCTGGGCCTGCCGCTGGGCGTGATGACCAATGACGCCGAGTTCGCCGCGCGCGCCCATCTGCGCGCGGCGGGCATCGAGCAGGCGTTCCGCTTCATCGCCGGTTTCGACAGCGGTCACGGGGCCAAGCCGGACCCGGCGCCGCTGCTGGCCTTCGCACGGGCGGTCGGGATGGTGCCGGAGCGGATCGTGATGGTGGGCGACAGCCCGCACGATCTCACCGCCGGGCGGGCGGCGGGGATGCAGACCGTCGCGGTGCTGACCGGTCCGATCGCGGCCGAGGTGCTCGCGCCCCATGCTGACGTCATCCTGCCGCACATCGGTCATCTTCCCGACTGGCTCGGCGCGGCCTGAGGCGCGCCAGCTCCGGGAGGAAACCCGTCCTGCCTGAAGCCTTCGTAAACCCTTTCCTGCAAGGGTGGCGGAGGACAACAGGCAAGCGGAAAACGCCAGATGCATGGGCTGATCGCCAGGACACTCCAGTGCTTCCTGCAGGATACCTACGGGCACCCCGCATGGCAGGATATCACCACCGCCGCGATCTTCGAGGCGGGCGATTTCGAGGCCATGCTCGACTATGACACGCGCACCGTCGAAGGCGTGCTCGATGCCGCCGTCGCGCATCTCGACAAGCCCCGCGACGCCATGCTCGAGGATATCGGAACATATCTCATCACCCACCCGCACAACGAAGGTCTCCGGCGCCTGATGCGGTATGGCGGGGTCGATTTCATCGACTTCCTGCACTCGCTCGAGGATCTGCCGGGGCGGGCGCAGCTGGCGGTGTCGGATCTGGTGCTTCCCGAGCTCGAGCTCTCCGATTCCTCTCCGGGCCAGTTCCTGCTCTCATGCCTGCGTAGCCAGCGCGAGATGCCCGGCTTCGGGCACGTTCTGGTGGGGGTGCTGCGCGCCATGGCCGACGATTACGGTGCGCTCGTCACGCTCGATCACCGTGGCGTGCTCGACGGGGCCGAGATCATCGACATCACCGTGGTCGAGGCCAGCTTCAGCGAGGGGCGGGCCTTCGAGCTCGGCGCGGTGCTCCCGCCGCGCCAGGTCGTGTCATGAGCCTGCCCGGACGCACGCTCGAGGTGATGTGCCCGATGCACCTGCAGATCGGCTCCGATGGCCGTGTCCGGGGGGCCGGGCCCACGCTTCGCAAGCTCACGGGCGAGCGGCGCCTTGCGGGCGTGCCGTTCGACGAGGTCATCGACATCTACCGCCCGAAGCGTGTCCGCAACCTGCGCGACCTGCGCGCGCTCGAGGGGCGCAAGTTGCAACTGCGCCTCCGCAACGGGCCGGGCCGCGCGCTCAAGGGGCTGGCGATGCCGGACGGGGAAGGGGGCGTTTTGCTCAACCTCTCCTTCGGCATCGGCGTGGTTGAGGCGGTGCGCAGCCATGCGCTTACCAGCACCGATTTCGCCGTGACCGACCTCGCCATCGACATGCTCTATCTCGTCGAGGCGAAATCCGCCGCGATGGAGGCCTCGCGCACGCTGAACCTGCGGCTGCAGGGGGCGATGCTCGCAGCGGAACAGCGGGCCTATACCGACTCGCTCACAGGGTTGCAGAACCGTCGTGGGCTCGACCGGGCGCTTCAGCGCCTCGTCCGCGCTGCCGAGCGCTTTGCGCTGCTCCACGTCGACCTCGATTTCTTCAAGCAGGTGAACGACACCCGCGGCCACGCCGCGGGGGACCGGGTCCTGCAGAGGGTCGGGCAGATCATGCTCGAGGTCACCCGGAGGGAAGATCTCGTCGCGCGCATCGGCGGCGACGAGTTCGTGATTCTGCTCGCGGGGGTCACCGACCGCACGCGACTCGCCGAGCTCTGCGAGCGACTCGTCGGCCGGATTGAGCAGCCGATCGCGCTCGACACCGAGGTCTGCCGGATTTCGGCAAGCATCGGCATCGTGCGAAGCGACCCCGAGATGGCGTCGTTCTCGGACACCAAAACCCTGCTCGGACGCGCCGATACCGCGCTATACACGGCCAAGCGAAACGGTCGCGCGCAATACGCGTTTCACGAAGATGGCCCGCCGAAGGCGGCGCTCTGAGGCGAGATGAAAAATCTGTATCTTTTTTGCGAAACCGGGGCTTGCGCCCCCCGGAATCGTATCGTAATACCCGCGCCACGGTTGGGGTGTAGCCAAGTGGTAAGGCAACGGTTTTTGGTACCGCGTACCGCAGGTTCGAATCCTGCCACCCCAGCCAGTTCTTCCTAACATACCGTGATGGCGTCACTTCTTCCCTTCGGGGCGGAAGAATGCCCCACTGACTGCCCCGCTCCAGTGGGCCCCTCTGGCGTGCTTTCATGCGCCTGCTGAGTGGTGAGGGAAGGCTTCGATGGAAGCCCCTGTCGAGGCGAGATCAGGGAGGGGGATGCCTAGAAAAGCCCAAGGTCTGGTCGCCTCAGCCCTGTTCCCGCAACGGGCCACCCGGCTACCGAGCGCGTCGCAGTTGCGACGCGCCCTCCGGGCAACACAGCCGCCGCAGCAGGTAGGTGTCCATGATCCAGCCGTGCCGGGCGCGCAGCTCGGCACGGCGCTCCATGATCCGGCCCCCGACCTTGGCCAGCGATCCGGCCTCGAGCGCCTGCGCCTCGGATCCGAGATAGGCGCCCCACCAGATCTGCAGCCCTTCGGGGTCAAGGCCCTGAAAGCTGCATTCGGCGTCCAGCATCACCACCACCGTTTCCTCGTCTTCCGGCCAGCCATGGTCGCGCAGCTGCCGTCCGGTGGTGATCTTGACCGGTCCGTTCACCGTGTTGAGCGGGATCGCGTGGGCCGCCGTCAGCGCCTGTATCGCGGTGATCCCGGGCACCACCCTCAGACGGGGACGGGGCACCATCCGTTCGGCGATCCGTAGCGTGCTGTCGTAGAGCGCGGGATCTCCCCAGACCAGCAGCGCCACCGGCCCCGGCGGTGCGCTCTGCATCGCGGCGACCCAGCGCCGGGCAATCTCGTCGTGCCATTCGATGACCCGTCGATTATAAGGCAGGGCGGGATCGCGCACCGGGTAATCAAAGCTTCGGACTTCGGCCTGCGCCCCCGAGGCCTCGATGATCCCGTATCGCAACGCGGCAAGCGCGTCCTTTCCCTCGCCCTTGTGGGGCACGAGGATCACCGTTGCATCGCGCAGCGCCTGCAGTCCTTCGAGCGTGACATGCGCCGGGCTTCCGGTGCCGATGCCGATGAGCCAGAGATCGTCCATCCGTGTCATTCCTGCATGCAAAAGCCGGAGCCCCGATTGAGGGGGCTCCGGCGGCAATGGCTTCAGGCCGCGTAGAGACGCGGGGTGAACAGGCGGGCGATACCGCTGTCACGGGCGGACTTGGCCGCAGCGAGGGCTGCCAGATCGGCCAGCGGCTCGATCAGGATCACCATCATGTAGGCCGCGCCGAAGGTGCCGACCGACGCCAGCGTGCCAACCGAAACGCCCTGGCCGTAGAAGGCCCAGAACGCGACCCAGGCGACAACGCCGCCCTGGTAGATCGCCGAGAGTTTCAGCACGTCCGCATAGCGCAGATCGACATAAGCGGTGCCCGGTGCGACGACGCGGCGGGCCAGAGCGGAGGCTGCGAACAGCGGCACCAGAAGCGTGGTGACGTTGACGAAATACATCGGCAGGTCGGTCGGCGCAAAGAACATCCCCTGGATCAGCAGGCCGAGCGCCAGCCCCAGCGCCGCAGGGGCGGTGCCCAGCAACAGGAACAGGGTCGAGCCGAGGATGAAGTGCACCTCCGAGATGCCCACCGCGAAATGCGGCAGCAGCTCGAAGAAGACAAAGGTGCCGATGGCCGCGAGAACAGTGCGCGGCAGCAGCGACAGTGCACCGCCCGCCTTGACGTCCTGGACGACCTCCTTTGCGGTATGGCCCGCCGCGCCCGCCGCCGTGGCAACCGCGAACATCATCTTGGCGCCGTCGACGACACCGGGTTCGATATGCATTGATATGTCCTTTCTCGTTATGCTGCCCCACCGGCAGCGCTGGCCCCTTTGCGGGGCGGTTGAGGTGCCGAAGGGCAGGTCTCCTGACTCGCGTCTCACCGCGCCTCGGCCCTTCCCGGCAGGGTTGCCAGTGGGATGATCCTCGGCGCTCTTCGCTTACAGTTGCGGGGGCAGTCCGGGCCTTTCACCCGGTTCCCTGCGGCCGCGCATGGCGGCGCACCCTCTCGGCGGTGGCCCCTTGCGGGGCCGGGTCGTTTCACTCCTCTGCCAAAGGTCCGAACAGGATGAGCCCGGCCTTGTCGCCGGGCTCGTTCGCAAGCCGCGCGGCCAGGCTCGCGACGGTATGGCGCGAGATCTGCTGGTCGGGGCGGCTGACGGATTCCGCCAGCATCGCGGGCGTCTCGGGGGGCAGCCCCTCTGCGATCAGGCGCGCGGCAAGGCCGGGGAAGGTGCGTTTGCCCATGAAGATCGCCGTGGTCGCCATCGGGTCGGCCAGAGCCGCGATATTGGCATCCTCGGGCAGCGCGCCGGTCAGGTCGTGGCCGGTGGCGAATTGCACCCGCCGCGCGGTCAGCCGCCGGGTCAGAGGGATGCCCGCCGCTGCCGCCGCCGCACAGGCCGAGGGCACACCGGGGATGATCTCGTAGTCGATCCCGGCCTCCCTGAGCGCGGTCAGCTCTTCCTCGAGCCGGCCGAAGATGCCGCCGTCGCCGGATTTCAGCCGCACCACGCGCTGACCGACCCCGGCATACTCCACCAGCAGGCGGCTGACGTGATCCTGCCGGGGCGAGGGCCGCCCGGCACGTTTTCCGACGCCGACGAGGTCCGCCCCCTCACGCGCGTGTTCGAGGATCGGACCGGCCGAGAGATCGTCGTAGAGAACCGCATCGGCGCGGCCCAGGCGGTCCACGGCCTTGAGTGTCAGCAACTCGGGATCGCCGGGGCCGGAGCTGACGAAACTGACGAAACCGCTCATGACGGGGTCTCCCGGGAAATGAGGTGAAAGAAGGTGCCGGTGACGTTGCCGCGCACCGAACCCGTCTCGGGCACGGGCGCGCCGTCGGCGTCGCTGACGCTTGCCAGTGGTGCGTCGGGCTGTTCGAGAATGGTCGAGTAGTGGAACTCGTGCCCGCGCAGCGCCGCGCCGGGGGCGCTTCCGGGCATCGGCGCGCTCAGCACCGCGCGGCGATAGCCGAGGTGGAACTTTCGCTTTTCGTAGCTGGTCACGAGACCGAGCAGCCCGGCCATCTCGTGCCGCGTGCCCTCCTTGTCGATCAGCCCGGCGCCAAGCGCCATGTAGCCGCCGCACTCGCCATGAACGGGGCGGGTCTCTGCGAAGGCCCGCAGCCCCGCGCGGAAACTCCCGGCTGCAGAAAGCTGCCCGGCATGCAGCTCGGGGTAGCCGCCGGGCAGCCAGACCAGATCGGCATCGGCGGCAGGGGACTCGTCGGCCAGTGGCGAGAAGGGCAGGATCTCGGCGCCCGCCGCGTGCCAGCCTTCCAGCAGGTGCGGATAGGTGAAGGAGAATGCCGCATCGCGGGCAATCGCGATGCGCTGCGCCGGGGGGCGGGGCAGGGCGCCTGGAGCCGGCAGCGCATGGCCGCGCGCCGCCGCCCGGATCGCGCCAATGTCCACGTGTTCGCGCAGAAAGGCGGCATAGCCTGCGATGGCCTTGTCGAGGTCGGGATGCTCGACCGCCTGGATCAGCCCCAGATGCCGCTCGGGCAGCGCCAGATCGCCGCGCCGGGGCAGCACGCCCAACACCGGCAGCCCGGCGCGGTCCATCCCGGCCCGGGCCAGCCGCTCGTGCCGGGGCGAGGCGCAGCGGTTGAGGATCACGCCCGCAAAGGGCAGCTCGGGCATGTATTGCCGGAATCCCAGCGCGGTGGCGGCGGCGCTCTGCGCCTGTCCGCTGACGTCGATCACCAGCACCACCGGCCAGCCCATCGAAACCGCCGTCTCGGCGCTGCTGCCGAAGCCGCGCAGGCCCTTGGTGGCGACCCCGTCATAGAGCCCCATCGACCCTTCCGCGACGCAGATATCTGCCCCCGCCGCCTGCGCCGCGATGGCGTGCCAGAGCCGGTCGCCCATCGCCCAGCCGTCGAGGTTGAAGCTGTGCCGCCCCGCCGCCGCAAGGTGGAAGGCCGGGTCGATGTAGTCGGGCCCGGACTTGAAGGGCTGCACCTTGACGCCGTCCTCGGTCAGCGCCCGGAGCAGGCCCAGCATCACCGTGGTCTTGCCGGTCCCCGAGGCGGGGGCCGAGATCATCAGCCCGTCAGCCATCCTGCGGCTCCGGGGTCCAGTCCTGCCACGGGCTGTCTGCAGTTTGCGGCCTGTAGCGCCGGTCGTAGTCGGCGGCATAGAGGCAGCTCTCGGCAAACCCCTCGCCGCCGAGCGCCGGGCCGACGAGGATCAGCGCGGTGCGGGTGATGCCGGCGTCGAGACGGGTTTCGATGTCCGCGAGCTTGCCGCGAATGATACGCTCGTCCGGCCAGCTGGCGCGAAAGACCACGGCAACAGGGCAGTCCGCGCCATAAGCGGGTGCGAGGTCACGCACCACTGCGGCGATGTTCTGGATCGACAGGTGAATCGCCAGCGTCGCACCGGTGGCGGCGAAATTGGTCAGCGTCTCGCCCTCGGGCATCGAAGAGGCCCGCCCCGGCGTGCGGGTCAGCACCAGCGATTGGGCGAGGCCAGGCAGCGTAAGCTCGGCCCCCAGAGCGGCGGCGGCGGCGGCAAAGGACGGAACGCCCGGCGTCACCGACACAGGGATTCCTTCGGCCTTCAGGCGACGCATCTGCTCGCCCATGGCGGACCAGACCGAAAGATCGCCTGAATGCAGCCGGGCCACGTCCTGACCCCCGTCATGGGCCGCGCGGATCTCGTCGATGATCTCGTCGAGGCTCAGCGGCGCGGTGTTGACGATGCGCGCACCGGGCGGGCAATGGGCAAGGATCGCCTCGGGCACCAGCGACCCGGCGTAGAGGCAGACCGGACACGAGGCGATGATGTCGCGGCCGCGCAGGGTCAGCAGGTCGGGCGCGCCGGGACCGGCGCCGATGAAGTGAACGGTCATGTGTCCTGTCCTTCGAGATCTTGCAGGGCGAGCGCGCAGCTCGCCATGCGGTCGGATGAAAAGACCCGCGGCCCCAGGAGCCGCGCACCGGGGCCTGCGGCAGCCAGGGCGGCGGCCTCGGCCACCGAGCCGGTGCCGCGTTCTGCCAGCACGCGGGACGAGGCGGTCAGCGTGACCTGGGCCGTCAACGCGTCGGGGGGGATCGCCTGGGCGGGCAGCGCCTCGGCTTGGGCAAAGTCGATGAAGGCGCGGGATGTGGCCTTGTCCTCGGCGGTGGCGATCCGCTGCGGACGCTGGCCCGCGCGGGCGAGGGCGTCGCGCAGGCTCTCCGGTCCCGCGCTGGTGCGAAATCCGAACCCCGCGACGATCATGGCACGGCGCTCCATTGCAGGATCGGGAAGGCGGTCTGCCAACCACGTTTCGAGCCGAGCGCGCGCGTTTCCGACAGCTGCACCCGCAGCAGATCACCGCCATGCGCCGCCTGGGCCGCGATCAGCAGCGCTTCGGTTTCCAGCGTCACCGCGTTGGCAACGATCCGCGTGCCGCGTGGGAGGTGGGTGGTCAGCCAGCCGAGCAGGGCCGCATCCAGCCCGCCGCCGACGAAGACCGCCTGCGGCGTCTCCAGCCCCTTTAGCGCCTCGGGCGCCGAGCCGGGCACCACGCGCAGCCGTTCGACTCCAAGCCTCGCGGCGTTGGCGGTGATGCGCGCAGCCCTGTCGGGGCGCGGCTCGATGGTGGTGGCCGTCAGCGAGACATCGGACAGCAGCCATTCGATGGCGATGGACCCCGAGCCACCGCCGATGTCCCACAGATGCTCGAAGGGCCGGGGCGCCAGCGCCGAAAGGGTCAGCGCGCGCACCGGGCGCCTGGTGATCTGGCCGTCATTGTCGAACCAGTCATCCGCCCGTCCCGAGGCGAGCGGCAGCACCCGGCCCTTGCCGGCCACCTCGACGCCGACACAGACCGGCGCCTCGTGCGATCCGGCACCCGCATCGGCGCGCTGGCGTGTAAGACGCTCGGACGGACCGCCGAGGCGTTCCATGATGTGCAGGTCCGACGCGCCGAACCCTTCCTGCGCGAGGTATCCCGCAAGCTGCGCCACCGCGGCGCCGTCGCGCAGCAGCACCAGCATCCTGCGCCCCGGCGCCAGGACCGGGCGCATCCGTGCCAGCGGTGCGGCGTGCAGCCCGAGACAGACGGTGTCCTCGAGCGGCCAGCCCAGCCGGGCGGCGGCCAGCGCGAAACAGGATCGCCCGGGCAGAGCGCGCCAGTCTCCGGGCGACAGCCTGCGCGCCAGCACCGCGCCCGCGCCGAACCAGAACGGATCGCCCGAGGCCAGCGCCACAACCTGCCGGCCGCGCAGGCCAAGCAACTGCTCCACCCCGTCGGCAAAGGGCACAGGCCATGCGATGCGTTCCGCGCCGCCCTCGGGCAGCAGCGCAAGATGGCGGGGCGGTCCCATGACCACCTCTGCGGCATCCAGCGCGCTTCGGCTTGCAGCGCACAGCCCGTCCGGGCCATCCTCTCCGACACCGACGATGGTCAGCCACGGAGCCTCAGACATGACCAACCTTCTCGTGCTGGGCGGCACCACCGAGGGCACCCGCCTTGGCCGCGCCCTTGCCGAGGCCGGGGTGAACGGCACGATCTCCATGGCAGGGCGCGTGGCGAGCCCGGCGGCACAGGCTTTGCCGCTGCGGGTCGGGGGATTCGGCGGGGCGGAGGGGCTGGCGCGTTACATCGCGGAAAACCGCATCACCCATGTCATCGACGCCACCCACCCCTTTGCCGCCCGGATGAGCGGCAACGCCGTGGCCGCTTGCGCGCAGACCGGTGTGCCGCTGATCGCGCTCACCCGCGCGCCTTGGCAGGCGGAAGAGGGCGACCGCTGGACCCATGTGCCGGACATCGCCAGGGCGGGCCGCGCCCTCGCAGGCCCGCGCCGCCGCGTGATGCTCGCCGTGGGCCGCATGCATCTTATGGATTTCGCGGAGCAGCCGCAGCACCATTACCTGCTCCGGCTCGTCGATCCGCCAGAGGCGCTGCCGCTGCCTGATTGCACCGTCGTGGTGGACCGCGGCCCATTTGCCCTCGACGGCGACATCGCCCTCATGCAGCAGCACGGCATCGAGCTTGTCGTCTCGAAGAATTCCGGCGGCGCGGGGGCCTATGCCAAGATCGAGGCGGCGCGCCGTCTCGGCCTGCCGGTCCTGATGATCGACCGGCCGCAGATGCCGCCCCGGCACGAGACACACGAGATCGCGCAGGTGATGGAGTGGTTGGCTCATGCGGGGACCGACCTCGGGGTGTAGACGATGGGCGCGCCCGCGCGCTCGATGATCCGCGTGGCAGAGTTGCCGACGATCACCATTGTCCGCATGTCCGCCATCTCGGGCGTGCACTGCGGAAGCGGCACCACGCGGATCTGTTCCTCTGGGGTCGAGACGGCACGGGCAAAGATCACCGGGCGCGCGTCGCCGCATGCCTCCCTGAGAACCTCCAGCGTGCGGGCGAACCCCTCGGGGCGGGCCTTCGAGCGCGGGTTGTAGAACGCCATGGCGAAATCCGCCTGGGCGGCGAGCTTCAGCCGGCGCTCGATCAGCGACCAGGGCTTGAGGTTGTCCGAAAGGTTGATGGTGCAGAAATCATGCCCGAGCGGAGCACCGGCCCGCGCCGCCGCCGCCAGCATCGCGGTGATGCCGGGCAGCACGCGGATATCCAGGTCACGCCAGGCGGTCGGTCCCGCCTCCACCGCCTCGAACACCGCCGAGGCCATGGCGAAGACACCCGGATCCCCCGATGAGACGACCACGACGCGCCGCCCTTGTGTTGCCAGCTCCAGCGCATGGCGCGAGCGGTCGAGTTCGACGCGGTTGTCGGACGGGTGCAGCGTCAGGCCGGGGCGGGGCGCAACGCGGGCGACATAGGGGATGTAGCCGATCACGTCGGTGGCCGCGGCCACCGCGGCGGTGACCTCGGGGGTGACGAGCGCCTCGGCGCCGGGCCCGAGCCCCGCGATGGTGATGCTGCCGCTCATGGCCTGCGCCCCTGTCCGTGCACGATGACGATGGAGAAATACGGGGTCACGCGGCCCTCGGCCTCGGCGAGGCGCTGCACCGTCTGGTTCGGCATGGCGGCGTATTCCACCAGCCAGGCGTCCTCGTAGCGGCCCGCGCGGCGCAGGGCGCGGCGCACCTTCTCGATATTGCGCCCGATCTTCATGATCACCAGCGCATCGGCGTTCCGCATCTGCTGGGCCAGCATCTCTTCGGGCAGCGTGCCCATCAGGGTGCTGAGAATGTCGTCGCCCCAGGTGATCGGCGCGCCGGTCGCCGCCCAGGCGGCGGACATGCCGGTGATCGCGGGCACGATCTCGAGCGGGACCAGCCCGGTCAGCCGGGTGTGGAGATGCATGAACGAGCCGTAGAAGAAGGGATCGCCCTCGGCGAGCACCAGCACGTCATGACCCGCGTCCGACAGCGCCTTGAGCCGCGCGGTGCACTCTGCATAGAACGCCGACAGGATCCCGTTGTAGCGCGGATCGTCCAGCGGGATCTCGGTGGTGACCGGATATTCCATGGCGATCTCGACGACGCCCTCGGGAAGCATCCCCTCGACGATGCGGCGCGCCTGACCCGCGCGGCCGGCCTTGCGGAAATAGGCGACGTGGCGCGCGCTGCGCAGCAGCCGGTCCGCCCGGACCGACATCAACTCGGGATCGCCGGGGCCGAGCCCCACGCCGCGGATGGTGCCGCGGACGGAGTTCGCCCGGGTACTGGCCAGGTCCTCCTGCAAGCTCATTCCGCCCGGCTCGCGATGGCGTTGATCGCCGCGACGGTGATCGCGCTGCCGCCGAGGCGGCCCTCGACGATGCAGCAGGGCACCGGCTGGTCGGCCCAGAGGGCATCCTTGCTTTCCCGCGCGCCGACAAAGCCGACGGGGCAGCCGATGATCGCCGCCGGGCGCGGCCAGGCGGGATCCTCGAGCATGTTCAGCAGATGGAACAGCGCGGTCGGCGCGTTGCCGATGGCCACCAGCGCGCCGTCCAGATGCGGCCGCCAGAGTTCCAGCGCCGCCGCCGAGCGGGTGTTGCCCATCTCCTGCGCCAACGCGGGCACGGAGGGATCATGCAGGGTGCAGATGACATCATTGTCCGCCGGCAGGCGCTTGCGGGTGACGCCTTCCGAGACCATGCGCGCATCGCAAAGGATCGGCGCGCCATTGGCCAGCGCGGCGCGGGCGACGCGGGCAAAGCCGTCCGAAAAGCGCACATGACGTTCCAGCCCGACCATGCCCGCGGCATGGATCATGCGTACGGCGATCGGCTCTTCATCCGCGTTAAAATGGCCAAGATCGGCCTCGGCGCGGATTGTCGCGAAGCTCTCGGTGTAGATGGCGGCGCCATCCTTCTGGTAATCGTAGGGCATTCAGGCGCTCCGGATGGCGTCGGGAATGTGCGACGGGTCAAGGCCCGTCAGGCTCGGCGGGTCCCAGGGCGCGCCGCCCCGGACAAGATCGAAACGGCCGTCCCGCCCCACCAGCGTGAGGTCTGCACGGCGCGGATGGGCGCAGCCCTTGGCGCAGCCCGACACATGCAGGCTGCCCCCGGCATCGGTGTCGGCACTGGCGCGCCGCGCAAGCGTGCGGGCAAGCGACCGGGTCTCGACGCTGGCGGCTGGGCAGAAGGGGGCGCCGGGGCAGGCCGAGGCACGCATCTCGGGCGCGCCCGGGGCGCTGACAAAGCCGGGGTGCAACGCGGCCTCGGGCTGCGGGCAGAGAATGCGCAGCATCCGGCCCGGCAGGGGGCGCAGCGCCGAGGCACCGCTTTGCGCGACGAGGCCGCGCAGCGCCTCCGGCTCAAGTGCGCCGAAGGGCACGCCAAGCACCGCGCCAAGCTCGGGATCGATGCCCGGCTCCGGCCAGCCTTGCGCGCGCGGGGCGGCTCGCTGCCACATCTCGGGAAGCATGGCCTTTGCGACATGGCGCGCCATGCGCCCGTTGTCGCGACCTCCGGTGCCGACGAACCAGTCCGCAAGCTCGATGATCGCGGGGATCGCCCCGGCCTCGGAGACGGGCCGCCCGAGGGCCACACCGTCGGCGCGCAGCAGCAGCGCGCCGTTCTCGGCCAGTTCCAGCCGGAAGTCGCCGATCGCCTCGCCAAGCCAGGCCCGGGCACCGGTGTCGATCACGTAGCCCATCTTTTCGGGCAGGTTGGGAAGCCGCGGCAGCGCCTCGAGCAACCCGGTGCAAAGACGGTCCGTGAGATCGCCCGGGGACCGGTCCGGGGCGACAAGCATGTTGCGCCGCGCCTCGAACGATGGATCGAGGTCGAGCAGGCCCAGCCCTTCCAGCGCGGCAAGAAGCGCGAGGTGATCCTCCTGCGCGATGCCCCGCAGTTGCAGGTTGGCGCGCGATGTCAGCTCGATCAGCCCGTTGCCGAACCGCTCGGCAAGATCGCACAGCCCAAGAACCTGCGCCCGGTTCAGCTCGCCGCGAAAGGGGCGGACCCGGACGACGAGCCCGTCCCCGGACAGCATCGGGCGGTGGGCCCCCGGACACCATCCCTTGACCACGCTCATGCCATCACCCGCGCATTGCGCCGCGACATCCAGAGCCCCGCGGCCTGCAGCGCCGCAAAGCGGTCCAGCATCGCCGCATGGGCGCCGGGGTTCGTCTCGCGCAGGAAGGCGTCGGTTTCGGGATCGCCAAGCGTTTCTTCATGGAAGAGATCGAAGAGCTTCGGAGACACCACTCCGGCAAGCTGCGCAAAGGCGGCCATATGCTCGAGCGTCGCCGCGATCTCGGCGGCGCCCCGAAAGCCGTGGGCGCGCATCGAGGCGATCCATGCGGGGTTCGCGGCGCGGGCATGCACGGTGCGGGCGATTTCCTCGGGCAGCGCACGGGCGCGGGGCCGTGCCGGATCGGTCCCATCCAGATGCCACAGCCGCGCTTCGCCCCCCGTTACCGTCTGCGCGGCGGCAAATCCGGCTTCGTGCGCGGCGTAATCGGCCGCCATCAAGAGGTCGGTTTCGGGCAGGTCCTGAAGGTGCACGAAGGCATCCGCCGCTGCGACCTGCGCACGCAGCGCCTCGGGGTCGTGCCGAGCGGTCTCGCCGTCGAGCGCCCAGGACGACCCGGCAAGCCAGGCCTGTCCGGCGGCATGGCGGTCCTGCTCCGAAAGGTTCCCCATCCCGAGCCCGTAGCGCCCCGGCTCCGGCCCGAAGACCCGCGCGCCGGCATCGCTGCCGGCATAGGGGTTCCAGTCCGGGGCCTCGTCACGTTGCGACAGCGCGCGCACCGCTTGCGAGAACAGTGCCGTGAGCGGCGCGAACACGTCGCGAAAGAGGCCGGAGACCCGCAGCGTCACGTCGATGCGCGGACGGTCGAGCTCTGCCACGGGCAGGATCTCGAAGCCGCTCACCCGGCCCGAGCCTTCGTCCCAGCGCGGACGCACGCCGAGAAGATGCAGCGCCATGGCGAATTCCTCGCCTGCCGTGCGCATCGTGGCCGAGCCCCAGAGATCGACCACCAGCCCGTGCGGCCAGTCGCCCTCGTCCTGCAGGTGGCGGCGTACCAACTCTCCGGCCAGCGCCACGCCCTGCGCATGGGCGGCACGGGTCGGAACGGCGCGGGGGTCGGTGGTGAAGAGGTTGCGCCCGGTGGGCAGCACATCGCTGCGCCCACGGTAGGGCGAGCCTGACGGCCCCGCCGCGATCCGCCGCCCGTCGAGCGCGGCAAGCAGCGCATCGCGCTCCTGCTCCGCGCAGGCACCGCTGCGGCCCCACACATGCAATCCTTCGGGAAAGCGGCTGTCCTTGATATCACAGACGAAGCGGTCGATGCGGGTGATCGCCTCGGCGCCGCAGACCTCGCCCAGCCCCAGATCGGCCCCGAGACCCCGCGCCTGCGCCTCGGCCCGGATGTCCTGCATGAGCCTGTCGCGGCGGCGCGGGTCGAGGCCGTCGGCGGTGGAAAACTCGTCCAGCAGCGCCTCCAGCGGGCCGAGCCTGTCGGGCGTTCCGGTCTCGCGCAGGGGCGGCGGCAGATGCCCGAGGGTCAGCGCCCCGATGCGCCGCTTGGCCTGTGCCGCCTCGCCGGGATCGTTGACGATGAACGGGTAGAGCACCGGCAGCGCGCCGGTCAGTACCTCGGGCCAGCAGTCATCCGAAAGGGCGACCGACTTGCCCGGCAGCCATTCCAGCGTGCCATGGGCGCCGATGTGGACCAGCGCGTCTGCCTCTTCGCGCAGCCAGAGGTAAAGCGCGACATAGGCGTGGCAGGGCAGGCGCGAGAGATCGTGGTACTCCTCCGCACGCCGTGCCGGGGTGCCGCGCTCCGGTTGCAGCAGCACCAGCGCCTTGCCAAGGCGCAGTCCGGTGATGTGGAAGGCGCCGTCGCGGCAGAGAGCATCCTCTTCCGGCGCCCCCCAGGCCTCGGCCAGACCCGCGCGCAACTGCGGCGACAGGGCCTCCAGCGCAGCGCGGTAGCGCTCCAGCGGCAGGCGGATCTCCTCGGCCTGCAGGCCGGCCTCGAGCGCGGCAAAGGGCGGCACGTCATGGCCGGCGTCGCGCAGGTCCGACAGGATCGCCTCGGCGGAGGCGAGCGCGTCGAGCCCCACCGCATGGCCAAGGTTCCAGTCCTTGCCGGGATAGGTCGAGAGCATCAGCGCCACCCGGCGTTCCGCGGGCGCCTGTCCCGCGAGCGCCATCCAGCCGCCGACTCGCGCCACCAGCGCAGCAATGCGCGCGGGTTCGGGGCAATGCCGCGTCAGCGCATGTTGCAGCGCCGGGTCGCGCCGGCCCGCCTGCTTGAACGAGATCACCCCGCCCATCAGCCGCCCATCGACCTCGGGCAACACCACGTGCATCGCGAGGTCGGCAGGCGAAAGACCGCGCTCCGCCCCTGCCCACGCCTCGCGCGACGAGGTCGCCATCACCGCCTGGAACACCGGTACGCCCGCCGCGTCCAGCACCGGCGCGGACTCGCCCGAGGCGGCGGAAAATGCGGTGAGATTGACGATGACATCGGGCGCGGCCTCCCGGATCGCCTCCGCCAGCGGCCCGGCACTCGCCCCCTTCAGCGATGGGGCATAAAGCCCGGTCACCTCTGCCCCCTCTGCACGAAAGGCGCTGAACAGAGCTTCCACAGGGGCCACGTCGGCGGACACGATGTAGGAGCGGTAGAACACCACCAGCACCCGTCGCCCTTTCATCTTTCCAGAAATACGCCGGGGAGCGCGAGGGGCAGCGCCTCTCGCCGCCGAAGGCGACATCGCGCCACACTCCGGCGTCCAGAACCCGACCACCGGCAGCGCCTTCGATCCCGGCACCGGCGCGGCGTAAAGCCCCGAGGCCAGCGCCATCTGCGCCAGCGCCGCCTGCGCGGCCACGGCGCCGCCGGTGTCGCACAGCTCCGCCAGCCGGCGCAGGGTCGAGATCGGCAGGGTCGAGACCGAATCCAGCCGCGCATCTTCCCGCCCATCGGCGGGCAGCACCGCCAGCGCGATGCCGCGCGCCCGGGCCAGCGCCTGCACCTGCCGCAGCCCGTAGTCCCAGTAGGGCATCCCACCGATCAGCCGCACGAGGATGCCCTTCGCCCCCGCCAGCGTCCGCTCGACATAGGTGTCGACCGACAGCGGGTGCCGCAGCGCCGACAGGTTCGCAAGCCGCAGCGAGGGCAGGCCGCCGGCCGCCCGGTGCCAGCCTTCCGCAAAGGCCCCCAGATCGCTGTCCGAAAAGGACAGAACCACCAGATCCGCCGGATCCTGCGCGAGGTCGGTCGGAACCGCGCTGTCCTCGAGCCCGTGGCTTTCGCGGAAGACGACGTGCATCGGCTCAGCCCGCCGTCGCGGGGGCCAGTGCCGCGCGCAGCGCCGCGGCGTCGAGCCGGTCATGCTCGGCGATGATCACCAGCTGACCGTTGCGCGCCTCGTCCGTGCCCCACATGCGGTCGTACTGGTGACGCACCCGCGCGCCCACCGCCTGCACCAGCAGCCGCATCGGCTTGCCCGAGACGGCGGCGTAGCCCTTGATCCGCAGGATGTCGTGCTCACGCGCCAGACGTTCCAGCCGCGCGGCCAGACCCGCCGCGTCCGGCACCTCGGCCAGCGACAGCACGATGCTCTCGAAATCGTCGTGGTCATGCTCGGGGGCGCCATCGTGGTGGCTGGGACGCGCGTCGAGGTCAGCCTCGGCGGCGGCCCCGAGCCCGAGGATCACCCGTGCATCCACCACGCCCTCCGCGACCTCGACCACCGGCAGCGGGCGGGGGGCTTCCGCTGCGACGATCTCGCGCGCCCTGGCGACGCCTTCCGGCCCGGCGAGGTCGGGCTTGGTGAGCAGCACGATGTCGGCGCAGGAGAGCTGGTCCTCGAATACCTCGGACAGCGGCGTTTCGTGGTCGATGCTGTCATCGGCGGCGCGCTGCGCATCCACCGCCGCCACGTCGGGCGCAAACCGGCCCGCCGCCACCGCCTCGGCATCCGCAAGGGCGATCACGCCGTCGACCGTGATCTTCGCGCGGATGTCCGGCCAGTCGAAGGCCTTGAGCAGCGGTTTCGGCAGCGCCAGGCCCGAGGTCTCGATCAGGATGTGATCGGGGCGCGGATCAAGCGCCATCAGTGCCTCGATGGTGGGAATGAAATCATCGGCCACGGTGCAGCAGATGCAGCCGTTGGCCAGTTCGACGATGTTCTCGGCGGGGCAGTCGGGGATCGCGCAGCCGCGCAGGATCTCGCCGTCGACACCGACATCACCGAACTCGTTCACCACCACTGCAAGCCGCCGCCCCTCGGGCTTGCGCATCAGATGGGAAATCAGCGTGGTCTTTCCCGAGCCGAGAAAGCCGGTGATCACGGTGACGGGAAGCTTGGACAGATCGCTCATGGATCAGGACTCCTTGGGGCGGAGGGGAGGGATGCGCGCAAGGCAATTGCGCTTGAAATGCTCGGGGCGCTCGCGCCACGGGATCACCCCGTCGGGCGCGGCGTGATATTGCGCGGCGCCGGCGACGATCATCGCGGCATGCTCGGTCTCGTCGACGTTGGAAAAGACATAGGTCCATTTCGCATCGCCCCCGCGCAGCGCGACGGTGCAGGATTGCGAACAGTTCTGCAGGCATTCGACCGGGGTCACCCGCAGCCCCTCGGGCCTGTCCTGAGCCGCGATGGCATCGAACAGCACGCGGCCCGGACGCCGCGCGTCTTCTGGCGGCGCACCCTTGCGGCGGCAGGTCACGCAGACCAGCAGCTCGGTCTCGGTCGTAAGCAGGTCTTTCATTCTCGCGGCCCCATCGGCTTGGCAAACGGGGGCACAGGCGGAAACGCGCACGAGAACAGGCAGCCGGGCGCACTCCGACACCGGCACACCCCGTCCGGTCGGTCATCATTCGGGCTGGCAGGTCTCCCGGCTCACGGCATCCCGGGCACATGGCCCTGCGGTGCTCCACCTTCCCGGCCCTTGGGCCAGTGGCATCGAAGCACCTTCTCCGTTCACGGTCGCGGGGGCGGCTGTCTTGACCCGAAATGCCGACAGGCATCGCAGGCTGACCATTCCCTTTTCACCTGTTTACACAGGCACCAACACCGGGCCACATGGCGCGAAATTCAAAGACAGGTCAAGCCCGGAGATTGCAATGACAGACGAGACCGCCGCCCGCCACAACGAAAAGATGAAGAAGATCAAGGTGGTGCGCGATCGCATGATGGAAGGCAAGACCGGAGAGAAGGGGCTCATCCTCGTGCATACCGGCAACGGCAAGGGCAAGTCCTCGTCGGGTTTCGGGATGATCCTGCGCTGCATCGGGCACGGGATGCCCTGCGCCGTGGTGCAGTTCATCAAGGGCACCTGGATCACCGGCGAGGCCGAGATGATCCGTTCGCGGTTCTCTGAGGAATGCCGGTTCTTCGTCTCCGGCGAGGGCTTCACCTGGGAGACGCAGGACCGCGACCGCGACATCGCCGCCGCCCGCAGGGGCTGGGAGATTGCAAAGGAGCAGATCCTTGATCCCGAGATCCGCTTCGTGCTGCTCGACGAGATCAACATCGCGCTGCGCTACGATTATCTCGATATCGACGAGGTGGTCGATTTCCTTCTGACCTCGAAGCCCGAGATGACCCATGTCTGTCTCACCGGGCGCAATGCCAAACCCGAGCTGATCGAGGCGGCGGACCTCGTGACCGAGATGAGCCTGATCAAGCACCCGTTCCGCGACGGCATCAAGGCGCAGCAGGGTGTCGAGTTCTGAATGCCGGCCCTGATGATCAAGGGCACCCGATCCTACGTCGGTAAGTCGATGCAGGTGTCGGGGGATCGCCAACTCATTTTGCATTGACCTCGAAAGTGCCGCCTGGCTTCGGTCATGCGGTTATTTCGTGAGCGTAGCTCGGCTTTGTTGCGCAAAGAGGCTGAAGACTGCACTTCCCCTTTCCCCGGACGCACTTATCCCATGGGCTCGGTGACAGGTATTCCGAGCGCAGTGTAGCCATTCAACACGGCGGCGCGGACTTGGAGTTCTGCGACCTGGCGATCGAAGTCGCGCGCCATGAGGCTCTGCCCCAAGAGCTTCACGCAGTGCATCTTCGTCTCGGCGCGGCTTCGGCGGTGGTATCCGCTCCACTTTCGCCAAATGGCGCGGCCGAGGTATTTCGATGCGCGCAGTGCCTCGTTCCTGGCAATGGCGCCGGCGGTCGAAGGCTTCCACGGCTTGGCGTTTTTGCGCGGCGGAATGACGGCGTGTGCGCCTCGATCTGCGACCGCGTTGTGGCACTTGCGCGTGTCGTATGCTCCGTCCGCGGTGACTGACGCGACTTCCTCATCTGCCGGGATCTGATCCAGCAACTCGGGCAGCATCGGCGCATCCACTGCCCGGCAGGCGCATCCGCAGGATGCTGCCGAGAGGGGCCGACCCTACTCCCTGTGACCTCGATGGCCCGAATTTCCAGCGTCTGTTCATCGACGCCTATGTGAATCTTGCGCCACAGGCGGCGTTTCGCGCCACCATGCTTGCGGGCGTGCCATTCGCCTTCGCCTTCCGCCTTGATGCCGGTGCTGTCGATCAGCAGGTTCAGCGGCCCCTCGGAGCCGCGGTAGGGAACGGTCACCACCAAGGCCTTCTGGCGCCGGCTCAACGTGCTGAAATCCGGCACCGCCCAGTCGAGGCCGACCAGGCGCAGGAGGCTTTCAACGAAACCGGTCGTCTGCCGGAGCGCCATGCCGAAGAGGACCTTCATCGTCAGGCACGTCTGGATCGCGGCGTCGCTATATAGCCGCTGCCGGCCTTGCTTGCCTGTGGGCCGCGGCACCCAGACCATGTCCGGATCGAACCAGATCGTCAGGGAGCCACGCTGCTTCAGCGCTTCGTTGTAGGCCGGCCAGTTCTTGGTCTTGTAGTTCGGCGGGAGAGGTCTGCTCATGGCGCCCCAGCTACCACTCTGGATTCACGAGATGAATCCTACATCCGCCTTTGCGCAACAAAGCCGTATCACCGGACAAGTCTATGCCGTGCATGGCGGTCGGAGGGTGCGGCTGAGCCTGCCCTGACACGTCGGCCCGAGGCCGTTCTCCTCAGACCCTTGTCCGCTCGTGCAGAGCGCATCCCTGATCATGCGGTTGTCTGCACCGTCGATTGAGGCTACCAGCAAAATGTTATGTGATAACATAACGAATCGTAGGGATCGTCGATCCCCGGTAATGACAGGAGACACTCATGCAACAGGCATTCGCCAAGCACGTCAGCATCCTCGCCGCCGGCGCACTGTTCGCCCTTTCCGCGCAGGCCTTCGCGGCAAGCGGCAGCGACGGCGCGACGGGCCACGATCACGAGCATTCCGAAGAACACGCCCACGATCACGGCGACGACGACATCTACAACGGCTACTTCGACGACGATCAGATCAAGGCTCGCGACCTCTCTGACTGGGAGGGCGACTGGCAATCCGTCTACCCGCTGCTGCAGGACGGCACCCTTGAGGAGGTCATGGCCCACAAGGCCGAGCACGGCGACATGACCGCGGCCGAATATACGGGCTACTACCTGACCGGCTATGCGACCGACGTGGACCGCATCCTGATCAAGGGCGATAGCGTCATCTTCTTCCGTGACGGAGAGCCGGTGCAGGGCCGCTACGAGGATGACGGCCACGAGGTGCTGACCTACGAGGCCGGCAACCGCGGCGTCCGCTACATCTTCGAGAAGGCGGGCGGCGATGCCGAGGCGCCGGGCTTCATCCAGTTCAGCGACCACGCGATCGCGCCCACCGACGCCGGGCACTTCCACCTCTACTGGGGCGACGACCGGGCGGCGCTGCTCGAGGAAGTGACCAACTGGCCGACCTACTATCCCGCCGAGCTGAGCGGCGAAGAGGTCGCCCAGGAGATGACGGCCCACTGATCCGACATTCGCGGGCGGCTCTGCGGGGCCGTCCGTGATCCACACTACCGGCACGAAGAGACACGGCATGCAATCAACGGACACCCGCATCCCTGTCACAGTCCTCTCTGGCTTTCTGGGCGCCAGACAAACGACGCTTCTCAACTGGGTGTTCAACAACCGCGAGGGCCGTCACGTTGCGGTCATCGTCAACGACATGTCCGAGGTGAACATCGACACGGACCTCCTCCGCGACGGCGGCGCCGAGCTGAGCCAGACCGAGGAAAAGCTGGTCGAGATGACCATCGGCTGCATTTTCTGCACTCTGCGCGACGACCTGCTGCCTGAGGTCCACCGTTCGCCGCCTATCGCCCGACGCGGCAAAACATATCAACTGCTGTCATCGACGCAGTCGAGCCCGGCTAATGGCGCGGATCACACAGCGCGGAAACGCATGCAGCAGCCTTCGTGACCGCACCCGCATCGGCGATCCGATGGCGGCCCATGACAGGTTTCCTCCGGAACTCCGCGCCTGTTTGGCCGAGGCGGCGCACCTTGGTCTCCCCGCGCGGCACGGCGCGCTTGGCAGCGCGCGCTGAGAGACTACGACGGGGACACCAAAGCGGCCGGCGAGAGGCTCAGCAGGATCGAGCGGGCGATGTTGGAAAGGGATGCGTCTAAGGTCTGGATCTGCGCTCCACGCTTTGACACGAACCCGCCGAGCCGAGAGGTGCATTCGCGCCGACCACGCCTGTCGTCCGGCGCAGCTGCAACCGACGGCACAGCCTGGATGCGGGGCCGCATGCCCACGGCACGCTTGCGCACCTGCCAGCCCTTAATCTGGAATATCCGCTGCACGGTGTTCTTGTTGAAGCCCAGGAGCCAGGCCACGGTCCGATAGCCAAAGGACGGCTCCTCCTCGATCCACTGCCCGGCAACACATGCGCAGCATGTGTGAGAGGGATCTTCCTGATCGGTTCAGAGAAGCGGGGATCGACCTTGGGAGCGGCTTTGACCGGCTTGTAGCAGACCGTGCGCCGGGGAATGCCGAACCACGTGCAGAGCTTGGCGATCGACACCGCCACGCCCTCCGCTAGGAGGCCCTGCCGGATGCGACGGATCAATTCCCGTCCTGCGCATCCAGCAGGGCCTGACGCTTTTTTCGGGCCCGTAGCTCCAGCATGGCCTCGCCATAGGCTTCCTGCAGGTCCCGGAGCTGCTTCCCGTATTGCTCCCGGATGTCGAGCGGGTTGGCGCGCAGCGAGTTCTCCATCCCCCGCTTGGCGTCTTCGACCCAGCCCTCGATCTCGGAGGGCGTCAGGTCAAAGGACCGGCTCGCCTCCGACTCGGTCGTCTTGCCCTGGATGATCTCGATCACCAGGGCCGTCTTCCTTTTCGCCGTCCAACGCTTGATGCCGTCGTGCATCGTCATACTCATTGCTACATTCTGCCTTGTAGCATGAGGAGGGTTTCACTGGGGCGATATACATACTCGAAGCGCCCTTTTTATATGGTATCGGTCTGACATGTCCGTACACGTTTACACCCGGCCAGCGTTATTCGGGCAAGACTGTGATCTGGGCCACAGTGGCAGTGGCTTTGGGGCGAAATAGCGCAGAGATTCCAATCTTGGCTTGGCATCACACCTAACATACCATGATAACGTCACTTCTTCTCTTCGGGAAAGGATGCTCCGGATTGACGGCGCCGAGCACGTGCCCCTGGTTTTTGAGATACGATCCGGCACGGCCTTGATGGCCAAGGCAACTGCCTCTGGCCGTTTGAATGGCGTCCCTCCAACAGGTCATGAGCCCACCCCAGAGCCCCGAGTCCGCAACGCCCTGTCGGCTGGCCGGCCATGCGGTGGACGGGCGCTCGCGCGGGTTTCTTCTGGCCCGAAAATATCCCCGCCGGAGGCCTCCCGAAGACCGGACCAGTGAAAGTCGCTGGGGGAGCGCGCCACACCCGCCCAAAAGAAAAGGCGCGCCGATGCGGCACGCCTTGTGATTTGCGCAAGCTGGCGTGGCTCAGACCACCACGGCAGCTCCGTTCGACGCGAGGCCAACGTTCTGCCGGAACGCCTCGAAGAGCTCGCGGCCGACGCCGTGGCCGTTGCCGCTGAGATCGGCCGTGACCGGCTCGCGCGTCTCGAAGTCCTCGGCCAGGCAGGTCAGCGTGCCGGCGACCGCGTCGACGCGAACCACGTCGCCGTCGCGCAGGCGGGCGAGGGGGCCGCCCTTGGCGGCCTCGGGCGAGACGTGGATCGCCGAGGGCACCTTGCCCGACGCGCCGGACATGCGTCCGTCGGTCACCAGCGCCACCTTGAGGCCACGGTCCTGCAGCACCGCCAGCGTCGGCGTCAGCGAGTGCAGCTCGGGCATGCCGTTGGCCGAGGGGCCCTGGAACCGCACCACGACGATCGTGTCCTCGGTGAATTCGCCGGCCTTGAAGGCCTCCTTGACCTCGGCCTGGTCCTGGAAGACCCGTGCCTTGGCCTCGATCACGTGGCGCGAGGGATCGACCGCCGAGGTCTTCATCATGCCGTGGCCGAGGTTGCCCTCGAGCTGCTTGAGCCCGCCGGTCTTCTGGAATGGGTCCGAGGCCGGGCGCAGGATCTTGTCGTTCTGGCTGTCGCGCGCCGCCGGCTGGTAGGTGACGGCGCCGTCCTTGAGCTTCGGTTCCTGCCGGTAGAGCGACAGCCCGTCGCCGGCGACGGTGTGCACGTCCTCGTGCAGCAGGCCTGCGTCGAGCAGCTCGCCGATGAGATACTGCAACCCGCCCGCCGCGTGGAAGTGGTTCACGTCGGCAAGCCCGTTGGGGTAGACCTTGGCCATCAGCGGCGTGACCGAGGAGATCGCCTCGAAATCCTCGAGTTCCAGCTCGATCCCGGCGGCGCGGGCCATGGCGGGCAGGTGCAGCACTAGGTTGGTCGAGCCGCCGGTGGCCATCAGCCCGACGATGCCGTTCACGAAGGCCTTGGCGTCGAGGATGTCGCACACCGGGCGGTAGTCATTGCCCAGCCTGGTGATCTCGAGCGCGCGCTTGGCGCCGGTCTCGGTCAGCGCGTCGCGCAGCGGCGTGTTGGGGTTCACGAAACTCGCACCCGGAAGGTGCAGGCCCATGATCTCCATCAGCATCTGGTTCGAGTTCGCGGTGCCGTAGAAGGTGCAGGTGCCCGGGCCGTGGTAGCTTTGCATCTCGGCCTTCATCAGCTCGTCACGGCCGATCTCGCCGGCGGCGAAGCGCTGGCGCACCTTGGACTTCTCGTCGTTGGGCAGGCCGCTGGTCATCGGACCGGCGGGCAGGAAGATGCCCGGAATGTAGCCGAAGGTGGCCGCGCCGATGACGAGGCCCGGCACGATCTTGTCGCAGACCCCGAGATAGACGGCGGCGTCGAAGGTGTTGTGCGAGAGCGAGACGCCGGTGGCCAGCGCGATCACGTCGCGCGAGAACAGCGACAGCTCCATGCCGACCTGGCCCTGGGTGACGCCGTCGCACATGGCCGGCACGCCGCCTGCCACCTGCGCGGTGCCGCCGGCGCTGCGCGCGGCGTCGCGGATGAGCTGCGGGAAGCGCTCGAACGGCTGATGCGCCGAGAGCATGTCGTTGTAGGCGGTGACGATGCCGAGGTTGGGCGCGCGGCCCTCGGCCAGCGCCGACTGGTCCTGACCCATTGCGGCATAGGCGTGGGCCTGGTTGCCGCAGGTCAGATGGGCGCGGCGCGGGCCCTCGTCGGCGGCGCGGCGCATCCGGTCGAGATAGGTGGCGCGGCGGCCTTCCGAGCGGGCCTCGATGGCTTCGGTCACGCGGGCGATGGTGGCGTCGAGCGGCATGGGCGTCTCCCTTTCCCTGGCCGTTCCGCCGGATGGCGGAACCTCGCTACGTCTCCGCATTTAATCCAGTTAGCGCTACCAGTAAAGCGCCTCGCACCCTGTGTCTTGCCGAGTGCCACGGGGACGCGTCGCGGACGGGACGAATCTGACCGCATCTGCTGCAATTCCAATCAACGCCGGACGCTTGCGTCGGTGCCGTTCTCGGGAACGCCAGAGCAGGGCGCTGGCAACTGCCAAGGGACGTGGCGGGCCCGCACTGGGCGACAGGACCTCGACGGCCTTGTTGCTGCGGCCCCCGGGCGCAGTCCTCCGTGACCGGACCACCGGCACCCGCAAGGGGCGGTCCATCCGGATCCGATTTCGACGCTTTCCCTCGCACCGGGGGCCGCGCTATAGGGGCGCCATGTGTGCCGCATCCCTGCCTGTCGTCCGACTGACGCCCAAAGCCAACGCCCGCGCCATCCGCCGGGGGTTCCCATGGATCTATGCCAACGAGCTGGTGCTCGATCGCCGCACGAAGGGGCTCGCCCCCGGCACGGTCGCGCTGCTCGAGGACAACGCCCGCAAGCCGGTCGGGCTGGTGGGCGTGACGCCCGCCTCGAAGATCGCCGGCCGGATGCTCGACCGCGACCCCGAGGCCGAGATCGGCCGCGACTGGCTCGCTGCAAGGCTCGGCAAGGCGCTGTCGCTGCGCGAGCGCGTGTTCGACACGCCCTACTACCGGCTGGTGCATGCCGAGGCCGACGGCTTTCCGGGGGTCATCATCGACCGCTTCGGCGACACCTGCGTGGTGCAGCCCAACGCCGCCTGGGCGGAGGCGCTGCTTCCCGAGCTGGCCGAGGCGCTGGCCGAGGTGACCGGGGTGACGACGATCCTCAAGAACGCGGGTTCGCGCGGACGCGCGCTCGAAGGGCTCGACGACGTGGACGCCGTGCTGCTGGGGGAGGCGCCCGACGCGCCGGTGCCGGTCGAAATGAACGGCGCGACCTACATGGCCGACCTCACCGGGGGGCAGAAGACCGGTTGTTCTACGACCAGCGCCCGAACCACGGCTTCGCCGCGCGGCTGGCGCGCGGAGAGGCGGTGCTCGACGTCTTCAGCCACGTCGGCGGCTTCGCGCTCGCGGCGCTGGCGGGCGGTGCCGCTTCGGCGCTGGCGGTCGACGGTTCGGCCCCGGCGCTGGCACTGGCCGAGGAGGGCGCGCGCCGGATGGGCGCGGCCGAGCGCTTTTCGACGCGCCAGGGCGATGCCTTCGACACGCTGACCGCGTTGGGCGAAGAAGGCGCGCGCTTCGGGCTGGTGATCTGCGATCCGCCGGCCTTTGCCCCCGCGAAGCCGGCGCTCGAGGCCGGTCTGCGGGCCTACGAGAAGGTGGCGCGCCTGTCGGCGCCCCTGGTCGAGGAAGGGGGCTATCTCGTGCTCTGCTCGTGCAGCCACGCCGCCGACCTGTCGAGCTTCACCGGCGCCTGCCTGCGCGGCATCGGCCGGGCCGGGCGCCGGGCGCAGCTCGTCCACACCGGGTTTGCCGGCCCCGATCATCCGCTGCTGCCGCAGCTGGCGGAATCGGGCTACCTGAAGGCGCTGGTGTTCCGCTTGTGAAGGTGCTGCTCGACACCTGCGTGATGTATCCCACGGTGATGCGCGAGGTGCTGCTCGGGGTCGCCACCAAGGGGCTCTACGAGCCGCTCTGGTCGGCACGCATCCTCGAGGAATGGGCGCTGGCGGCGCGCAAGCTCGGACCGATGGGCGAGGCGCAGGCGCGCGGCGAGATCGCGCAGCTGCGGGCCGCCTGGCCCCGGGCCGAGGTGACATGGCGGCCGTCGCTGGAAAGCCGGCTGTGGCTGCCGGACCCCGCCGACCTGCACGTTCTCGCCGCCGCCATCGACGGCAGCGCCGACGTGATCGTCACCGAGAACGCCAAGGATTTCCCGCGCGGCATCCTCGCCGAGGAAGGCCTGAGCCGGGTCGACGCGGACGGCTTCCTGCGCGGGCTCTTCGAGGCGCAGCCGGGACCGGTGGCCGACGCCTGCGCCGCCGTCCTTGAGGAGGCCCGCAGGCTCTCGGGCGAGGATTGGACCATGCGCCGCCTGCTGAAGAAGGCGCGGCTGCCGCGGCTCGGCAAGGCACTGGAGGCGGCGGGCCGCGCCGGCGATTGACGGCGGAGCCGGGGGCGCTGCCCCCGTCGCCTGCGGCGACTCCCCCGGGATATTTCCGGCCAGAAGAAGCTGGCTTGCGGGCGCGGGGCGGGGCTGGTAGTCCGAAGGGCAAATCCGAGACATTTCATCGGGAAAGAAGAGGCAGCGTTCCCCCGTGACCACACCCCGGCTGGAGATCCGCAACCTTTTGCGCCGTTTCGAGGGCCGGGCCGTGGTCGACGACGTGTCGCTGTCGATCCAGCCGGGCCACGTGACCTGCCTGCTCGGGCCCTCGGGCTGCGGCAAGTCGACGACTCTGCGGATGATCGCCGGTGTCGACATGCAGGATGCGGGCGAGATCCACGTCGATGGCCAGCTCATCTGCGACACGGTCTTCCGGGTGCCGCCGGAGCGCCGCCAGATCGGCCTGATGTTCCAGGATTTCGCGCTGTTCCCGCATCTCTCGGTGGGCGAGAACGTGGCCTTCGGTCTCAAGGGCGCGAAGTCGGAAAAGCGGGCCCGGGCGGTCGAGCTGCTCGACCGGGTCGGGCTCGGGCATTTCATCGACGAGTATCCGCACCAGCTGTCGGGCGGCGAGCAGCAGCGGGTGGCGCTTGCCCGGGCGCTGGCGCCACGGCCCAAGATCATGCTGATGGACGAGCCGTTTTCCGGGCTCGACAACCGGCTGCGCGACGGCATCCGCGACGAGACGCTGGCGCTGCTCAAGGAAGAGGGCGCCTCGGTGCTGCTGGTGACGCATGAGCCCGAGGAGGCGATGCGCATGGCCGACGAGATCGCGCTGATGCGCGACGGTCACATCGTGCAGCGCGGCGCGCCCTACAACATCTACAACGCCCCGGCCGACAAGGCGGCGGTCGCCTTCTTCAGCGACATCAACGTGCTGCGCGGCACCGTGCGGGGCGCGCTGACCGAGACGCCCTTCGGTGTCTTCCTCGCGCCCGGCGTGCCGGATGGCGAAGAGGTGGACATCGTGTTCCGTCCGCAGCACGTGGGGATCGACTTCGACCGGGGCGGGCGCGGTCCGAACCCGACCGAGATGGCCGGCACCCCGGCGCGCGGTGTCGTCGAGCGGGCGCGCTTCATGGGGTCGGAAAGCCTCGTGGAATTCCGCATGGATTTCGACGGCGGCGTGCTGAAGGCGACGGTGCCGAACGTCTTCCTGCCGCGGCCCGGCACGCCGATGTGGCTCACGGTCCGCCGCGACCGCTGCTTCGTCTTCCCCGCCAGCGACTGAGCGCCGCGCCGTGGCCCGCAGCGTCATGGCGCCTCCGGGTCCTGTCAGGGGTGGCACCCGCCGCGCCCGCGCTATGTCGGGGGCAGGGGTTGATCCGATCCGCGCGATATGTTCGCAGGGCGGGCCAGGACCGACAGACACTCCGAAAGGAAGCGCATGACCGAGCTGACGATACGCCGGAACGTCGAACGCGATCTCGCGCCGCTGGCGCGGCTGCTCCATGAGCCCGAGGCGCTCACGCTGGTGAACCCCAACGCCAAGCAGCCCTTCGATCCGGCCGAGTGGCAGGAAAAGTGGCTGGGCGAGATGGACGACGAGTCCTTCTACCTCGTGGACGACGACGGCACCGAGGTCGGCTTTTTCGCGCTGCGGGTCGGCATCGGCCCCGAGGTGCGGCATCTCACCTACGTCTTCGTGGCCGAGGAGATGCGCGGCGGCACCGGCCACCTGATGGCCAGCTGGATCGAACAGGCGGCCCGGGATCTCGGCGCGCTGACCATCACGCTGAAATGCGAGACCGACAACGCACCCGCGATGCGCATCTACGAGGCCGCGGGCTACGAGGTGCTGAGCGAAAAGGGCGGCATGGCGACCATGCGGCGCGATCTAGACTGAGAGTGGGACCGGGACGGGCACCAAGCCGGGGCCGCGGGCTCAGCGCCCGCGCCGCGCCATGAAGGCGAGCCGCTCGAAGAGGTGCACGTCCTGCTCGTTCTTGAGCAGCGCGCCGTGCAGCTTCGGCAGCGCGCTCGCGCCCTCGCGCTTGAGATCCTCGGGGTCCATGTCCTCGGCCAGCAGCAGCTTGAGCCAGTCGAGCACCTCGGAGGTCGAGGGCTTCTTCTTCAGCCCCGGCTGCTCGCGCAGTTCGTAGAACTGCGTCAGCGCGGTGGTGAGCAGCGCCGGCTTGATGCCGGGATGGTGCACCTCGACGATGCGGCGCAGTGTGTCGTGGTCGGGAAACTTGATGTAGTGGAAGAAACACCGCCGCAGGAAGGCGTCGGGCAGCTCCTTCTCGTTGTTCGACGTGATGATGACGATGGGCCGCTGGCGCGCCCGCACCGTCTCGCCGGTCTCGTAGACGTGGAACTCCATCCGGTCGAGTTCCTGCAGCAGGTCGTTGGGAAACTCGATGTCGGCCTTGTCGACCTCGTCGATCAGCAGAACCACCTTCTCATCGGCGTCGAAGGCCTGCCAGAGCTTGCCCTTGCGGATGTAGTTGGCGACGTCATGCACCCGCTCATCGCCAAGCTGGCTGTCGCGCAGGCGGCTGACCGCGTCGTATTCGTAAAGGCCCTGCTGGGCGCGGGTGGTGGACTTGATGTTCCACTCGATCATCGGCAGCCCGAGCGACTGCGCCACCTGCCGGGCCAGCTCGGTCTTGCCGGTGCCGGGCTCGCCCTTGACCAGCAGGGGCCGTTCGAGGGTGATGGCGGCGTTGACCGCCATGGTCAGGTCGTCCGTGGCGACGTAGCTGTCGGTGCCGTCGAAGTGCATGGTGCCCCCTGTTGCAGTCCGCTTTGAGGGGTAATGAGCGCAGCCGGGCTTTGCAAGCGCCTGAGCCCCTGTGACGTGTTGCCGCCTCTCGGTGCTCGATATGGAGCCGATTGTCATATTTCGGGCGGTGCCAGCGACCGCACCCGCAGGCCGTGGTCCGGGCGACGTTCGCCCGGGCCGCGAAGTGATGAATTCGCGGGCAGTGCACAACGCGCGGTGGAGTTTTTGAGAAATGTCGTGTGTGTGCCAATTTGCACGCCGAAAATTGCGCATTGTCTTGCAGTTTTTTCATTGTCTTTCGCGCCCCTGGCGCCATTTGGTCTGCTTTTGCCGCTTTCAAGGGTCGAGCCCCTGATTGTGTAGTGACAACCTCTCGAGCTTGGGATAATCCCGGCGTCGCAAGGGGTGCCGGTAGCGTTCAGGGCCAGACTGGGCGGGGATCGGCCATTTTATGGGAGCAGAAATGAAGCCCGAAACCTTCCTTCCCGACGATTATCGTCCCGCCGAGGACGAGCCGTTCATGAACGAGCGTCAGCTCGAGTATTTCCGCCGCAAGTTGCTTGCATGGAAGAACGACCTTCTTGCCGAAAGCCGCGACACGATCGAGGCGCTGCAGGAAGCCACCCGCAACATCCCGGACGTCACCGACCGCGCGAGCGAGGAAACCGACCGCGCGCTCGAGCTGCGGACCCGGGACCGCCAGCGCAAGCTCGTGGCCAAGATCGACGCGGCCCTGCGCCGCATCGACGAGGGCGAATACGGCTACTGTGAGGTGACCGGCGAACCGATCTCGCTCAAGCGGCTCGATGCGCGTCCGATCGCGACCATGAGCCTCGAGGCGCAGGAGCGTCACGAGCGCCGCGAGAAGGTGCATCGCGACGACTGATACCGGCCCGCCCCGGTGTTCGTGAAACGGGCGCCGGGCGGCTTTCGGCAGCATGGATCATCAGCGAAGCGCCGGGGCGGCAAGCTCCGGCGCTTCGGTTTTCGGACCGCGCGGGGCGCCGTGAGCGATCCGGGCGAAGACAGGCGAACGAGGAACGGACATGAGCCTGACAGGCAGGCGGATCGTCGTCGCAGGGGGCGGCATCGGCGGGCTGGCGGCGGCACTGGCGCTACGCCAGCGGGGCGCCGAGGTGCGGGTGCTGGAGCAGGCCGAGGCGATCACCGAGGTCGGTGCCGGCATTCAGGTCAGCCCGAACGGCCTGCGCGTGATCGAGGCTCTGGGTCTCGTGCAGCCACTGGTCTCGCGCGCGAGCCGCGGCCGCGCGGTCGTGCTGCGCGACGGGCCGAGCGGAGCGCAGGTGCTGCGGCTCGACCTGGCGCGGCTGCCGGAGGGGCAGGGCTATCACTTCGTTCATCGCGCCGATCTCGTCGAGCTTCTTGCAACGGCAGCACGCGCTGCCGGGGTCGAGATCCGGCTCCTCCAGAAGGTAAGGGCGGTCACCCCCGGCCCCCGCCCCGAGATCACGCTCTGCAACGGCGACAGGCTCTGCGGAGAACTGATCGTCGGAGCGGACGGACTCCACTCCGCGCTTCGCCCTGCGCTGAACGCGACGACTGCGCCGGTCTTCACCGGTCAGGTGGCGTGGCGCGCCGTCGTGCCCAACGATTTCGGCCATCCCGCCGAGGCGCATGTGCACATGGGCCCCGGCCGCCACATGGTGAGCTACCCGCTGCGCGGGGGCGACTGTGTCAACATCGTCGCCGCCGAGGAACGGCGCTACTGGGTCGAGGAAAGCTGGTCGCACGAGGATGACCCGGACAATCTCCGCGCAGCCTTCGCCGGCTTCGGCGGCAAGGTGCCGGACATGTTGGCACGGGTGCGGCGCACGGGACTCTGGGGCCTCTTCCGGCATCCCGTCGCGCGCCAATGGCATGGCGAAGGTGTTGCGCTGCTCGGGGACGCGGCGCATCCCACTCTTCCGTTCATGGCACAGGGCGCCAACATGGCGCTCGAGGACGCGTGGACGCTTGCGCGCTGCCTCGACGAGCAGGCCGACCAGTCGGCGGCCCTCGAAGCCTACCAGCTGCGGCGACGCGACCGATGCGCCCGGATCGTGGCGGCCGCCAACGGCAACGCGTGGAAGTACCACCTGCGCAACCCGCTGATCCGCGGCGTCGCGCATTCCGGTCTGAAAATCGCAGGGCGTCTCGCACCGGACAGGATGCTGCACCAGTTCGACTGGATTTACGGCCACGACGTGACCGCGACTGCCTGACCAACGTCACGCGTCGCGCAAGCGCGCACCGACCTCGGTCAGGCGCGACGCCCCAGCTTCTTCTCTTTGAAAATACCCTCGGGGGTGAATGCGGCGCAGCCGCAGAGGGGGCAGAGCCCCCAACTGCCGCCAGAAATCACTCGACCGCATTCGTCCCGTAAAGCGGGACCGTCGAGATCGCGAGTTTCGCCGACCCGTCCGCAAGCTCGCGCGCGTGCACGAGGTAGATCAGCGTCTGGTTCGCCTCGTCGTAGATCCGCTTCACGCGCAGGCTCTTGAGAACGATCGAGCGCGAGGTGCGGAACACGTCCTCACCTTCCTCGCTGCGGTCGATGTCGCCCAAGGTAATGGGCCCGGTCTGGCGGCAGGCGATGGAGGCGTTCGAGGGGTCCTCGAACCAGTTGCCCTTGGACAGCCGGTCGATCAGCCCGCGGTCGAAATAGGCGAGGTGACAGGTCACGCCTTCGACCTCGGGGTCGGCAACGGCCTCGATGACGATGTCGTTGCCGGTCCAGTCCACGCCCACCTCGCCGACCTGTTCCGCGGTGGACATGAGGGGAGCCAAGCAGAGCAGGGCGGCGAGGTGGCGCGGTTTCATCGTGATAATCCTTGTCGGCCGGCTTTAGAAGACCACCCGACCATGATCGCCTGTGTCCGGCGTGTCACCCTTCAAATTGGCCTTGGCGATCTCGTAGAGGAAGCTTGCGCCGCCGTCACCGGACCAGACCTCGGCCTCATGGGGGGTGAACTTCACCAGCTGCACGGCGCTGTCGTCACGGCCGTCCTCGAACCAGGCGGAGGCGACGGCGCTCCAGATCTCGTCGAGCTTCTTGCTGTCGTTCACCTCGGTCAGCTTGCCGAAGACGTTGGCGTAAAGATGCGCCTTCGAATCGGCGACGTAGAAGGCCGCTTCGCCGCCGCTCTTCGAGGCCCGGTCGGCCGCCGAGCCGCGTGCGGTGATGAACCAGATCGCCTTTTCGTCCTTGTCGGCATAGGGCGACATCGGGACGGGCCGCTCGCTGTCCGCCGACAGCAGACCTGCGCGCACCGACTTGAGCTGGCTCCAGAATTCGTCCTTGAGATCCTTGGACATGACGTCCTCCTTTCCTTGCTTCACCGGTCCAACGCGGACCCGACGTCTGCGTTCCTTTTGCTTGACGCAGCCGTGATCCGGGGCATAGATATGAACAAGCGTTCAATAACCGCCGGAGGAGGGCGAGGGATGTTCAACGCGGTCATGACGTACGACCTTGGGGAGGATGTGAACGCGCTGCGCGAGATGGTGCATCGCTGGGCACAGGAGCGCGTGAAGCCGATCGCGGCCGAGGTGGACAGCTCCAACAGCTTCCCCAACGACCTCTGGACCGAGATGGGCGAACTGGGCCTGCTGGGCATCACGGTGCCCGAGGACTTCGGCGGCGCCGGCATGGGCTATCTCGCCCACGTCGTCGCGGTGGAAGAGATCGCGCGGGCCTCGGCCTCGGTGTCGCTGTCCTACGGCGCGCATTCGAACCTCTGCGTGAACCAGATCAAGCTGAACGGCTCCGAGGAGCAGAAGCGGAAATACCTGCCCGGTCTGGTGTCCGGAGAGCACGTCGGCGCGCTCGCGATGTCCGAGGCAGGCGCCGGGTCGGACGTGGTCGGCATGAAGCTCCGGGCCGAGAAGAAGAACGACCGCTTCGTTCTCAACGGCAACAAGTACTGGATCACCAACGGCCCCGACGCCGACACGCTGGTGGTCTATGCCAAGACCGACCCGGATGCGGGATCGAAGGGGATCACCGCCTTCCTGATCGAGAAGTCGATGACGGGCTTCTCGACCAGCCCGCATTTCGACAAGCTCGGGATGCGCGGTTCGAACACTGCCGAGCTGATCTTCGAGGATGTCGAGGTGCCCTTCGAGAACATCCTCGGCGAAGAGGGCAAGGGCGTGCGGGTGCTGATGTCGGGCCTCGACTACGAGCGCGTGGTGCTCGCGGGGATCGGCACCGGCATCATGGCCGCCTGCCTCGACGAGGTGATGCCCTATCTCGCCGAGCGTCAGCAGTTCGGCAAGCCGATTGGCAGCTTCCAGCTCATGCAGGGCAAGATCGCCGACATGTACACGGCGATGAACTCGGCCCGCGCCTATGTCTACGAGGTGGCCAAGGCCTGCGACCG
>MDTG01365084.1_pt1 | contig 73041 bp, 67 predicted proteins | sample 811421 | NCBI WGS metagenome assembly MDTG01 (sample SAMN05326645, study PRJNA326480) | marine metagenome | isolation source: seawater | place: Pacific Ocean: South East | collected 2011
CTCGCACATATACTCCTCAGATTCGCTCGGAATATAATTATCAATAGCAACCATAACTAACCTCATTGGCAAATTTGATAATATTTATATAGACTTATATAAATGAGTAATCAATCAATTAAAAATAAAAAAATTAAAAAAAATGACTTACTGTTAATAATGTTACTGATTTAATAGTTTTTTCTGGAGAGAGCTGCTCGTAGTCGTGTACTGCAGGGTTAGCCTCTCGTCTGGATTCATTCTCTTAAATACCGCATGTGCCATTAATGCCGTTTCATGAAATCCAGATAAAATTAGTTTTAATTTTCCAGGATAAGTATTGATATCACCAACTGCGTAGATACCTGGAATATTCGTCTCAAAAGTTTCTGTATTTACTATAATTCTATCATCAGACAATCCCAAACCCCATTTTTCGACAGGTCCCAGTGACATGGTGAGACCAAAGAAAGGCATAAGAATATCACAAGATAAATTCACAGTCTCATCTTTTTTGACGCATGTAACCGAGTTTATACATCCATTTTCTCCTATAATCTCGTTTACTTGACCAACATGGAATTGGATTTTACCTTTATCTCTCAAATCCATAACTTTCTCGACCGTGGCTGGTGCTCCACGGAAACTATCTCTTCTATGTACAAGGGTAAGGCTCTTCGCAACATCAAAAAGTTGCACAGTCCAATCTAACGCACTATCACCACCGCCTAAGATAACAATATCTTTATTTCGAAACCTTTCAACCTTATCAATGGAATACCTGACTGACTTATCAAAATGATCGAGATTAGGTATGTTTGGTTTTTTTGGTTCAAAAGACCCCCCTCCAGCAGCAATAACTATAGCATTCACATTAAAGGTGAGTCCTTTATCTGTTTCAACAAGCCAGCTTCCGTCGTCTAGCTTTTCTATGTTATCTGCAAGATGTTCATAATGAAATTCTGGAGTAAATGGTTTTATTTGTTTTAATAAATTTTCAGTTAGATCTTGTCCTGTTATCATTGGATATGCCGGGATATCGTATATTGGCTTTTCAGGATATAACTGCGCACATTGCCCGCCTGGCTTGTCTAGTATGTCAATAACATGGCATTTCAAGTTTAGAAGACCAAGCTCAAATACTGCAAACAAGCCTACCGGCCCAGCCCCCACTATCAATACATCAGTTTTAATTGAATTATCCATTTTTTATTACCACTAAAATTGTTTTTCTGGAGTAAAGATTGTGATACCATCGAGTGACTTATCAATCTTTACTTGACATGATAGTCTACTATTTTCTTTAACATCTATTGCAAAATCTAACATATCTTCTTCCATCTCTGTTGGAGCTTCGATAGCATTTACCCATTCTTCATGTACGTACACATGACATGTTGCGCATGAACAACCACCACCACAATCTGCTTCTATTTCGTGAATATCGTTATTTTTAGCACAATCCATCAATGTCTCACCTTCAGTTGCATTAACGGATTTTTGTATACCTTTCGAGCTTATAAAATTAATTAATACCATATACTTATTTCCAAGATTGACTTCTGAACTATTGATATAATTATTATCTTTCCAAATACAAATACTATGAAACTAAATTCAATTATAATTTAATTTTAGAGATTCGATATGTTAGAATAATTTATCCCAACGCTTTGTAACTGGGCTAAATAGATTTAGTTTGATTATTAGTCATCTTTAACTTAATATATTGCTTTAGGTAATTATATTTAAAGTATTAATTTAATTGAAATATTTATCGATAATGAAATGAATAATATTGATCTGAACAACAAAAAAAATGACAGTATTACGTCTAGTACAAAAAAACATGCCAACGACGATGATTTGTATGCTGCAAGTTTAATCGACAAGGTAAAAGAAGTAAAATCTTCAGGAACTAGACTACATTTTATGGTGACAACTCTTGTCTATCTGTTAATTGGAATGACCATATTAATATCGAATTACGGCGAAAGCATAAGCTCCTTATCAACCCTATTTGAAGTCTTTAAAATACAGGAAGTACAGATCTATACAGCTTTATTTTTTATGGCTATACCAATATTTTGGATATATTTCTCTATGGCAAAAAAATTAAGAGAAGTGACCATAATATCAGATGGCCTACTAAGCACAGCTCTAAGATTAACCCACCCTGCGAAGTCATCTGAAAAGGCTGTGGCAACGATAAGTAGCGCAATAAAGAATGAAATTAATCAGATTACAACTGCAATCAACGAGGCAATAAGGAAGTCAAGTGATTTAGAAAGATCAGTTGCAGATGAAATAAACCAGATAGAGTCATCTATGTCATCCAATGAAATTAAATTGATGAATATGGTTGACGCTTTAAAGTCACAAAAAGAAGAAATTATTGTGACATCCACAGCAACCAAATCCCAAGTGGAGGAGCTGCTAGAAAAATTCACGAATGAAGCGTCGCAGCTCGATCATAAAATAGGCTTACAAGCAGAGAAACTATCTGCAATTGATCAAGATTTAACAAAATCACTATCTATCTTCGACGATACAGTGGAAAAAATAGAGCAGACTTCACTTTCAATTAGAGATAACAGCGATGAAATATCACTAAGTCTGAACGCCGCAAATGATACCATTGCTGATCAAGAAAAATCTGTAAAATTCACGAAAGATGAACTTGAATTAACTATGGTTAGCTTGAATGATCTTATGAATGAGCAAAATCTGAAGTTAGAAAAATCAATGCATGAGCTGAGTCAACTAAGTCATGGGATGGATGAGAAAATACTTAATACTGACCAGCTCCTGGTTAACTTTAAAAAAGAATTAGAACCTAGACTCTCAAAAATATATGAAGGCTTATCTAGTGATATCAGATCTTTAGCGGAAATATCAGATGTATACGAGTCAAGAATATCTGATATAAGCAAGACGACCGTTAAAATCATAGACGAAAAATTAGCTGAAGAAATTTCGATCAATAAGCGCCTCTCAGATCATTTGAAAAACCTATCATCAGAGTTGGGGGTTGAGCTATCCAATCAAATCACAAACATAAAAGATATATTTAAAAATATAAATGCAGAGACAAAATCAGCAATTAATGATCAGAAATTTGAAATTGAAAAGTCTTTTGATCAGAAGATATTAGAATTCAATGCAAAAACCAAAATGATGATGGAGTCAATAACAGATATCACGAATAACACGACAAATAAGCTAAATATAACAATAAAAGAGATTTTACAGACCATTAAAACAAACTTCGAAGAAACTTCAAAAACAGCAGACCATAAACTATCAAACATTCAGAGCAATGTGCAGGATCAATTAATTAAAATGAGCGTGAGCTTGTACGAAAAATCTGAAGAGCTAAGCCAAAATACCATCAGTAATATTGAAGATATTCAGGACAGTATAAGTGCATCTATCAAGAGTTTTAGAGTTGAAGCAAGAAATACTGCAAGTGATATTGCAAGCGAAATATCATCCACAACATCAAAAGTATCATCGGATATGGTCAACGTTCAAAAAGAAACTCTGCGCCGAATAGATAATGAAATTAGTCAAATTTCAATCTCATACAATGAAAATTTAAATAATTTGATTGAAGCTACCCAAAAACTGTCTCAGAACCTTGATGAAACGAGAAATTCAATCAAACGAGATATATTTGAACTTCCCGAAGAAACAAATCTGCACTTAAACAAGATGAGGGATATGATTGAAGAGCAAATAACCGCCATAGGGCAACTTAATTCATTAATATCAGAGTATGATATTAAAAAAGATATTGAATTGGCTCCACAGGGGTCGGAAAAGCAACAGGAAAATAAAAGAACAAATAACAAGCCACAAACTGAGAGTAAAAAAAATTCAACTAAAGATTGGATCCTGCCAGAGATCTTATCGCCAAGGTCGAGAATGAATGAGAAAAAGAACACCGCTGATAATCAAAGGCTTGAAATTCTGGAAAATGAGATTTTGGCAACATTAAAGTTTGATTACGAGAAGTTATCGACATTACTCCCAAACAGGCAACCGAATGAATTCTGGGAGTCTTATTATAACGGGGCAAGCAATGTTATCAGTGAAAAGGATTACTCAAGGACAGGACGAAAATTATTTGGTTTAATAAAATCTAAATATAATGAGAACAAGAACTTCAGAAGTTTAGTCAATAAGCATCTAAAATCATTTGAAGATATTTTATCAAATCATCAAAAAATTAATAATGAAGATGAAATTAGCAAATTTCTCGACTCGGACTCAGGTATTTTATTTATCTTGATATCGCATTCTATTGGCAAGCTTGACTAATTTATAATATATAAACACACATCATCTTGGTTTATTATATATCGCATGAGTGAATTAAGAATATCCTTTCGGCCAGAAAAATATACTCTGAAAGATAATTTCATAATATCGAGGGGTTCAAAAAAATCGGCTGATATAATCACAGTATGTTTAAACGATCATTATCTATCCGGTATGGGTGAGTGCTCACCAAATATAAGATATGGCCAAACTATCAGCAGTGAGCTCGGAAAACTAGAACACATAAAACAGGTTTTAGAGTTGAGTCCAAAGGATTTTAACAGAGATAAACTTAATATATTATTTGAGCCGAGTCCCGCCCGTTCAGCAGTAGATTTAGCTCTATGGGATCTTGAATTAAAGAAAAAAAAACAAACGATCTGGTCCAATCGGAATATTAAAGAGCCTGACTCTTTGCCCACAATGATTACCTTGGACGCATCAACTATTAAGAAAAATCTTACAACAGCCAGTAATTATGAGGATTGCGAAATATTTAAAATAAAATTCAAAGGTGATCATACAGATATTGATAGATTGTTAAAGATTAGGATGAGGTTTCCCAAGAAGAGGCTCTTAATTGACGCAAATGAGTCAATACCACCATCAAAAATATATGAGTACATTTCCTATTGTGAGAAATATAATATTGAAGTTCTAGAACAACCAATGAAACCAGAGTTTGATAAATTGCTTGGCAAAATAAAAACTAAAATAATTTTGTGTGCGGATGAGTCATGTTCAAACTATAAGGACATAAAGAAAATTGAAAAATTCTATGATGCAATCAACATAAAGCTTGATAAAGCAGGTGGCCTAACCGAGGCTCTTCGTATGCAAAATTATGCAATATCCAGAAGGATAAAAACACTGAGTGGCTGCATGCTCTGCACATCTCTTGGAATTGCGGCGTCACAAGTTGTTGCGGCTAGGGCGGATTACATTGATCATGATGCTCCTCTTTTTCTGGAGCGCGATCGAGAATATAAAATAAATTATATAAGTGGAAAGATGAGTATTGCAAACTCAAAATTGTGGGGATAAATGAATTCTTTTGCAATGAAAATAATTTATGAGCAAAATGCGCTACCTCCAAGTGAGAAAATTATTAAGATTTCAACCTTAGGAGAGAATTATAATTTTAAGAATTATTATGTCGAGACCACAAAGAAGCAATACTTCCTCAAAATTAATGAAAAAATAAACAACCAGTGTATTGTAATTAATAAAATGTATAAAGATACTCGATTTAATACTCTCACAAAAAGAGATGTTTATTATTCAGATGAAAAAATAATATTAATGGAATACTTTCATTCCAAGAGATTTAGTAATGATTTTCTTAATTCAAGAATCATTGCTGAAAAGATTGCTCATTTTCACACCGAAAAGAGAACTCATTATGGATATAAATATGACACGTATATTGGCTCCCTATTGCAATCTAATCAACAATTAAAATCTTGGAAAGAATTCTTTCTTAATCAACGATATGATTGCTTATGGAGCGCTATAAAGAAAAGTATGCAAATTGGCTCTAAATTAGATAATAAAATATTATCTGTAAGAGATTATATTAATAGAAATTTGAAAGAACCAGAATCACCTACCCTAATTCACGGAGATATATGGTCAGGAAATATTTTAATGAATGGTAATAGTAGTACTCAGATAAAAATTATTGATCCTGCACTATTCTGCGCTGATTCAGAATTTGAGCTCGCTTATATTTATCTAAATGGTACATTTGGTCGCAGTTTTTACGAAAGCTATGCATATCATCGTCAAATAACTGATGAATTCTGGCAATTTAAATTGTTTATCTATCAATTAATACCACTAATGCAATATACTCTTCTAGAGGGATCACTTTACTTGAAGGAAATTGAGAAAATATTAGATTTTTTAATCAAAAGAGATAACTTAAAATATTAATTTTTTTTTCAAATAAACTTGAGGTAAACTATGACAAACACAAGGGTCGTTATTTTTAAATGAAGCATCAAAAAATATTATTAGCGTTAATCTTTTCCTTTTTTTGCCTTTATGAAGGCGAGACTGCCCTTTCTGCTGAGCGAAATATAGAAAAATGTACCGAATTTAGCAGTATTGGATTACACGTACCAGCAATTGAACAATGTCAAAAAGCAATAAGTGATGGTGTCAGTGAAGAAACAGAATTGGTGCTTTTGTACTTTCTCGCAAACTCAAACTCATCGATTGGAAATAATGAGATAGCTAAGGATTTAATGAGCCGGATTCTCAAAGCTAACACCCCAGCTCGAGATGTAGATTATTATTTAGCGGGCTTAATCGAAACAAAATTAAATAATCATAAAGAAGCAGTGCTTTTTTTTGAAAAGGCAATTCTCAACGGACTCGACACTGGTGAAATAAAACGACAGTACGCAAGGGCATTATTCAAATCTGGTGAGATAAGGAAATCAAATCTCATATTAACAGGTATGTTTTATGAGAACAGTTCTGATGCGCAGAGCATGACACAACTTAGTGAAAATTTAATAGCTAATGGAAACTATGCTAAAGCCAATCACATAACAGATAGGATCCTAAATATAAATCCAAGCTATTCTTATGCTTATTATCTCAAATATATAATTGCGTTAAAGGAAGGGAACTCAGTAAACGCATTAATGAATATAAACAAAGCTATAATGCGCGACCGAAGAAATACAAAATACTTAATCGAAAAAGTAAAACTCTTATCAAGGGATAAAAAATACGATCTTGCAAAATATAACCTTACCATCATTGAGGAGCTAAATCCAAAAACTACAATTACATCTGAAATACTTGAATACATTTTAGATCTGCAAGCCTCTGATCTCCATTTAAATGCAAGAGAAATGATTAAATATAAAAATTATGAAGATGCTATAAAATACTATAATAAAGCGATAAAATACAATCCATCAGGTGCCATTTTATATTTCGAAAGAGGCCAACTATTATCCATACTTGAGGAATATATTGGAGCGGAAAAAGACCTAAAAATTGCGTCCTCACTAAATGATAGGTTGATATATAAGAATATAAATCTCATGCTTGGCAAAATTTATTACAACCTAGATGAGAGAAGTAAATCTATAACGCATATTGACAAAGAGCTTGCAATAAATCCAGAAAATAAAGAGGCCTTGCTTTGGCAAATTAGATCTTATTCGGAAGTAGGCCAATACGAATTAGCAGAGGATTACGCAAGGAGATTATTGATCATCGATCCAGAGTCACCCGATGGGTATTCTGTCCTTGGGGATATAAAATTAATGCAAGGAGATACCCAAAAAAGCAATGAATTACATAACAAAGTAATTGAACTTGATCCCAACTACAATATTGCCACAAGAAAAAAACTAAAATAATTTGTTTAATTTTTTTCTTCAAAATTGATCCAAATTTATATATAACTAATCATTGTTGATACATTGCAACAATAAGTTTACAGGACAAATTATAAAGCAAGATGGGAGATAGAATGTCAAATACACCTTGGAAATCGGATCAATGGCTGACCAGTCAATGGAATTTCGCGCCAGAAGTAACAAAGGAAATCAACTTTCCAGAAAAAATACAAATTCATGATGTAACGCTCAGGGATGGAGAACAACAAACTGGGGTTGCTTTTAACTACGATGACAAAATTAAGATTGCAGAAGCATTAGCAGAAGCTGGAATACACAGAATTGAAGCCGGTATGCCCGTTGTTTCACATCAAGATGCAAAGGTTGTTTCAGATCTAGCAAAAAGAAATCTTGGGCCTGAAATATTCTCATTTGCAAGATGTATGGTTGATGACGTTCAAAGGGCAGTTGACGCAGGAGTATCTGGGGTTGTAATGGAAGTGCCATCAAGTCAACACTTAATTGAGCTTGGCTACAGATGGGAATTGGAGCGTGCAATTGACTTGTCGATAGAATCAACTAAATTTGCCCATGATAACGGACTAAAGGTCGTCTTCTTTCCAATAGACTTTTCAAGATCTGATCTAAAATGGGTAATAGACTTAATCGAAAAAGTAGGTAATGAAGGGCATATGGATGCTCTAGCATTAGTTGATACAATGGGCGCAACATCAATTCATGCAATGCCTTACTTCGTAAGCGCTGTAAAGCAGAGGATTAATGTTCCACTTGAGGCACATTTCCACCAAGATTCTGGACTAGGTATTGCAAATACACTAATGGCCGTTTCAATGGGTGTTGAAGTCATTCACTCTACTGTTCTTGGTCTTGGTGAGAGGGCTGGTAACGTACCGACAGAAGAAACGGTTATGGCCTTGAAAACTCTGTACAATAAAGACATAGGTATCAAAACTGAAAACTTAAAAGGAATTGCTGATCTAGTAAGAGATCTATCAGGTGTAAGTGTTCCATCAAACAGACCAATTGTTGGTGACGACTTATTCAATGTTGAGTCCGGTATTATTGCGAACTGGTTAATAAATTGTGGGTACGAAAACCAAACAGAATTATTTCCTTTCAGACCTAGTATGGTTGGGCAAAAAGAGCCTGAGATAGTAATTGGTAAGGGCTCTGGTATTGATTCAATAAAAGATAGGCTCAATAGGTTCCAAATTAAAGCAGATGATAAACAGGCAATGGACGTTCTGTTGGCAATCAAGGATTGGGGACTAAAAAATAAAAGACTTATGAGTGATGACGAGTTCAGGAAAATCGCTGAAGACACTCTTTCTTAGTTAAGGAAATTAATATGAAGATTGATCGTTATGCGCGTGGTGGATTTAATGTCAGTTATGAGGAAAGAGTTTCCTCAACAGAGCTTAGATCACAGCGAATAAGTAAAGCAAAAGCTGAATTAAAAAAGTCAGGTCTAGATGCTATATTAGTCTGGAAAGATGAAAATCAACGCTATCTCACCGATCTTCGGCCTCAGATTATTCATGGTAAATCAACGTGCCTGAATGGCGCACTCCTCATGGATAACGAAGACCCAATTCTCTTTTGTTCAGGAGGAGAGAGAGATAGGGTCGATAGAACAATGCCATGGATTAAAGAGGTGCATACTATCCCGATAATTGAGGAAAACGCCCTTATTCAGGGGCTCGTTAAAGATATACTGGGGCCTGTGCTTAAAAAGTATAAATTGGAGAAATCAAAACTTGGGTTAGACGAGTCAAATGTTATATTCCATAAAGCACTACAAGAGCACTTTCCAGATTTATCTATCGAAGATGGTGATACGCCAATGCAAAAAGCAAGGATGATTAAATTACCGGGTGAAATTGTTATGCTTGAAGAAGCAACAGCTATAGCTGACGCAGTTTGTGCAACAGCAATAAACTCTGTGCAAGAGGGTGTACGTGAATGCGATGTGGCAGCAAATGCGATGCACACATTATATACACTAGGTGGAGAATACTCCCACGTAACCACACCATTCGTTGCATCAGGTGAACATATGGCACCACCAAATAGGATCTGCTCAGATAAGATTATTAGAGATGGTGATTTAGTTTTTATTGATATTGGGGCAGCATGGAACGGCTATTTTGGTGATATGGCAAGGACTGTCTATTGCGGAACGCAGGCATCATTCCCCTCAGAAGAACAGGTAAATGTATATAGCGCCGTCTACTATGGCCTACAGGCCGGCATAAATGAAATGAGGCCAGGAAAAACAAATAAAGACTCAGCAAATGCTCTAATAAATGAAGCATCAAGGTTTGGACTTGGGGGCCGTTTTCTCTCATTATTTATTGGACATGGTGTTGGTATTGGAGCAAATGAACCACCATATATCGGAGAAACTTTGCCTGGCGCTCCAGAATATGAATTTGAACCAGGAATGGTATTTGCAGTCGAACCGTTGATCTGGATTGATGGTGTAAGAGGTGGCGGAGGCGTTCGTCTTGAAGAGATGGTACTTGTAACCGAAGACGGGCCGCATATAATGTCAAGAACACCATTCGACGAGAGATTAATAAAAGATAAATAAAAAGGGGCTTATATAATGGCAAAAACAAAGATTTTCATAACCCAACCAATAGCACAAAGTGCAATCGACAGATTAGAGCAAAGAGGTGACGTTGAGATAAAAGTCCACCCAGACGCCTCAAAGATAATACCCTACGAGACATTAATGGAAGAGGTAATGAATTGTGATATTCTATATTGTCTCTTACATGATGTTGTTGATAAAAAAATTATGCAAGCTAATCCAAATCTGCAAGCAGTTGCATCGCAGTCAATTACACCTGACAGGATTGATGTAAAAGGCGCTACGGAAATTGGTATGCCAGTAACTGTGATACCCGCAGTTGTGACGGATGCAACAGCCGATATTGCTTTTGGCCTTTTACTTTGTGTTGCAAGAAGAATTCTTGAAGCCGATAGGTTTGTGAGGGCCGGTGGATACCCCGGTGCTCAATCAGCACTATTTTTAGGCGGTGACGTCTCAGGTAAGACACTGGGTCTTGTTGGTGGTCGAGGTAGGATTGGTAAAGCCACAGGTTTGCGCGGTCAAGGCTTTGGCATGAAAGTAATTTATTGGGGACCAAATAAAATGACGCCAGAAGACGAAGCTGAATTTGGATTTGAATATGTCGATTATGATGAATTATTTAAGCAATCAGATTTTGTTTCAGTTCATGCGGCTGAGAGACCAGATACAGTCCATTTGATATCTGATAGAGAATTTAAATTAATGAAAAAATCAGCTTACATTATTAATACAGCAAGAGGGCCAATCATTGATGAGAAAGCGATGGTAAGAGCTCTCCAAAGCGGTGAAATTGCTGGGGCAGGACTGGATGTCTATGAGAATGAGCCTCAAATTGAAAAAGAGTTATTTGATATGGACAATGTCGTGTTAGCGCCACATCTTGGTTCTGCTGGCAAGGATGTTCGTGAAGGAATGGCTCATAGAGTTGTCGATAATATAGAAGCTCTGATAGATGGTGTAACTCCGCCAAATTGCGTTAATCCTGAAACCTTAAAAAAATAGGTGTTTAAATGAAAAATGGTCCACTTGTCGTTGTAACAGATAGCCCCTTTCCTTCTTTAGATCCAGCAAGAAAGGCTTTGGAGGTAGCAAATGCTGAAGTCGTTCAGGCCCCTAGTAGCTCTGAAGAAGATATTATTAAGGCAGCTGAGAATGCTGACGCAATACTTGTAACATACGCTAAGCTTAATGAGAACATACTACGCAGTCTTAAAAAATGTAAAGCGATTGGACGTTTTGGAATTGGTGTAGATAATATAGATCTTAAAGTTGCTGGTGAATTGGGTATTTCTGTGAATTATGTTCCAGATTACTGTCTTGATGAGGTTTCAGACCAAGCAATGGCCATGATTATATCGATGGCAAGAAAAATACCACAATCAAATAAACTTGTTCAATCAGGTAGATGGGAAATGCCAGCTGTTGTCCCAATGTACAGATTGAGGGGGAAAACGGTCGGACTAATTGGTTTTGGAAATATACCAAGACTGATGACCCCAAAAGCACAGGCATTTGGTTTTAATGTTATTGCGGCAGATCCATATGCGCCTAAAGAGTTATTTGAGAAATTCGGTGTCGAAAGCGTGACTATGGACGATTTATATGAGAGATCAGACTTTATATCAGTTCATGCGCCCCTGCTCCCAGAGACAAAAGGTCTGGTAAATAGGGATGCCTTTAAAAAAATGAAGGATACTGCAATTATAGTAAATACAGCACGTGGTCCACTGATTAATGAGAAAGATTTAATTGAGGCTTTGGACAACAATGAGATCGGGGGTGCTGGCCTAGACGTGGTTGAAACTGAACCATTGCCAGCTGACTCAGCGCTCATTGGCAGAGATAATGTGATACTTGCTCCGCACACAGCATTTTACTCTGTTGAAGCGCTAGAAGAGTTACAGGCAAAAGCAGCTTCAGATGTAGCAAGAGTGTTGAATGGTGAAGAGCCATTGTATCCAATAAAAGCCTAAAATCAATCGCCCAAGACTCTCCCCCTTGACAGCACAAGAGGATTTAAATCTGTGTATGAGTAGTCAGTGACGTGACCAACAAAAATTTCATGATCCCCACCAGGAAAAACTGAGTGGACAACGCACTCAAAATTTGCGATGCAGCCTTTAATCTTGGGTAGCTTCTTCTCACTCATATCCCAATTGACATTCAAAAATTTATTATCAGAAGGCGTTGAAAATATCCTCAATAATTCTTCTTGCTTACTTGAGAGTATATTAACCTCAAACAATCTCCTATATTTGAAGGCATCAAGACTTGGGGCTTTTTTTGAGATCCCCCACATAATCAACGGAGGATCCAGAGATAGCGAGGTAAATGAATTAATTGTCAAACCAACAGGATCAAATTTCTCATCTGAAGTCGTAATGATTGCTACACCGGTTGCAAAACAACCCATAGCTTTTCTTAATTCACTGGTATTTTCCATTCGTTTAATTTCAGTATATTTTATTAATATTTAATTGCTCGGACAAGGCATCAAGAACATTTTTTAAATTCTCATGTATTGGGATTCCATTTTTTCTTCTATCAAGAAGAATATGATGCGATCTCTCTCCAGGCAGTCTAATTTCATCAAATCCTGGCATTAATTTTGATCCTTTCATCTCCTTCCAGACTTGATCTATATTTTGCTTAAATTTTTCAACATCTGAAAAAGCCGCAATATCAACCGCAATGATAAAATGACCTGTATTAGTGAAGCTGGATGCATCGGCATTAAAATCTACAACCATTTTTCCAAATGACGCACCATTCAATGTTCCGGCAAGTATGCCAAACATAAGCGCAAGGCCATATCCTTTTGCTTCACCAATTGGAAGTAAATACCCTTGGCTAGATTTCTTTGGATCAGTAAGCGGTTTACCCTCGCCATCAATCATCCAGCCTACGGGCATTTCTTCATTTCTTTGAAGTTTTTCTTTGACCTTTCCGTAAGCCGCAACAGTGGTCGCCATATCCAATATAATTGGTGGCTCATTCTTACTGGGAACTGTAATCGCGATAGGATTTGTCGACAGCAGTAGGTCTGTTCCGCCCCATGGAGGTACGTGATTTCCACTACCAACAGCAACATAAATACCAATCATATCATGTTCTAAGGGAATCCTTGCATACAATGAAGCGGGTCCAGCATGATTAGATGAGTTTGCGCCAACCCAAGCTACGCCATGCTCTTTAGCTTTCTTAACCGCCAACTTTGCAGCTTTCTCCATCACAAGATGTCCCATCGCATTATCACCATTTAAAACCGCCATTGCATTTTTTTCACACTCAACTCTTATATTTGGTGTTTTGTTTATCCCACCAGCCAAGAGCCTCTTTGTGTATTGAGGTAATCTAAAAACACCATGTGCGTCACTGCCGATAAGATCAGCTTGTGTCATTAGGTTTGCAACAATATTTGAATTATCCTCAGGCAGCCCAATTGTAATTAGAGCATTATTTATAAAATCAAATAATTGATTTTCACTAATACGCTTTAAATCTTCCTTCATAAGTAAACCCTCAAAAAAATTATAATAATTGTAATATTTAGTTTGATAGCATTTTATTATTCAGCAATATAATGATATTCTAATTTTAAATTATAGGAAATAAAATAAATGGTCACATATTGGATAGCAAGAGCAAAAATAATTAATAATGATTCATACAAAAAATATGCAAGTAAGGCCGGAGATATTGTGGAAAGTTATGGCGGCCGTTTCTTAACACGTGGTGGTGATTACGAGATAATGGAAGGCACCAATCATTTTACAAGGTTCGTTATTGCCGAGTTTCCTGATAAGCAGAGTGCCGTTAAATGTTTTGAGTCCGAAGAGTACAGAAATGCTGCATCGAATAGAAGAAATGGCTCAGGTGATGTTGACATAGTTTTTGTTGAGAGCAATTAAATAATAGAATGGGAGAAAATAATGACAGCTACAATAATAAAATACAAGGATAGACCAAACTTTGACCGAGGTGATGGTGTATCCACAGCCCTACTTTATGGTAAAGATAATGCTGAGGATACAATATTTACATCTGGATTTACAACTTTTCCGACGGGCAGGGCAGCGCCGATGCACAGCCATAATTGCTGTGAACAAGTTTTAATAATTTCAGGTCACGCGGAAGTGGAGTGTGGAGGGATTAAGACAGAACTAGGTGCACTCGATAATTCTTTCATACCAGCAAATGTACCCCATAGGTTTAATAATATTGGAGATGTGCCTTTAACAATATTTTGGATATATGGCGAAACAGATGTCACGCGAACTTTTACTGAAACAGGTGAGACTGTTCAACATCTGTCCTCAGGAGATAAGGTGACAAAATGACAATCCTGAAGCCACTTGTATCTGTGATTGGTATCGGTCAAATGGGGCGAGGTATTGCAAAAAATATTCAGAGTGCAGGTTATCTAAATTCCATCTTTGAAATTAATACCAGCAATCTCAGTGAATTTGAAAAAAACGATGATGTCATAATCAATAATGCAGAAATTGGTTTGAAATCATCTAATATACTAATTTTTATTGTTCCAAGTACAAAACAAATTAGAGATTTTCTTTTTGACTCTGATTGGATTGATAATATTGAGGAGAATGCGATCATAGTTGATCTTACGACATCAGACCCCGAAGAAAGCAAAGAGCTATCAAGGATGCTAAGTGATAGGAATTTGAACTATATTGACTGTGGGATGACTGGTGGAGCGCAGGGAGCGGAGAAAGGAACGCTGACACTAATGATGGGCGGTGATAAGAATATAATCGAGTCGGTAACACCTGTACTAGAGTCTTTTACCAATAGGTTGGTTCATGTGGGTAATTGTGGATCAGGTCATGCACTCAAACTTATACATAATATGGTGACGCACACGATATTCCTTGCAACTGTTGAGGGGGTAATTGGCGCAAAAAAACTTGGTATTGATCCTAATATAGTAATAGATGTTTTCAATTCTGGAAATGCTCGAAGCTTTATATCTGAGTCAAGATTTCCAAATCATATATTGTCAGAAAAGTGGGATGCCAGATCCCGTGTCTCCAACCTCCACAAAGATTTAAGCATGGTGACCAACTTACTGAATGATAATGAAATTGGATGCCCCTATAGTGAACTTACTACGAATATTTTACAGAATGCAGTATCAAATGGTCTGGCAGATACAGATTTTTCCTTACTTTACGCTGAATACGAAAAAATAATTAATAGTTAAATAGGAGATATAAAGGTTGGCAAAGTACAATATATATTGGGCTGGATATCATCCCGAAAGCTCAGTCCAAGCACAAAGTATTTTTTTTCTTAAAGATGAACTTGAAAAACTCTACGGTACCGATATTGATTTCAAGTTTGTATCTGATATTGGTAATTTGGGCCATAGCGCCATCGATCTCCTAAAATTAGTTGAAGAAGGTCAAATTGATTGTTGCTATTTCTTTTCTAGCTATCTAACTGAAAAGGTTAATGAGCTAAATTTATTCGAGATTCCATTCCAAATAACAAGCAGAGAAAAGGTCTATGACTTACTTGATGGAGAAATCGGAGAATACTTATCAAATGAAGTTGAACAGAAAACTGGCTATAAAGTAATTGGCTGGTGGGATAATGGTATACGCCATATATCATCAAGTAAGAGACACATTAAATCCATTCACGATTGCCAAAATCTGACAATAAGAATTGCAAAGAACAGTATGCACAAAAGTGCATTTGAGTCACTTGGTTTCATGACTAAATTTGTTGACGTAAAGAGCCTGAAGAATGCCATTAAGGATAACGAAATAGATACACAAGAGAACCCACTGACAAATATAATTAATTACGGTATTCAAGATTATCATAAATACATAACACTATCTTCTCATCTTTATGGGAATTCTATTTTGCTGTGCAACAAGAAAAAATACTACAACTGGGATGAGCTATTTCGTAACAGTCTGGATAAGCTTATTAAGAGGGCAACAGCATATCAAAGACAGCTTGCAATTGACGAAGACACGAGATGCATGGATTATTTAAGTAAGAACGGCACCCAAATGATTGAATTAGAAGATAGTTGTCGAAATATAATGAGATCGAAATGCCTGGAGGCTTGCAGTGATGCGATTGATAGGTTTCCTGATCACGTGCGAAAAAAATATTCTAACCTAATGTAAATTAGAAAATATCGTCCATCCTTTCAGGAAGAATAATTTCTTTTTCTTCTTTCGCAGATAAATCCATAGCCATTGTCATTAGCAGATTCCTGTGACCATCTTGTGCTGTTGCATGCGGAGTATCTTGCCCCGTGCACAATCGCGTATACCAAGTATTAGTTTCTTCCCTCATTGGTCCCCAGAATTGCCCTCCCTGGACATCACCAGCTGGGTAACTCGTTAAAAAATCAACATGCCTGCCTTGGGGAGGTGAATACTCTCTTGATGTATATCCTGCACCTTGAGCAATATTTGATGCCAAAACCAGATCTCTGTGGGTATCTTCAATATCAATAACACCTTCGGTTCCCACAATACCAATTTCTAAGCCATAAACTGATCCAGGCCAAACTTCGGGTAAGGCCCAAGAAATATTCATACTCCAAATAGTCCCATCATCCATAGTAAAAATTCCAAATGTTGAGTCTTTTGTACCCCACTGATTTAAAACGCCATCAACTGATTTTGCATAAACACTTACAGGGTTTTTTCCTTCCATTAACCACATTGACATATCTAAACTGTGAGTGCCCGAAACAACCATTGGGGTTAAATTTTGACGATCATTTGTTTTGTTTATTGTTGCAATTGGAACCATCTTATTCATAAACGCCCTCGTCACAACCGAATGCACATGACCGATTTGACCTGTTGTGAGCCTCTCCTTAACAGCTAGAAATCTTCTTCTGAATCTATTTGTGTACCCCATAACAGTATCTATGTTGTTACTCTCAATTGCATCGATAATTTTTCTTGAGTCTCCGGGGTTTGTAGCGAGTGGCTTTTCAATAAATAATGAGTGTCCCATCTCAACGGCTTTTAACGTTGGCTCTAGGTGCGCATTCTCTTCGGTTGCAATTATAACCGCGTTTACTTCACTTCTTTTCAATAGCTCATTAAAGTCCGTGGTGTAATAGTCTGCATTGCAATCTGAAGCAAGCTTTTCCGCGACATCTTTTCTGATATCACACAAACCTAACCATTTAATACCTGGATAATCCCTGGCGAGCTCTGCCCGTATCCTTCCTATTGTTCCACAGCCGATTACTGCTAAGCCTATATCTTTCATTAGTTTTGTCCCTCATTAAGTGGATCCATGTTTATTGGGAGATTAATTGGTTCGCCCCTTTCAGCTGACAAATCTGCCGCCTGATATAATTCCATAACTACCCGAGCTTCCTTTGGTTTGACGATAACTGGCTTATTAAATAGGATTGCATCTATAAAATTATTTGTTTCTTCAGCCATAGGACCTGCGTTTACATGACCTACAGGTTCTCCTGGCATTGAAGACATAGGATACTCGATACCCCTATCACCTGTCATAACAGTGACATCATTATGTGTATCATCGAGTATAATAGCCCCCTTTGAGCCTATGAATTCCATCTTTGTTGATGAATAATTTGGATAACTTGGCGGTAAGACCCATCCAGCTCCAACTGTAACGACTGTACCGTCATCAAGCGTAACAATCATGAATTGACAATCAGCCGAATTTGAATCTTTTATTAAAACTTTTTCGACCTGCTGTGAATATACTCTAACTGGTTTTCGAGGAGCAAGACACCAAAGTGCATAATCTAGATCATGAGTAGCCTCCATCGCAGCAGGAGAAAGTCTTGTCCTTCCAGTAATTCTCTTTGATAATTGCGTGGTAATATTCCGTGAGATAAGAACACTTACTGGTTCACCAAGCGTACCATCTATAAATTTTTCACGCACATAGGCATACTTTGATCTAAATCTTTGGGAGTAACCGATAGTAAATTGAACTTTATTCTTTTCAGCCAAGTTGATTAATTCATCCGCCTCGGTTAATGTTCTTGAGATTGGCTTCTCAAGAAGTAAATGCTTACCAGCTTCAAGAGTTTCTTTTGCAATTGGGTAGTGCGTACTTTCGGGTGTAGTTGAAATCATAATTGCGTGGATATCATCATTTTGCAACAGATCTTTATAGTCTAGTGTTGCCGAAGTCGGGTTTGTCAAATCTGTGACCTCTTTTAGCCTATCCTCTCTTATTTCACAAATATGAAGCTGGTCAACCAGCCCATTTTTTGCTGATGCTTCAGCCCGTATTCCTCCGCACCAACCAGTTCCAATTATTCCAACGTTTAATTTATCCATTATTACCCCCTATTGTTCAATAATTTTATATATATATTTAGAATTGATGTCTATTTGAAAATTACAAAAAGATAGATAAGAAGCCAAATTCACACAAAATATTTGGTTTAAGACTACTAGCTCCAGATTTCTACAAAATCGGAGTTATTCAATGAATCTTTTTGTTTTTTAGGTCCAATATTTGTGCCTACATAAAGATATCCAATAACGGTCTCATTCTTTTGGAGTCCTAGTAAGCCAGAAATACTTTCGTTAAAAGATAACTTTCCAGTTCTCCACATGCCAGAATATTGAAGCGCATTAAGAGCTAAAAGAATTGATTGAGCCGAACATGCAGTTGACATCATTTGTTCAACCTCTGGCACACCCATATTTTCCTTATATCCAGAAACTAAAATTATAATTAATGGCGCACGATAGGGCATTCTACGAAATTTCTCAATGACACTCTCGTCTGCATCTGGAATATTTTCTCTAACATAATTGACAAATATATTCGATAATTTATCTAGGCCCACACCGCTAACCTCAATAAATCTTGATGGCTTCAGTCCCTTATGATCTGGAGCTCTTAGGGCGGCTTGATAAATTAAGTCAAGCTCTGCACGATTTGGGCTCGGTAAATCTAGACGTCCCGATGATGATCTTGTAATAAGGTTTTCTATTGCATCCATAACTTATTTCCTTTTCTATTTATGAATCGCCATATTATCAACGTCAAGTGCAGCCTCTTTCAGGCTCTCGGTAAGGGTAGGATGAGCGTGACATGTTCGTGCAATATCTTCAGAGGATGCCCCAAACTCTAGAGCCAATACAGCTTCTCCAATTAGATTGCCTGCATCTGATCCAACAATGTGAACGCCATGTACTTTATCTGTTTTGGCATCAGATAGAATTTTTACAAATCCCTCTGTTTGATTATTGACTTTTGCTCGACCATTAGCTAAGAAGGGAAACTTCCCAACTTTGTATGCAATTTTTTCATTCTCTAGCTCAGTCTCTGTTTTTCCAACACTTGCAATCTCGGGATCACAATATATGACTGATGGAATAACTTCATAATTAACATGACCATACTTTCCAGCAATTTTGTCGGCAACAGCAACGCCCTCTTCTTCAGCTTTGTGAGCAAGCATAGGGCCATTAATCACATCGCCAATTGCATAAATATTTTTTTCAGATGTTTGAAAGTTCTTATCTACATCTATATTGCCATACTTATCGCGTTTTAATCCGACATTATCCAAACCTAACCCTTCAAAGTAAGGCTTCCTCCCGACGGACTGCATAACAATATCACTTCTTTGCATAGATTTTTTATTGTCTATCGTATTTACTAAGTTAATTTTAAGCCCATCCTTTTCCTTTTTAACACTCTCAACTTTTGTATTTAAAATGAACTTCATGCCCCTTTTTTCGAGTAATTTTTTCAAATAATCTCCACACTCAGTGTCTGTATTTGGAAGGATTTTATCAAATGCCTCAACAAATGTAACTTTTGAGCCAAGCCTTGACCAAACAGAACCAAGCTCTATGCCTATGTATCCAGCTCCGATTATTAGCAGATTTTCAGGTACGCTAGCCAAACTTAAACCACCAGTTGAAGATATGATACTTTTCTCATCAATCTCCACACCAGGGATTGTATTATGCGTGGATCCTGTTGCGATAATAATATTTGAAGCAGTATAAGTATCAACATTCTTACCATTTGTAACTTTCACTGCATCACTTGATAATATCTCTGCTGATCCACTGATAGGTATTATTTTATTTTTTTTGAATAAGAAGCTTATCCCATCAGTATTTGACTTAATCATTGACTCTTTATAATCTTGAAGTTCTTTTATATTGATAGATGGTTTAACCTTAATGCCCATTTTTGAATATTCATTTTTGGACTGCTCGTAAACATGTGACGCGTGTAAAAGTGCCTTTGAGGGAATGCAGCCTATGTTTAAACACGTGCCCCCAAAATTTTTATTTTTCTCAATAATTGCAACTGAGTGCCCATTTTGCGCGAGCCTTATTGCACATACATAGCCTCCAGGTCCAGATCCAATAACAATAGAGTCAAATTTATTAGGCATCTTATATCTCTCCCTCTTTAAAATAGTTCAATTAAGTGGTCTGCGGGATTATCTATACACTTTCGGATAAACTCGAGGAAACTGACAGCCTCTGCTCCGTCAATTACCCTGTGATCATAGCTCAAAGCAAGGTACATCATTGGCCTAATCTCAATTTTATCATTTATCGCCACAGGTCTTTTTTCAATTTTGTGCATGCCGAGTATTGCCGATTGTGGTGGATTTAAAATTGGTGTAGACATCATTGACCCAAATATTCCCCCATTTGTAATAGTAAATGTACCACCTTGCATATCATCAATACCAAGGGTGTCATTTCTCGCGCTTGAGCCCAATTCCAAGATTTTCATTTCAATTTCTGGAATAGTTAATTCTTGAGCATCTTTAACTACAGGAACGCATAAACCCTTTTCTGTCGCAACGGCAATGCCAATATTAATATATTTTTTATATACTATATCTGAACCGCGAACCTCTGAGTTTATTATTGGATATTCCTTTATTGCCTCCATACAAGCCTTTGCAAAGAAACCCATAAAACCTAACTTCACTCCGTATTTCTCTTGAAATTTTGTTTGGTACTTTTCTCTAATACTTAAAACCTTTGTCATGTCAACTTCATTAAAAGTTGTTAGTATTGCTGCAGTATTTTGAACTTCTTTTAAACGGTTTGCTATTGTCTGCCTCAACTTGGTCATCGGAATGATTTCTTCAAGCTGACCATTGTGAGATGGGGTACTTGTGGCTGGGTGCTTAATATCATTATCAAGAGTGCCAATTACATCCCCTTTAAGTACTTGACCTCCTTTACCAGAACCAGAGATCTGGCTGATATCCAAATTTTCTTCAGCTATGATTCTCTGCGCAGATGGAGATGGGTTTTTTTGATTTACTGGCTTCTCATTAGCATCCCTCTTTTTACCTTCACTGGAAGTTACTTTGCTTCCACCATTATTATCTTCAGAGACTTCTCTCTGTATACTTTGATTTTGGGATATTATTCCGATGATTGAACCAACTTCAACTGTATCTCCTTCACTAGCCAGCTGCTTCTCTAAATATCCATCTATTGGAGAGGGTACATCAACGGCAACCTTATCTGTTTCAAGCTCGATAATTGGTTCGTCTGCCTCAACTCTATCACCAGGATTTTTTAGCCACTTACCAATTATGGCTTCTGCTATAGACTCCCCAAGTTCTGGCACTTTTATTTCAATTGTCATTTGATATTCCTATCCTTATTTACAACAAAAACTTTTTTAAATATATCAGTAAGTTGAGCTTTGTGATTTGCCATTAGACCAGTTGCGGTTGATGCGGAAGCGGCACGCCCAATATATTTGATTCTTTTATTTTTTATATCTATCTTATCGAATAGTTCCTCTATATTCTCTCTCATGTATGTCCAGGCTCCCATATTCTTTGGTTCTTCTTGGCACCACACAATCTCTTTAATATTTTTGTGTCTCGTCAATTCTTTAATTAAGCCCTTTTCTGGAAATGGATATAGCTGTTCTACTCTAAGTAGGTAAACATCTGAGCTTTTGTGATTTTCTCTTTCCTCAAATAAATCGTAATATATCCGCCCTGAACATAGAACAAGCTTCTTTGCTTTGTTATCATTGATTAATTCTTCATGTCTATCATCCCAGAGGAGACGGTGAAAAGTCTCACCAACATTAAATTCATTCAGATTTGATACGGCATTCTTATTTCTTAACAGACTCTTAGGGGTCATAATTACTAATGGTTTCCGAAAATTTCGATGCATTTGACGTCTCAATATATGGAAATAATTTGCAGGTGTTGTGCAATTTGCAACTTGAATATTATCTTCTGCACACAGCTGAAGGAATCTTTCCAATCTCGCTGAAGAATGCTCAGGACCTTGGCCTTCGTAACCATGCGGTAGTAATAATACCAGCCCACACATCCTTAGCCATTTCGCCTCACCAGAGCATATGAATTGATCTATTATCACTTGAGCTCCATTCGCAAAGTCACCAAATTGCGCTTCCCAGAGCGTTAAAGTACTTGGTCTTGCAAGACTATATCCATATTCGAACCCTAACACTGCCTCCTCTGATAGCATCGAGTTTATTACCTCAAATTGTGCCCCAGCCTTTTGAATGCTATTAAGTGGAATATACCTATCTTCATTCTCTTGATCATGCAGAACTGAATGTCTCTGCGAGAAAGTACCTCTCTCTGAGTCTTGTCCTGATAATCTTACAGAAATACCTTCGTCAATAAGCGTTGCATAGGCGAGCGCTTCTGCAGTCGCCCAGTCAATACCTTTGCCACTTTTGATAGTTTGATGTCTTTCGGATAAAACTCTTGATAATGTCTTATGAATCTTAAATTCAGCAGGTATTTTGTATAGATTATTTGCAACCTCTTGCAGCTTACTTTCACCAATCCCAGTTACTCCCTTCCTCTCACCATTATCTGGAACGCTCAGCCCCTTCCAAGCGCCATCAAGCCAATCAGCTTTATTAGGTTTAAATGTGTTTGCCTTGATAAAATCTGCATCTAATATGGATTTAAAATCCTTTTGCAAGTCATCAAAGAATTCTTTGTCAATTACATTTTCCGAAATCAATTTTTTTGCATAGATTTTCATTGTTGTAGTATGGTTTTTAATCTTCTTATACATAAGCGGCTGCGTGAAAAGTGGTTCGTCACCCTCATTATGACCAAACCTTCTGTAGCAAATCATATCAATCACAAATGGTTTATTAAATTTTTGCCTAAACTCTGTTCCAACTTTTGCCGCATATACTACCGCCTCCGGATCATCACCATTAACATGAAAGATTGGCGCATCAACCATTTTAGCAACATCTGATGGATACGGTGATGATCTAGCATATGATGGTGATGTAGTAAAACCAATTTGATTATTTACTATGAAATGTATCGAGCCTCCCGTCTTGTGACCTTTCAAACCTGACAGTCCAAGGCATTCTGACACAATACCTTGTCCGGCAAAAGATGCGTCACCGTGAATTAGCAGAGGCAATACTTTAACCCGCATTTCATCTCCCATTTCATCTTGCTTCGCTCGTACTTTACCAAGAACAATTGGATCCACTGCCTCCAAATGAGATGGGTTCGCTGTCAGAGATAGATGTACTGTATTTTCATCAAACTCTCGGTCCGCAGAAGCGCCGAGGTGATATTTTACATCGCCGGATCCTTCAACATCAACAGGGTTTGCACTGCCTCCTTGAAACTCGTTAAAAATAGCAACCATTGGCTTTTGCATAACATTCGCTAAAACATTTAACCTACCCCTGTGAGGCATGCCAATCACAATATCTGTAAGCCCTAAATTCCCACCTCTTTTTATAATTTGCTCGAGTGCAGGTATCATTGACTCTGCCCCATCCAAACCGAATCTTTTCGTCCCAGTATATTTTCGAGCGCAGAATTTTTCGAAGTCTTCAGCTTCAATAAGCTTTGTTAAAATTGCTTTTTTACCTTCAGCAGTGAAAGTTATCTCTTTATCAGCACCCTCAATCCGCTCTTGTATCCATGATTTTTGTTCCGGGTCTGCTATATGCAGAAACTCGACCCCAAGAGTGGAACAATATGTTCGTTTTAGAATTTCAAGCATTTCATTAATCGATGCATATTCGAGTCCCAAAACATTATCTATATAAATCTTTCGATTCATATCAGATTCTTCAAATCCATAATTTTTCGGATCAAGCTCCGGATGTTGTTCATTCTTGTGAGACCCAAGAGGATCCAGGTTTGCAATTAGATGCCCTCTCATACGGTAGGCTCTAATCATCATTAAAGCTCTAATAGAATCTATAGTGGAACTTTTCCCCGCAGACACATCAACTGTGTCTGATCTTAATAAGAGATTATCAATTTTTGTATCAATCTCGGTATCAGTTAAGTCTATTTCTTTAGTATCGTCAGACCTCTCCTGGTGCCAAGATGGTTTTCTTTCAACATTTGAGAGGCTGTCGTCTATATTGCTAAAATAATCGCGCCAACTATCGTCAATATTGGAGCTGTCACTTTTGTACCTTGAGTATAATTTCTCGATATAGCTTGAGTTTGGTCCATACAAAAATGAACTATCATTTTCAAACTTTTTTTTCTTCTTATCAAGCATCCTTGTGATACGAATTGAGTAGAGTAAGTCTATTTATTTTAGTATTATTTTGGTAAAATTTAAACTAAAAAGATTAAATTAAATATAAAGGATTAGTTACTGCTATTTTTATTAGATGTCAAGAGAAGTATTAAATATCTATCAGTAACTTTTTTTATATGTGTATCATTGGATAAGTTATTCATATATAATTATATTTTATTCATTAGTCATACATCGAAAGAATGGCAACAATTTGAGTTTTTTTATGTCGTCAACGAAAACCTTAGAACTGAAAAATATACACAAATCATACGGAAAGCTTAATGTTCTCAAAGGCGTTGACTTATCAGCTGAGATTGGGCAGATTGTAACGATCATAGGCTCCTCTGGTTCAGGAAAATCCACATTGTTAAGATGCATTAATCAACTTGAAAAAATTGATTCAGGAGCGATTTACTTTAATGGAAAAACTATAATTGATGACAAAATTGGCGGTAAACTATCTGAAAATAGGGAAAATATTTATGATTTGAGAAAAAAGGTATCAATGGTTTTTCAACAATTCAATCTTTGGTCTCACATGACTGTTCTTCAGAACGTAACAGAGGCACCAATCTCAGTGTTAAAGCTAAGAAGAGCTGAGGCAGTTGAGCGCGCTACAGAAGTGTTAATAAGAGTTGGATTATCAGATAAATTGAATGAATACCCCGCAAACCTCTCAGGTGGACAGCAACAGAGAGCTGCTATTGCTAGAGCGCTGGCTATGAAACCTGAAATTATACTATTTGATGAACCTACATCGGCCCTTGATCCAGAGCTTGAAAATGAGGTTGTCGCGGTAATTAAGAAACTTGCAGCTGAAAATAGGACAATGATTTTGGTTACACATGATATGAAACTTGCAAAAGATATATCTAGCTATATACTATTTATGGACGAAGGGAAAATCGTTGAAAAAGGTAGCCCTGACGTTATTTTTAATAATACTGAAACAACCAGACTAAAGAAATTCTTGGAGTCTGTTAGTTTTGATAATACATGAGAGGTATGTTATGAAAAAATTATTATACAGTGCAATCTTTCTCGCTTTCATCTATGTGCCAGCAAATGCTGATACTGTAAGAATGGGAACAGAAGGTGCATACCCGCCGTATAACTTCATTAATGATAATGGAGAGATTGATGGCTTTGAGAGAGATCTTGGAGATGAACTATGCGACAGAGCCGGATTAGATTGTGAGTGGGTACAAAATGATTGGGATTCAATTATTCCAAACCTTGTATCTGGTAACTACGATACAATTATAGCTGGTATGTCAATAACAGCAGAGAGGGACGAAGTTATTGATTTTACACAAAATTATCTTCAGCCAGATCCCTCAGCGTATATAACAACAGGTGATGGCAACAAGGCTGCTTATATTGGTGTGGTTGCTGCACAAACAGCGACAATTCAAGCAAGTCACGTGGCTGAGTCAGGGGCGATCCTTGCCGAATTTGCAACTCCTGATGAGACTATTTCAGCGTTAAGAAATGGTGAGGTTGAAGCGGTTATGGCTGATAAATCATTCTTAGCACCAATTGTTGCTGAGTCAAATGGTGGTCTGAAATTCGTTGGTAAAGACGTCTACATTGGCGGAGGCGTTGGAATGGGTATTAGAGAGTCAGATAGTGACCTCAAAGACGCATTTGATGCAGTTATTGACTCAATGAAAGCAGATGGAAGTCTTAACACCCTAATCGAGAAGTGGTTTGGGGACGAGGCATCTCTATTCTAGTTTAGTTTTGGGAGGCCTCCAAGCCTCCCAACCAAATTGAAATAATATTAAAATGTTTGAGTTTTGCACTGATCCCGATATTTTATCTACATTTGAGTGGTTCAGTTGTTATCTTACCAATGGTAAACATTTATTATTTTATAAATCCTTTGGTTTAATTATACTTCTGTTATTAATAACAGCTCCCTTGGCAGCATCGCTGGGTCTACTCGCTGCTGTTGCAATTAAGTCTAACTATTTTCTGTTGAGATTGATAAGCAAAGCCTATGCGAATATTGTCAGGGGGATTCCTGATATAATTTTCTTTCTATTCATTCCTATCACTATCGATCAATTAATCGAATTCTCAAGACATAAAATTAAATGTCCTGAAATCATTGATAGTGTTTGGCAAGGAAGTGATTTTATTGTTTGTAGCGCTGCCAAACTTCCCTTAAATTCTGATCCACAGTGGATACACGATATTTATGGATTTTTGCTCGCTGTATTGTCATTTACAATTGTATACGGCGCATTTGCTGCGAATACATTTTATGGAGCAATCAATTCTGTCCCACAATCACAAATTGAAACAGGTAAATCATTTGGAATGTCACGTAAACAAATATACCTTAGTATTATATTTCCACAGATGTGGAGATATGCACTACCAGGTCTTTCTAATCTTTGGATGTTATTAATAAAGTCAACACCCTTACTCTTTCTTTTAGGAATTCAAGATGTGGTTTATTGGGCAAGAGAATTAGGGGGGTCTAAGACCTCCATATTTCATTATCCACATCCAGATTGGAGAGTTTGGTATTTTCTCTCGCTTTTAATCTTTTATCTCCTCCTCACAAAAGCTAGTGAGTTAATTCTTAATAGAATTTCAAAGAAAATATATATACCAATTTAAAGGCTAGATATGATTTGCAAGACAACAATAGAACTGTACGCTCTCCGATCTCTCGGAATTGGTGAAAAGCTATTACCAAAGAGCGATATTACCCTATGTGATCAATTTGTGCTTATTGGAAGCGGTGTTATCTGGAACTTATATTTTTGTATGATTGCCCTATCCTTTGGCTTCGTGTTTGCAATTTTGACCGCCATTATCAGATTACAAAGATATAGATTTATATCAAGAATAGTTGATATTTATGTATTTATTTTTAGGGGGTCCCCCCTATTTATACAATTTTTTTGTGCCTACGAAATCTTTGTATTACTTCCAAAAATTGGTTTTGAGATCAACTTGGTATTCACAATGGTAACAATAGAAACTTCATGGCTAACAAAAGCGTGGCTCGGGGCTGTTTTTGTTTTATTCCTGAATACCACAGCATATAGCTCTGAAATATTCTATGGTTCTCTTAAGTCTATTCCAAAACATGACATAGAAGCCGCTGACGCATTTGGTCTCTCAACAGGACGAAAATATAGAAAAATAATAATTCCAACAATGCTAAGAAACTCTTGGGCATCTTATACAAATGAAGCTATATTTCTATTCCATGCAACAACGCTTGTTTTCTTCAGTAGCTTCCCTGCATGGAGGCAATCTGGTGATGCATTATATTATGCAAGCTATTTCGCAGATAAGACTTTCAACCCCTTCATACCATATCCTATAATTGCCATTTATTTCATTTCAATCACACTCTTTATCATATTGATATTTAAAATTATAAATGTATACTTCACTAAACATTTACCAAAAGAGAGAAAAAGGCCGATTAGAATCCTTGCAAATTTAGTGAGATAAATTTTTATTAACCTAAAATTGTGACAAATACGTATTACACAGTAAATAGATAGCAAAAATCGAAAAACAATGAAAAAAAAATCTATATCCACAGTAGCTTTAATAATAGTTCTGATAGGGCTTTGGGTTGGCTCTGGATATTTTACTGATGATACAGCAAGCCAAGTCGAAGCAAATATTGATAAGGTGGAAGATAAATTTACCGTGAAATATATTGAGAGTAGCTCTACTGACTTTATGGATACACTGAAGATAATTGGTAAAACCGAAGCAGACTCAATCGTTGAACTTAGTATGCAAACTGAAGGAAAAGTTGAAGATATTTTTTTTAAAAAAGGTGATGTTGTCTCTGCAGGTCAGACTATCTGTGCTATCGAGTCCCAGAATAAATACCAATTATTTCAAGCCGCGAAGGCACACTTAAATGATACCAAAACAAAATATGAGAGCCAGTCAGAACTCACCGAAAAAAGTTTTGTCTCAAAGAATAGCTTAATCGCACTAGAGGCGAGTTATGAAAGTGCGAAGGCCGAGTACAAAAAAGCAGAATTAAATACCCAATATCTTAATGTTAAAACACCAATTGATGGGGTTATTAATAACATAGATATCGAAGTTGGTGAATTGGCAGTTAAGGGACAAATTTGTGCCGTAATAATGGATAGTAATCCAATAATAGTGAGAGGTAATGTTTCCGAAAAGAATATATCAAAACTTAACATGAATGCGGCAGCAAAAGTGCAACTAATTGGTGGCAATATAATCGCAGGGAATATAACTTACATATCAAGTATTGCAGACCCTGAAACAAGGACATTTGAGGTTGAAGTAACGCTTGATAACCCGGATAACCAAATTAAAGTTGGAACAACAGCTGAAATATTCGTCAGTAATGAGATAAAAAGTTCTCATTTAATTCCATCATCAATATTAAGCTTGAGCGATAATGGGAGCATTGGTATTAAAGCTCTATCCGAAGACAATATTGTTAATTTTATTGAAGTAAAAGTTTCCAATCTAAATAATGAGGGTGCTTACGTTACAGACTTACCCCCGATAATTCGTATTATTACAGTCGGGCAAGACTATGTTGTTTCAGGCGATGTGGTTAACGCTGTCCAAGACGAGAACGGCTAATATGAATAAATTCATTGATATACTACACTCACAGCCAAGAACCATAATTACACTTCTACTAGCCTTAATCATTGGAGGTATATACTCCTACATAACAATACCAAAAGAGTCAAATCCAGATATTGATATACCAGTTTTTTATATATCTGTTCCACAACCTGGTATAAGCGCCCAAGACTCAGAGAGACTTATACTTCGTCCGCTTGAAAATAAACTAAAAGGGCTAGAGGGATTAAAACAAATCCAATCCATCGGAGCTGAAGATTATGGTGCTGTAATCCTCGAATTTGATATCAAAATTGACAACGAAAAAACTCTAGCGGACATTCGATCTAAAATATCTGAAGTCGAGTCTGAATTACCAGATGAAGCTAAAGAACCAAAAGTCATTGAAATTAACTTTTCCTTGATTCCGTCCATAATTGTTACGGTATCTGGTGATGTGCCAGAACGTACGCTTAATAAATATGCGAGCAATCTTCAAGATGAGATAGAGGAATTAGACTCAGTATTGAGTGCAGACTTGGCTGGCGCAAGAGATGAGATGGTTGAGGTAATAATTGATACATCAAAACTTGAATCATATAATTTAACAGCATTTGAACTAATAAACGCAATTAATCAAAATAATAAAGTTGTTTCAGCTGGTACAGTTGAGAGTGAAAATGGTAAATTTAGCATCAAAGTGCCAGGTCTATTTAAAACAATTCAAGACGTATATTCGATCCCAGTAAAAAGAAATGGCGATATTATAATAACACTCGGTGAAGTTGCTCAAATTAAAAGAACCTACGAAGACCAAGATGATTTCAGTAAATTTAATGGTAAACAGGCAATATCTATTGAAGTTGTAAAAAGATTAGGTGTAAACATAATTGAAAACAATAAAAACGTTCGCTCGGTTGTTGATCAATACACAAAAGATTGGCCTGGTGTCATAGAGGTCGACTATTCATTTGATCAGTCAACAAATATCTTTGAAGTCTTAAAATCCCTTGAGGCAGCAATCTTAACAGCAGTAGTACTTGTCATGATAACTGTGATTGCAGTTTTAGGAGTCGGGCCCGCCCTACTCGTTGGTATTGGAATTCCAATTACCTTTACAATAAGTTTTTTAATAATAAATTTACTTGGTATGACGGTGAATATTATGGTTTTATTTGGTCTAGTTTTAACAGTGGGTATGTTGGTAGACGGTGCTATAGTTATTGTTGAATATTCAAAAAAACTCACTGAAAGAGGCTTACCTAGAAGAGAAGCTTTCTTAGGTTCATCAAAAAGAATGTTTTGGCCAATTGCGGCCTCAACAGGTACAACACTAGCCGCTTTCTTGCCTATGTTACTGTGGCCAGGGGTTGCGGGTCAATTTATGAGTTATTTACCAACTATGGTGATAATAGTTTTAAGCTCGGCGTTAGCAACAGCTCTGATCTTTATACCCGTAATCGGGTCTATACGAGGGAGTAAAGTAACTGGTGTGGAATATAAAGAAGATGCAGAATATGAAAAGACATACTATGGTAAGATTGTAGAAAGTGTTATAAAACGCCCATTTATCGTTCTTACTTCTGCATTAATTCTGGGATACATTATCATGAGTAGCTTCATGAAGTATAACAATGGAGTTGATTACTTTGTTGATCAAGAACCAGAAGAAGCAGTTATATTTATTTCGGCAAGAGGCAATCTGTCATTATACGAAAGCAAGAAAATGATTGAAGAAGTTGAATCAGCTGTTCTTAATGTATCCGGTATTGAAAATATTAATACAAAATCGAAAATTGATAGTGGTGGAAGCCCAGCAGACCAACAAGATGTCCCAGTAGATGCGATTGGTCAAATAAGCATTGAATTACTAGACTTCGAAAAAAGAAGGAAGGCAAAAGAGATATTTGATGAAATACTTGAAAAGACAAAAGATATTGCAGGAATTAATATTGAGATAAGGAAAGTTGAAGGTGGCCCACCAACTGGTAAAAGTATAAGACTAGAAGTAACTTCGGTAAATTATGAGACTGCCTTACAAGCAACCAAATTGATTAGAAACTATTTTGATAATACTCTTAAAGATATTAGAGATATCGAAGACACAAGACCACTCTCTGGTGTAGAATGGACCGTAAATGTGGATAGGGAGAGAGCTGGGATATATAACACAGACGTTTCAACGATTGGCTCGGTAATAAGGCTTGTAACAAATGGTGTCTTGGTTGGTAATTTCAGGCCTGATGACTCAGAGGAAGAGATTGAAATCCGGGCCAGGTTACCCAAAGATGATAGGAATATAGATCAGCTAGACCAGCTAAGCATTGAGACTCAAGAGGGGTCAATTCCAATTAGTAATATTATAACTAAATCATATCGTAACTCTGTTCCGAATATAAGCAAGTTGAATGGTAAATTTGCTTTTGTTATCAAAGCTAATACTAATTATGGCATAAATACAGACCAAAAAGTAAGCGAGATTGAGCAGTGGCTTGACACTCAGCAGTGGTCGGATGATCTAAAATTTAAATTCCGTGGCGCTGACGAAGAACAAAAGGAAGCTGGAGAATTTCTTGGTAAGGCAGCTATCGCTGCATTGGCATTAATGTTTATAATTCTAATTACACAATTCAATAGCTTTTACCAAACTTTCCTTACGCTATTTACAGTAATTTTGTCCGTATTTGGTGTGATGTTAGGTATATTAATTACTGGTCAAACTTTTTCTATAATTATGACTGGAACCGGTATTGTGGCGCTTGCTGGTATTGTGGTCAATAATGCGATTGTATTTATAGACACATACAATAAAAATCTGCGAGAAATGAAAGACCCAATAAGATCTGTAATACAAACCGCGAATGAGAGATTTCGACCAATACTTCTTACTACAATAACTACCATCATGGGTCTTATACCAATGGCTACACAGGTAACATTTGATTTTATTGGGCGAGATGTTTTGGTAGGTGGAATAACCTCATCATGGTGGGTACAGATGTCAACGGCAATTATATTCGGGCTATCCTTCTCTACAATTCTAACATTAATATTATTACCAACATTATTGGTAATGCCTTATGTCATAAGAAATAGAAATAAGCTAAATATTAGGAACCCGGAACCATTAAAACCTGCCCCGGAAATATGAGATCAGGGTCAACTATCTGATTTGAATTAGCTAAATAGATAACTGTATATTGCATACCTGTTCCATACTTGGTTCTTGAGATATTCCATAGATTATCTCCCGGTTTAATTGTAATACTGTTTAATTCAAAATTGCTATTCACATCTTCAAATAATCTTGTAAATTTTGTTGATGTCCTGGCAATAACGAATTTCTCTTCATCTACCATATCAGCTCTAATTTCATATTCACCTGGCACAATATTATCATCTATGTTTAATGTCCATTTACCCAATTTATCAGAAACTGCTGTTCCGATATACTTGTTATCAATGTATGCGTTTATTTCCTTATTTGCCTCTGCATTACCGCCTAATACTAATTTTTCTTCGTTGTAATCTATACTTCTAATATTAACCTTTGTTTCGTCTTGTAAAAATCGTGGGTCATCGGATAATATTTGACTTGCTTTATCATCTTGGGTCAGCAAGATAATATTTTCTTCGCTTGCTAAATCCACAACCTTATCAATTATCTTATTTGGCATAATAGTAACGATTTGATCAGAAAAAATTTCGATTTTCTTCTCAGGATCAGTAGTGGAAATTTTTAAATTTAGAACTTCATTAGGTATATTTTCTTCAAGAGTCATAACCCAATTGCCCTGGTTATCAGATAATCCTTCGGCAATCAATAATTCTTCTAAGTAAATCTTTATGATTTGATTTGGTAATGATTTACCAGCTAAAACGGATACTCCGTTATTATCAATCCTAACAACATCAAACGTACCTTGGGCTATCTTGGAAGTAGTTATTTCAGTCAACCCATTATCGTTGCTTTCTTGGATTAATTCTGCTGGATTTACTTCTTTTGTTGGTGATACTTCAAAATTTCTTGGTAAGATATCGATTGCGTTTGGAACCTCGCCCTCTAATACTTCATCATATCCATGATTCTGCGTCGTGAAATACTGATAAATTAATAAAAGTAAGATTAAGGAGAAAAGAGCTAAAATAAATAAATACTTTTTATTGTTAAACATTGGCAACAATCACTTAAAGTTTTTTCTTATTATAGTATTATGAGATGTAAATTAAAGTATTTTCTATTTTGATCACTGATATAAGTTTACTTTACAAATAAAAATGGTGTTGCAGATGACAAAAACTGTATGTATTTTTTGTAGTACATTTAATCCCGAAAATCGTTTCCTAGATGAAGTGACGCAACTAGGTGAGTTATTTTCTAAGAAACAAATTGATGTTGTTTATGGCGGAGGGGATAAAGGTTTAATGGGTCATATGGCAAGGTCTATGATCAATAACGGTGTGAAAATTACTGGTGTTGTGCCACAGTTTCTTATGCAATACATAGATAAGGATATCGGCTTTCACAAACTGATAAGGACAAAAGATATGCATCAAAGAAAAATGAAAATGTATGGCTTATCTGACATATTTTTGGTCTTACCTGGTGGGATTGGTACACTTGATGAAATGACGGAAGTCTTAACTTGGAATCAACTCGGAATTCATAATAAAAAAGTAATTATTGCTAATTTAGAGGAATTCTGGAGCCCTTACATCGACTTACTAGCACACCTCAACAACTTTAAATATTTAAGCGACTTATCTCGTATCAATTATTCTATCGCTAATAACGCAAAAGATATTTGCAAATTAATCGAAGCGCCCAATGATTAGCTGATGTCATAGGCTTTTGAGTGCGTTAGCCTATAATTTATAGAGTCATACAAAGCCTGAAAGGATGCGTCCATGATATTTGGCGATACGCCAATCGTAACCCACCGCTGACTGGTCTCGGTGTCTGCAGACTCAACAAGAACCCGTGTCACAGCACCTGTACCGCCTGATAATACACGCACTTTATAATCAACTAACTTCATATTTCTGAGATACTTATTATATTTACCGAGGTCTTTTCTGAGCGCATTATCTATTGCATTAACTGGTCCATTACCTTCTCCAGAAGAAATAAACCTCTCACCATCAACTTCAATTTTAACAGTAGCTTCGGACACAGTTATGAGTTCCCCCCTTGCATTGTTTCTTCTTTCAACTAATGTTCGGAAACTTTCAACGTTGAAAAAATCCTTTGATTTATTAAAAATACTAAGAGCTAAGAGTTCAAATGATGCCTGTGCTGTCTCATATGTATAGCCAATAGCTTCGCGCTCTTTTACGATATTCAATAAGTCTGTGATTCTGGGATCATCTTTATTTATGCTAATTCCAATCTCATTTAGAGTTGACAATATATTTGATCGGCCACCCTGATCTGAGATCAGCAGTTTTCTATCATTACCAATTAATTTAGGATCTACATGTTCGTATGTCTTTGGATCTTTGATGATTGCCGATGCGTGAATACCAGCTTTCGTCGAGAATGCACTATCACCAACATATGGGGCCTGTTTATTTGGCGCCCTATTCATAATATCGTCAATAATAAGACTTATTTTCCTGATATTCTTAAGTGACTCTTTATTTACTGAAATTTTAAAATTTTTACTGAATCTCTCCTTTAGGAGTAATGTTGGAATTAGTGATATTAGATTAGCATTTCCACATCTTTCGCCGATACCATTGAGTGTCCCTTGAATCTGTCGAACGCCAGACTGGACAGCTGCAAGACTATTTGCAATTGCATTACCCGTGTCATTATGCGCATGGATACCAAGGTTATCCCCTGACACGCTTCTGCATACATCTCTCACAATTTCAGAGACTTCATCCGGTAACGTACCACCATTTGTATCACATAAGACAACCCACCTCGCTCCCGATTCGTAAGATGCCTTTACGCACTCTATTGCATAATTTTTATTATTTTTATACCCATCAAAAAAATGTTCGCAATCAACCATTACTTCAGAATATGATTTCGTTGCCGCTTTTACTGAATCCTTAATTGAGGTAAGATTTTCGTCGAGGGTGCAGCCAAGGGCCTTATCAACATGAAAATCCCAAGATTTTGCAACAAAACAAATTGCGTCAGCCTTGTAGGATATCAGGTCATTGAAACCTGGATCGTTAGAAATTGATCTGCCCGGTCTTTTTGTCATTCCAAATGATACAAATTTAGACTTTTCGAGCTGTGGTGGTGTTTTAAAGAAATTAGTATCAATTGGATTGGCCCCTGGGTAACCACCTTCAATATAATCAACTCCAAGCTCATCAAGTATACTTGATATTCTATTCTTGTCATCAAGCGTAAAATCTACACCTGGCGTTTGATTTCCATCCCGTAGCGTCGTATCAAATATGTATAAGTTATCTTTTGTCACTTAATATGTTCCCATGAAGTTATATTTTCCATATCTTTAAGCCGAATTCCCATTATTTCAAGCTTATTCCTTATTTCATCTGATTTTTTGTAATCTTTGTTTGCCCGCGCCCTATTTCTCTCTTCAATCAATTTTAATATTTCTTTTTCATTTATTTCCAATACCCTATCAACTTGATCATATGTGTTATTAATGCAAGTTAGATCAACACCAAGAAAATTGAGAGCTGCATGAAGTTTGTCATACTCGTGATTGTTATAGTATTCATGCATGCAGGTAATTGCCATTGGCGTATTCATATCATCCAAAAGCGACTCATAAACTTCAGTAGGGATGTCATCATTGGCCCTGGTATTGCGGTCTTCAAAAGTTGATAACCATTTTCTTATTATATTTCCTGTTTGCTCGAGGCTTCTGATTGTCCAATCTATTGGCTGTCTGTAGTGTGTTCGAAGCATATTAAGCCTAATCACAGGTCCGGAATACCTTTGGAGAGTGCCTGTAAGCAATATTATGTTACCTATTGATTTCGACATTTTCTTACCCTCAATATTCAAGCTACCATTATGAACAAAGTAGTTTGCCATTTTTTCATTATTATTATAAGAGCATGATTGAGCTATTTCATTTTCATGATGGGGAAAAGTTAGGTCTATACCTCCACCATGAATATCAAAAACCTCTCCTAAATACTTAGCTGACATAGCGGAGCATTCTACATGCCATCCCGGCCTTCCGTTGCCCCATGGACTATCCCAAGATGGTTCGCCTGCTGTACTTGGTTTCCATAATACAAAATCTAATGGATTTCTTTTATAGGTCGCGACTTCGACACGCGCACCAGCTAATAAATCATGTTTTGATTTATTAGACAGATGCCCATATTTAGAATATGAATTTATATCAAAAATTACATGCCCGTTGCTTTCATATGCATTATTATTTCTTATAAGCCCTTCAATAATTCCAATCATTTCAGCTATGTGCTCTGTCGCCCTTGGCTCCTTGGTTGGCTCAAGGCATCCTAAATTTAATGCAGTGTCTTTGAATATTCTTTCAATTTTATTCGTTATTTTTCCAATTGCATCGTTAATGTCTAGATCCGGATACCTTCGAAGTGCAATTTCATTAATTTTATCATCAACATCTGTAATATTCCTTACATACTTGACACTATCATTACCATATTTATGCCTGAGCAATCTAAATAACAAATCAAAGACTATTACAGGTCTTGCATTTCCAATATGTGGCTCATCATAGACTGTTGGCCCACAAACATACATTTTGATAGAGCCACAGTTGATTGGGATAAACCTCTCTTTTTGTTTGGATAGCGTATTATAAAGTAATAGATCCATAATGTTTTAACCTACAATATCTTTTGACATAGATTGAAGTATATTTTCAAGTGTTCTATTGAAGCTATCAAAATCGCCCGTTGCCCTGGCGAAAACGAGCGCTCCTTCAATGGAAATGATTATTTCCTCTGAGAGTAAGATTGCTCTATTATTGTCGATTCCTTCATCCTTAATAATTTTGACGAGTGAGTCTTTCCAATAAAGTGCTGCATTCTTTATTTGGGAATGGAAAGTATCCTTAGTTGAACCAATTGCAAAAACGTCAAGTAGGCATGATCTCTGCCCATTATTATAAAATAGGTTAATACCTTCAAGCATATTCTTTATCTTAATATGAAAATTTTGATCTGCCGCAAGCGGTGATAGAACTAATTTCGTAAAATCACGTGTTATTTTCTCATAAACTGCGTTGGCCATCTCTTCTTTTCCTCCAGGGAAATGATAGTATAAACTAGCGCGTCCTAATCCCGTATTTTGAGATAAAATTGTTAAACTTGCACCATCATAGCCGTATTCACAGAATATATCCGTGAGTTTATCTACCAAATCTTTATATGAAACGATTTTAACCAAAGCACCACCATTAGAACGTTCGTTCGATTATACGCTTGTTAAAATATAAATCAATTTTTTTCTCAATATTTAAATATTTAGTCTACTCATTACCAACTCCCTTCCGAGCAGTAATATGAAAGTTGCCAATTCAGGGCCTGAACTTTCACCAGTAAGAGCTATCCGTAAGGGCAGAAATAATTCTCTGCCTTTTAATCCAGTCCTTTGTGATAGCTCTTCTGTCCAAATTGACCAAGTTTTGTCATTCCATGGTGCCTCAGGTAGAGTTACTATCGCTATTTTTAGGAGATCTCGATTTATTGCCTTTAGATCGATATCTATCTTATCTTTATTTATTATATTCCACCATTTTTGCGCGTCATTTACAGTGTTTATATTCGTTTTAACAGTATCCCAGAATATTTCTGCGTATCTGCCATCTATACCCAAATCAGCAAGCCTGGAATCTAATACTGGAAATTTTATATTTTGTATAATTTTCTTATTGAGGCCTTGCAACTCCTCAAAACTAAATCTTGCAGGCGAACGTGATATTTTCGATAGACTATAGTCATTAATTAATTCATCCACTGATTGATAGGGTTCTATAGCATCAGATGTACCAATTCGTGCGCAGTAATTAATTAGTGTCATTGGCTCAATACCGCTTTCTCTTATGTCTTTCAGTGACATTGAACCAAGTCTTTTTGACATACGTGTGCCATCTTTCTGCACCATTAAACTATGATGGCCAAAATTTGGTGTATCTGCGCCTAAAATCTTAAAAAGCTGAATTTGAGTCGCCGTATTTGATACATGATCTTCACCTCGTAATACGTGTGTAATGCCCATATCAATATCATCAACAACACTGGGAAGAGTATACAGAAATGATCCATCAGCTCTTATTAGCACAGGATCTGAAAATGAATTGCATGCAATAGTCTGCTCACCTCTTATGAGGTCATTCCAAGTAATATTCTTTCTATCTAATTTGAATCGCCAATATGGCTGAACACCATTTGAATTATACTCATTTATTTCTTCCTTTGTTAGTTTTAAAGAAGCTCTATCGTATATCGGTGGCAGACCGCTAGATAAACTAACTTTTCTAAGTCTATTCAACTCCTCATCTGTTTCATAGCAAGGATATAGATGTCCTTCTTTAACTAAGTAATCTCGTATCTCCATATATTTATTTGTTTTTGATGATTGTCTTTCAATAGTAGAGGTAGGGATTTTTAACCACTCAATATCATTTATTATAGAGTTGTAAAACCTCTCCTCAGATCTGTCTTTATCGGTATCGTCAATCCTAAGGATAAGCTCCCCTGAGATTGATTTTGAATACACATAATTTAGAATTAATGTTCTAGCATTACCAATATGAAGATCACCGGTTGGACTTGGAGCAAATCTTAGCTTGTTATCTGCCATATACTTCCTCAGCTTTTATCTCTAAAATTATTGGTTATCGGATAGCGTCTATCTTTTCCGAAATTTTTGTTCGATATTTTTACACCAGGGGGCGCCTGCCGTCTTTTGTATTCAGATATATATAAAAGATTCTGGATTTTTGATACCCAATTACTTTCATGGCCAGATTTAATGATATCTTCAACAGACATTTCCTCCTCTATTAATTTAAATAATATGTCATCGAGAGTATCATAGTCGGGTAATGAGTCTTGGTCAGTCTGATTTTCTCGTAATTCCGCAGTTGGTGCTTTAATAATTATATTTTTTGGTATCGCATTTCCTTCAGGCCCATGACAACCAATAGGTTTCATTTTATTCCTCATCTCTGCTATCTTATAAACTTCTGTTTTATACAGATCTTTTATTGGATTAAACGCACCTGACATATCACCATATAATGTGGCGTAGCCGACAGCCATTTCCGACTTATTACCAGTTGTAAGCAAGAGTCTATTAAATTTATTAGACAAAGCCATCAGTAGTACAGCTCTTATTCTTGATTGAATATTCTCTTCTGTGACATCTTTTTGTGTATCCTTAAAAAAAGGGTTTAGCTGTATTTCTGCTATTTCAACAATCTTATTTATTGCTATCTCATCAGGGCTTATCCCAAGATTTTTGGCACATTGGATTGCATCCTCCAAACTTTCATTACTTGTGAATTTTGAAGGGAGCATAACACATTGAACATTTTGAGGGCCAATCGCATCTACAGCAATACAGGAAACTAGAGCAGAGTCTATGCCACCCGATAGCCCAATGATTACTTCTGAAAATTTATTTTTCATTATGTAATCCCTCAATCCCAAGACGCAAGCGGAATAAATATCCATTAACTCACTGCTTTGATGGCCTTGAATATTAGTTCCGCAAAACCACCTTGTTTCTTCTTTTTTCCATTGTGTATTCTTCACCTCAGATACAAAATTTGAGAGTTTCGTTACAATTTGATAATCAGAATTAACAACGAATGAACCCCCATCAAAAACAAGTTCGTCCTGTCCTCCTACTTGATTGACATAAATTAGAGGTAATTTTGTTTCTACCACCCTCTCTAAAACGACATTCATCCTTCTTTCTTGCTTATCCCGATTATATGGTGATCCATTCAGTATTACCAATATCTCTGCCCCAGTCTCCATAAGACATTCCGTTACGTCATCAAACCAAATATCCTCGCAGATTGCGACACCCATTTTTAGTCCACGAAAATTCATCGGCCCTGGCATCTCACCTTGACTAAAAATTCTCTCTTCGTCGAATACATCATAATTCGGTAAGTGTACCTTATTTTGTATTGCAATTATTTTACCGTTATCAATTAAGGCCGCTGAGTTAAAGATTTTACTATTTTGAATTGTTGGCAAGCCTATCAATAACGCCGGTCCTCCATCTGCGGTTTCTTTAACAAGTTCTTTAAAATAATATTCAACCTCATCAAGGAATGATCTCCTTAGAACCAAGTCTTCAGGCGGATAACCTGATAAAAATAATTCAGAGAAGACAATCAAATCAGCTTTTTCACTGGCGGCATATTTTCGTGCCTTTAGTATAAGGTCAAAATTTCCTGAAACATTACCTACAGTCGGATTACCTTGAGCTAGAGCTATGTTAACTTTATTTTTTATTTCATCTACCATGAGCAATCAGTTTTACAATGCCGAACTCAATTCATCAGCAACTAAAAATGCTAACTCTAATGCCTGATCAGCATTTAATCTTGGATCACAATGGGTATGATATCTGCTTGATAGATCTTCATCTCTTATAGAGACCGATCCCCCAACGCACTCAGTAACATTTTTACCAGTCATTTCAATATGTATACCTCCCGGGAAGGTACCTTTATCTTTATGAACTTTCATATAGTTCCTAACTTCATTCATTATGAGTTCAAAAGGGCGCGTTTTAAACCCTGACACAGATTTAATAGTATTGCCGTGCATAGGATCACAAGACCACAGTACATTTCTTTCCTCTTTATTAACGACATCAACTAATCCAGATAAATATTGTTCCACATTCTCATGACCAAATCTAGCAATGAGTGTAATCCTGCCCCGCTCGTTGGTTGGATTTAGAGTGTCCAGCAGGGTGATAAGAGTTTCTGGATCAAGCGTTGGTCCACACTTAATACCTATCGGATTTTTGATTCCTCTGCAATACTCGACATGCGCTTCATTTGGATCCCTTGTTCTATCGCCAATCCAGACCATATGACCTGATGTTGCATACCAATCATCAGTTATTGAGTCGACTCTAGTCATTGATTCTTCGTAACCAAGCAATAATGCTTCATGACTTGTGTAAAGCTCAGTTGTTCTTAGCTGCGGTACTGACTCTGGAGTAATACCGCAGGCTCGCATGAACCCCAATGATTTTGTAATTTGACCCGCTAAATCCGAGTACTTCTCACCAATCGGAGAATTTTCAAGAAAATCAAGTGTCCAGCTATGCACCCTCTCCAAATCCGCGTATCCACCTTGTGAAAATGCCCTTAATAGATTTACTGTAGCCGCTGATTGTCTGTATGACATCAAGAGTCTTTCAGGGTCAGGTTTACGGGTCTTTTCATTAAATTCAATTCCATTAATGTTATCGCCCCTGTAGCTCATTAACTCTAAACCATCAGCCTCCTCTGTTTCTGATGATCGCGGCTTTGCAAATTGTCCAGCAATTCTGCCAACTTTTACTACTGGTAATGATGTAGCGAATGTCAATACAGCCGACATTTGTAAAAATAATCGGAAAATATCTCTTATATTATCAGGGCTATGCTCTACAAACGACTCAGCACAATCGCCGCCTTGCAGCAGAAAAGCCTTACCTTGGCTTGCTAAAGCAAGTTTTTCCTTCAAATCTCTGGCTTCACCTGCAAAAACTAGCGGTGGATATGTTGAAATTGTCTTTTCAACGTCCAAAAGATGCGATTCATGCCCATATTCAGGTACATGCCTAATAGGCTTCTCTCTCCAGCTCGAAGGTGACCAATTATGCATAAATATCTCCAAAATAAATTTCGTTTATATATATATAACGCCAGTAGTTATAACAAGCTATTAATATAAGAAAATAAAAACTATTTACTATATTTCCTTTGTCACCACATTTCGCATCGTAACAATTTCTTCTGATGTTGAGGGATGCAATGGAACTGTATTATCAAGGTCAGCTTTTTTAATCTTTTTATTAATGAGTGTAGAGATTATTTGGGTAATCTCAGCGGCGTCATCTCCCACCATATGGAAACCAAGCAATCTTTGTGATTTATTATCTATGATTAATTTAACAAAAGTTTTTGTATCTATATCTGAGAGAGTATAGTAAAGAGGTCTGAATGAAGATGTGTATATATCTATTTTCCTGTATTTTCTCAGGGCTTGATCTTCATTGAGCCCAACTGTACCAATCTCTGGAGCTGAAAAAACTGCTGTTGGAATATTTTCTATAACATAGTTACCACTTTTTTTTTCGAATTCATTTCTTGCAAAAATCATTGCTTCCCTAATTGCAACGGGTGTCAAATGATCGCTATTTGATACATCACCAACGGCATATATATTTGGTATTGTGGTTTGGTATTTTTTATTTACATGTATGCTGTTATCAGTGTTAATTCTAATTTTTATACCCTTATCAATACAATCAATATTCGCTAATCTACCTGTTGCGAATAAAACTAAATCAGCTTTTAAATATGTGCCATCATTCAGTAGAACATCAAACTGATTTTTATTTTCGGTTATTTCAATTACATCAGTGTTCAATCGTACGTTGCATTTCTCAGATTGTAATTCTTGTGTAATTATTCGACTAACATCTGAGTCAAAACCTTTTAATAATTTTTCGCCACGGTACAGCAACTCACACTTACTACCCAGTCCTGAAATTATTGAGGAGAACTCGAGTGCAATATATCCACCACCAACAACAATTATATTCTTTGGCAGATCTTCTAATTCAAAAAAATCATCTGATGATATACCATATTTTGCGCCTTTCACATCTGGAAAATTTGGCCTAGCTCCAGTTGCAATTAATATCTTTTTTGCATGATATTTATCTCCATTAGACAGCTGAACAATATTCTTAGCTATAATCCTGGCTTCAGACTCAAAAATCTTTACGCCCGCCTTTTCTAGATTAGAACGATATATATTACTCAGTTTTTCAATTTGTTTATTTTTATTTCTTATTAATTTATTCCAGGAAAATGTGGTGCCGCTGTTATGCCACCCATAACTTTCAGCTACAATATTATGTTTAGAAAACTTACTGCTATAGCTTAGGAATTTCTTTGGAACACAACCCCTTATGACACATGTGCCTCCTATCCTATCTTTTTCGGCTATACAAACTTTCGCTCCAGCCTGCGCCGCCAGTCTTGCCGCCCGAACACCTCCAGACCCCGCTCCGATAACGAATAAATCAAACTCTCTACTTGTGTCGTTCATTGTTTATTACCGTTTATATTATTCTGCAATTGTTAACTCACTTTCAATCATTTTTTCAACATTGTTATATAGATATGTAGTTATAATTACATTAAGTTCTCGTTGAAAATAATAATTCTTTTTTGCAAATGTCATATCATCATCTGTTTTGGCAGAATATATATTATTTAGAGCGTCTATTTCATTCTCGGTATAATATTTCATCATTACCTTCGTCGCTATGTCAGGCACAAAGTCTGCAAAATCCTCAGTAATATTATATGAAACTATGTTAGCAATTTTTTCTAAATCTTCGGATTTAATGCCTATCTCTTGATTTTTGACATCATGTATAATTTTTTGTTTTATTTGTTCTTGAACGTCAAAGAATATATCATTTACATAGTATTTTATTACATGATCTCTTGCTTTCTTTTCCAATTCTTGGGGTTGTACAGATGAATTAAAAGTGAAATATAACAATATTACGAAAAAAAATAATCTTAATAGTTTTTCTGTTTGCAATGAGTGTCTGATCATTCAAAAAAAACCTCGGTAGAACCCACCTCATTACCAACAAAAACAGAATTTAACATATTCAAGAAGAAACCACTAGTAATGACATTTGGAATCTCCTCAATTCTTTTCTTCAGTTGGCTTGGATCAGATATCTTTCCACAATGGCAATCGAGAATTATATTCCCACTATCTGTAATTACATATGAACTATCGCTGTTTATCCTGATTGCTATTTTAGGATCCAAATGGCATGTTTTGAATGCCCTTTTCAATAAATTAATTGTTGTATTTGGCGAGAAATTTATAATTTCTACAGGTAATGGAAAATCACCAAGACAATCAACCATCTTTGAGTCATCTACAATTATAAGATATTCTTTCGAGATAGATGCGAGCATTTTTTCTCTTAGTAAGGCACCGCCGCCGCCCTTTATCATATCGCCTAGTTTGCTAACTTCATCGGCGCCATCGACTGTTATATCTAGCTGATTAAATTGGTCAATGTCTTCACATATAATTGAGTATTTCTTCGCAAATATCTCAGTTTGGATCGATGAACTTGCATATCTCAGGCTTTTCAATAAATCTTTTTCCTGACCCAGCAAATTTATAAACTCGTTTGTTGTTGAGCCTGTACCAAGGCCAACACGCATTCCTGGCTTTATTCTCTTTAGAGCCATTTCCGCTGCGTTTATTTTTTTTTGTTGTGCAGTCATTAGAAAATAATTGGACCAAATCATACATTTATATATTAATGTTTTTAACATATAAAAAAAGAAAAGTAATTTAAAATGATTAAACGCATACGCCAAAAAATGGTTGTTTTTGACCTTGATGGTACATTGATTGACACAGCCCCAGACCTCATAGACTCAGCTTGGCAAGTTATAAAAGAAATTATTGACGTAAAGTTAGATTACGAAACATCTCGAAAGTTTATCGGAAAAGGCGGTGAGTACTTTATAAAGAAACATCTGGAATATAACAAAATAGAATTAGCAAAAGAAGAGTTAGATAGCTTAATTTCTCAATTTTTAAGAATCTACAAAAAAAATATATCCAAAAAAAGTAGACCTTATCCAGGCACCAAAAAATTACTATCATGGCTCAAAGATAATGATTTTATTATTAATATCTGCACTAATAAGCCCGAAGAATTAGCAAAATTAGTTCTTACTAATCTTAAAATAATTGAATATTTTGATGAGATAATTGGCGGAGATACACTTTCACAGAGTAAGCCTAACCCATTACCTCTTTTAAGCCTCATGAGTAAATTTAACATCAAGCCCAATGATACGCTAATGGTTGGTGATACAACAACTGATATTCTCACTGCTAAAAACTGTAATGTGCGATGCGCCTGCGTAGATTTTGGTTACTTTGACGAAAAGATTGAGGGTGTAGATCCTGATTATTGGATCTCTGATTTAAGTGATGTAAGGAACATCATTGAGGGAAAATACTACTGATATTTTGCAATAACCCTAGCCCACGTTTTGATCCCCTTCACATATGATGAAATATTATATTTTTCATTAGGGCTATGAATACGATCATCATCTAGAGCAAATCCTATCAAGACTGTATCCATATTTAATAAAGTCTTGAATACTTCAACCACGGGTATTGAACCTCCACCTCCGGTAAAAACAGGCCTTACGCCCCACTCCTCTTCAATGGCTTCTGAAGCGGATTGAAAATAATAACTATCTGTGTCAAACTCGATAGCCCTACAATAGTCAGCCCCGTCGAATATTACCTGCACACCATCAGGTAAGCTATTTTTGATGTATTTATGAATATTCTCTAAAATCTTTTCAGGGTCCTGATTGCCAACAAGTCTGCATGTAATTTTAGCATTTGCTTCCGATGGAATTACAGTTTTTGTACCCTCATCTGTATAACCACCGAATATACCGTTAATCTCGAAAGTGGGTCTAGACCATGTCTTTTCAAAAATTGATCTCCCATTTTCCCCGGATGAAGATTTTTGACCAATTTTATTCAAATAATCAACTTCATTAAAAGTCAATTTATTCCAACTGCTAATAATATTTTCGTTCACCTCACTAACGCCATCATAGAAATTTGGAATAGTGATTTTTCCATCATCATCATAAATATTCGATATAATCTTGGTTATTATTCTAATTGGGTTCCATGCTACTCCCCCGAATTCTCCTGAGTGAAGATCGCGATCAGGTCCTATTATTTTAAATTCTTCAGATAGCAACCCTCTCAAACTTCGTGTAATTGCTGGAGTATCTTTATCCCACATTCCAGTATCGCAAACATACGCAATATCCGCAGATAATTTGTCCTGATAATCCTCCAGGAAAATTGGTAAAGTATTGGATCCACACTCTTCTTCACCTTCTAAAATTATTTTTATGGAAAAAGGAAGCTCGCCAACTTCATTCATAATATATTTCAATGCAAGTAAAAAAGTTAACAACTGACCTTTATCATCGCTGGCACCTCTTGCGACAATGCATGGCTCTTTATTAATTGATGACAAGACGGGATCAAAGGGGTCGGAGTCCCACAAGCTAAGAGGATCTACTGGCTGGACGTCATAATGCCCGTAAAATAGAATTGTTTTAGCATCAGGTCTTGAGGTTTGATACTCCGAAAAGACTATTGGATGTCCTTCAGACTCATAAATCATTGCGTCCATTCCAAAACTATCTAGGAAAGCTTTTAGCCAAGCTGCGGCCTTATAACATTGATCTGCATAATCAGGTATAGTTGATATGGACTTTATTTTTAATAGGTCTTTCAGTAGATCAATATTTTGATCACTATCTTTTTCTATATCTGCCAAGACTTTTGCAATATTAAACATATATCCACCTAGTTTGTTGTTTATTAAGTTTAAATAAAATATAAACTTAATAAAGTATAAAACATAAATTTTTTATTGAGTATTAACGTTATAATTATGCCCAAATATTTAGTCATCGGTGGAATAAGCTCAGGTAAATCTTCTTTTGCCGAGCAAATGGCAAAAGACATACATAAAATTAATAAACATTCAAAAACTTACTATCTTGCAACTGCACCAATAACCGATGATGAGATGTATGAAAAAATAAGAATACATCAAGACAGGCGACCAAGCGATTGGAACACAATTGAAGAGCAAATTGATATTGTCTCTCAAATTTCGCAGATTGAAGAAACTGATATTATAGTATTAATTGAATGTCTTACGACATGGTTATCAAACTTAATTTTCCACAAAAAAGACCTTGATTACAACGCAGAAAGACTAATAAATTTTCTTCAAAAAAATAGAGAAGCTACAATTATCCTAGTTACAAATGACTTAGGTGAGAGCGTTATATCAGCGAACAAAGAAACACGTGAATTCCAAAAATACAATGGTAAAATTAACCAGAAAATAGCAAAAATATGTGAGAGCGTCTATAAGGTGACTGCCGGAATAGGTATAAGGATAAAATAAAAATAAATGCATTTGATAAACAATAAATCATTTATCACAAATAATGGACTTGGCAGTCCTAAAACCAAACAATCGCCCGCTGATATAATATTTTTAACCTCAGCGGATACTGAAATCACACTACTATCAAAATCTCTTATAAAAATAAAAGATCAGCCGTCCATAAGATTACAAAATATTCTCAATCTCAGTGATGATGATACTATTGACAACTACATTAAAAAAACACTATCCAAAGCCAAAATTGTGATTGTCAGAATTTTGGGTGGTAGAAACTACTGGAGCTATGGTGTCGACCAAATTCTTGCAGACCAAATGAAGAAAAAATATAAAATTATTTTTTTGCCAGGAGATGACAAATTTGATGAGCAATTATTTGCAATGTCATCGATAAAGGGGAATGATTATAGAAATATATGGTCATATTTTATCGAAGGCGGTCCTGAGAATGGCGTCAATTTACTTAAATATATTTTACATCTCATCAAAGGCTTAAAAAAACCTCCAACTGCAAAAAAAATAAGCTCGATTGGAATCTATTGGCCAGATTTGAATGAAATTAATACAGAAACCCTTGATACAAAATGGCCCATTAAAAAAAGACCATCGATAGCGATAACATTTTATAGTGCGCTACTCCAAAGCGGACAAACAGAGGTAATTGATGCGCTTATTTCATCATTAGGAAAATACTATAATTGCATACCAATTCACTCAAAAAGTTTCAAAGATAAAAAGAACCGGGATGTCACACGTTACTTATTAAAAAAATATAATCCAATTTCAGTTATAAATCTTACGGGGTTCTCTCTAAGTGGAATGTCATCATCGAAAACTATTTTTGATGATGCTCGTAGGCCTGTATTTCAGGTAATTCTATCGAGCATGTCCGAACATCAATGGCAACACTCAAGTAAAGGATTGAATAATAGAGATATCATTATGAGTATTTCATTACCTGAAATTGATGGCAGAATTATAACAAAAACAATAGCCTTCAAGGAAGAGATTAGTTTTGATAAATTAACCCAAACAAAGCTCTTAGAATATGTACCTCATGATTTTGGTATTAATTATTTATGTGATTTAGTAAAAAATTGGAGCAAACTATCATTCGCTAAAAATGAGAAGAAAAATATATTTATTTGCCTTGCAAACTATCCAAATAAAGACTCAAGAATCGCTAATGGTGTTGGCCTTGATACGCCGAGTAGTGTCGTTCATCTGATTAAAAAATTAAAAAAACTTAATTACAAAATTATCAATTTTCCAACTAACTCAGATCAATTGATGAAAAAGCTAATTTCTGGTCAAACAAACTCACATGATAAAATAAAATTAAAGTATAATAAGCTTTTATCCATAGCTGAATATAAGAATTATTTCGAGGAATTGCCAAAAAATATCCAAAGCGAAATAAATAAGAAGTGGGGCTTGATAGAAAAAGACCCATTTATTCGGGGGGGAAATATTGTTTTGCCAATACAAAAATTTGGTAACTTGTCGTTGGGTATCCAACCATCTCGAGGCTATAATATTGACCCAAAGAGCTCATATCATAGTCCAGACTTGATTCCCCCACACTATTATTTTGCATTTTACTTTTGGATAAAATACAAGTTTAAAGCCCACGCAATTATCCAATTCGGTAAACATGGGAATCTTGAATGGCTTCCAGGAAAATCATTATCCCTTAGTCAAAATTGCTATCCGGACCTTATCTTGGGCCCAACCCCACTGATATACCCATTTATTGTAAATGATCCAGGTGAGGGTACTCAGGCAAAGAGAAGAAATGCCGCTGTTATTGTTGATCATCTTACCCCGCCACTCACTAATGCAGATACTTATGATGAGCTAATTCAGGTTGAACTTTTATTAGATGAATATTACGAATGCTTTCAAACAGATCCACTCAGAGCGCATAATATTGAGCATGAGATAATTGAGTTGACGCAATTAACTGGTCTATATTCTGATACATTGATTGACGAGACTGACACGACTGAGACTAAACTTAATAAAATAGATACATACTTATGTGAGCTAAAAGAACTGCAGATTAGAGATGGGTTGCATATCTTTGGAAAGTCACCAAAGGGGCAGGAATTAATAAATTTAGTTATGAGCATATCAAAAACTTCAAGGAAAAACGGTCTTGGAGAAAATAAACCCATTACTCAGGCCATATCTGATGATATGGGTATAAAATTAAGTGTAAGCGAATGTAAATTGAGTGATAGATATAGCGGCGATAAAGATAATCCTCTAAAAGATATGAGTGATTCCGCATGGAGAACAAATGCCGATACAATTGAGAGGTTAAGAATACTTTCTGAGAATGTACTGCTTGAGAAATTTAGCATACCCCAAAACTGGACCAATACCATGAATGTCCTCAACAGTATTAAAACTGAGATTGTGCCGTCAATAAAAAGCTCAGGCAAGAAAGAACATACTGGTATAATTACACTCCTTGATGGTAAATTTCTTCATCCAGGACCATCAGGAGCACCAACCAGAGGTAAAATTGAAGTATTTCCGACTGGAAAAAACTTCTACTCTATTGATATGCGTTCACTGCCAACAAGAATGGCTTGGAATATTGGCAAGTGCTCAGCTGAGTTAATGATTTCAGATTTTCATAAAAAAAGGGGGTATTACCCAACTCATTTTGGTTTATCTGCTTGGGGAACATCTAATATGAGAACAGGCGGTGATGATATATCGCAAGCCCTTGCTTTAATTGGTGCAAAACCAAAATGGGATAATATGTCAGGAAGAGTTTGCGGATATGAAATCATACCTGTAAATATTCTAAAAAGACCGCGAGTAGATGTTACATTAAGAATATCTGGATTCTTTAGGGATGCGTTTCCCAACCTTATAGATCTATTTGATCAAGCAATTCGAGAGGCTGCGACACTTGATGAAGATGATAGTCTGAACCCGATAAAAGTTGCATTTGATAAAGATAGAAAGTTCTTCGAAAAGGAAAACTTAAGTAGCTCAGAAATTGATCGGCTAGCCTCTTATCGAATATTTTCATCGATGCCTGGATCCTATGGAGCAGGACTTCAATCTATGATTGATGAGGGAATTTGGAAATCCACGAGTGATCTCGCAGAGAATTATATAAACTGGGGATCATACGCATACGGAACTGATAACTATGGTCATGAAAATAAAAAAATACTAACAATGAGGCTTGAGAGACTTCAAGCAGTTATTCAAAACCAAGATAATCGAGAGCACGATATTCTAGACTCGGATGATTACTACCAATTTCATGGAGGAATGGGTGCGGCCGTAGAAAAGTTATCGGGAAATAAACCAATTTATTATCACAATGATCACTCAAATCCAAACAACTTAAAAATCGGTACATTGGATCAAGAGATTAGTAAAATAGTTAGAGGAAGAGCTGCAAATCCGAAATGGATAAAAAGCATTATGAAGCACGGGTATAAAGGTGCTTTCGAGTTGCTTGCAACGCTTGATTATTTATATGCATATCAAGCAACAACAGGATTAGTCAAAGATCATCATTTCGATTTATTATTTGAGTCATATATTGTTGATAAAAATGTCTATGAATTTATAGAATATTATAATCCTGATGCGCTAAACGACATAAAAATAAAATTCAGAGATGCTATAGATAGAGAATTGTGGCACCCTAGGAGAAATGATACAAAATCACTGCTTGGAATTGAGAGAGAATAATAATATGGCTGAAAAAAAATATCTTACAGAACAAGAACTCAATAAGAGGCATGCAGAAAAAATGCATAAGAAGAAAGAAGCCAGAAAGAAGATTTTGGCAACAAAGACTATCGAAAAAGGTCTAATTATTATTAATACAGGTAAAGGTAAGGGTAAAACAACGGCTGCTTTTGGAATGATATTTAGGGCATTAGGAAATAAAATGAATGTTGCTGTTGTCCAATTCGTTAAAGGGCAATGGCTGTCAGGTGAAAGAGCTGCTCTTGAGAAATTTCAAGATCAAGTTGAAATATATAAAATGGGAGAAGGCTTCACATGGGAAACACAGGACAGAATGAGAGATATTGAAGCTGCGAAGAATGCATGGAAAAAGAGTAAAGAGCTGATTTTTGATGGTAAAAATCAAATTATACTTCTCGATGAGTTGAATATAGTACTGCGATATGATTACTTACCTCTAGAAGAGGTTTTGGATACGTTAAAAAATAAACCAAAAAATACTCACATCATAATAACAGGACGTAACGCGAAAGAGGAACTTATTGAAATTGCTGACCTTGTTACAAATATGGATTTAATAAAACACCCATTCAGAAGTGGTGTAAAAGCACAAATTGGAATTGAATTTTAAGGGGTTGAGCCAATTAAAAAAACACCAGCAATTATGTTTCAGGGTACAGGATCTAGCGTTGGCAAATCAATAATTGTTGCTGGGTTGTGCCGATTATTCAAGAGAAATGGAATTTCTGTTGCCCCCTTTAAACCTCAAAATATGTCAAATAATGCTGCAGCTACTTTCGATGGTGGAGAGATTGGTCGCGCACAAGCATTGCAGGCAATTGCCTCTGGTCTAGAGCCAAGTATTTTTCATAATCCGATACTACTAAAACCTCAGAGTGAGAAGGGTTCACAACTTATAATTAATGGTAAATATAATAGATCAGTCAGTGGATTTGAGTATCAAAAAATTAAAGGTTCATTAATGCCTTATGTCGAAGAGGCGTTTATGAATTTATCATCAAAGCATGATTTAATTTTGGTAGAAGGCGCAGGGAGCCCCGCTGAAATTAATCTTCGTGATGGAGATATTGCAAACATGGGCTTTGCAACAAAATTATCAATACCAACAATAATTATCGGAGATATAGACCGAGGTGGAGTTATTGCAAGCCTAGTTGGAACAAAGGCTGTACTAGACTCATTAGATAATAGCTATTTAATTGGGTTTATCATTAATAGATTTCGTGGTGATCCAAGATTATTCGAGAATGGCATTTCAGAGATCAAAAATAGAACCAAATGGAAATTTTTAGGCCTAGTCCCTTTTTATGATAATATTCATAAATTACCCGCTGAAGACTCTCATGATCTTGAAAAACTTTTTGTTGGTAATGCTAACCCAGAAGCAACACTAACAATATCAGTTCCAATTCTAGATAAAATATCTAACTTTGATGATCTTGACCCTCTGAGGACTCAAAAAGATATAAATATTAATTATGTAAGACCTGGAAGTGATATACCGAAAAAAACTGACATTATTTTGTTATTAGGTTCAAAATCAACCATCAGCGATTTAAAACAACTTAGGGAGAATAAATGGGATAAGCAAATCCAGAGACATTATGAGAATGATGGGATAGTGTTTGGTCTTTGTGGTGGATACCAAATGCTCGGTAAAGTTATAAAAGATGATATGAATATAGAGAGTGACGAACCCGAAATTGAAGGGCTTAGCCTCCTTGATGTTGAAACAGATATGGAGAAAAATAAAGTCGTCACAAAGATTAATGGAGTACACATAGATACTGATAAAAAAATATCAGGTTATGAGATTCATATTGGCAGAACACATGGAAAAGATTGTGCCAGGCCTCTATTTCGAATAGATGACAAATATGACGGCGCTCAATCTGAAAATAGAAAAGTCTTTGGCACGTATATTCATGGGATTTTTCATAACAAGAGTCTTGTGGAGTGGTTATTTAAAGTTTCAAATAAAACAATCCAGAGTAGTGAAATAAATGATTATGGGGATACATTAGATCATGCATTGAATGATCTGGCAGATCATTTGGAGAAATATATTTCTTGGGAGTCAATATTGGATTTATCAAATAAATACTCGAAATAATAAAAGCATGAACACAAAAAAGAGATAAATTACAATAGAAGAAGAGTAGATCCAAAGCGCTCTTGTTATAGTATCAAAACTGATAACTTCGTCACCACCCTCATTAATCCATTCAGCCTTAATAAGCTTATCATCATAAAAATTATCACCACCTAAGGAAACATCTAAAGCACCCGCCATAGCGGACTCTGGCCAACCTGAATTTGGAGATGGGCTCTTTCTCGCGTCTTGCTTGATGCATATTATGGCCTGCTGCCAGTTTTCTTTGAGAACAAAGCTTGCCAGAGTAATTAGTATGGAAGATAGACGTGCGGGTATAAAATTTAAGACATCATCTACATAGGCAGTTAATTTACCGAAATTATTATATTTGTCATTTTTATAAGCTATCATACTATCTGCCGTATTCACGAACTTGTATATAAATACCCCTGGCAGACCAGCAATAAGTAGCCAGAATAGGGGTGCTATATATCCATCGCTTAAATTTTCTGATAGGCTTTCAATTGTACCTCTTGTTATGGCGCTTTCATCGTAATCATCAACCTTCCTGGAAACAATTTTCGAGAGATTTTTTTTAGCATTATCTATATCATCTCTCATGAAATCGTCATAAATACACTTTACGTGATCAAACAAAGATTTTCCTGCAAGCAAGATTGAAATTATTAAACCTAAGATTACATTTCCGATAATATTTCCAAATAATAATCCTTCAATAAATAGAGCTATGAACCAAATAATTATGATGGACATTATAACTACAATGGCGCCATTGAATGTGCGCGATGACTCGGTAAATTCATCGCGATTAAATTCAATGTCTAGAAAATTAATGTACTGCCCAAATAAAACGATAGGATGTCTAAATTTCCTCCATAATAGATGATCGTCCCCCCAGATGGCATCAACTATGACAGCAACAAGTAAAACTGTTATTATATCCATTTTTATACTCTTACAAAATATCTTTCATTGTATTAGCTAAATATTCAAATTCAATTTTATTTTTTGTGAGCCCCATTCTTAACCATTTATGATTATATTTAAAAATCCGTGTCCAAATCCCACGATTAACTAACGCCCTATTCATGTCAGCTGCACTCTCAACCTCAATTAACTTAAAGAAATTACAGTCACCGATTATATTAAGACCTTGATCGCGTAGCAAAGATGAAAGTGCTTCAGATTTGATTTTTAGATTTGTGATAGCATTTTTTATCCATGCATTATCTGACATCGCTTTACTTGCAATCTGCAATGAGGATGTTGAGATGGGCCACGGTCCAATGCAGTTAGATATTCTATCGATATAATCGTTGTCACCGTATGCGAAGCCAAGTCTTAGACCAGGAAGTCCAAAAAACTTACCAAATGATCTTATTACAATTATATTATCCCTGCATTTGTCAAAACTAAGAGACATATCTGGTGTTGCATCCATGAATGACTCATCAATAATGAGCAGTCCATTTGCTTTTTTTATTTCTTCCCATACATGCTCAAGATACCCTGGTTGAATTAATTTCCCATCAGGATTATTTGGATTGACGAGCACAAATGGCATTGAAGGATCTAATTCGGTTTCTATGTTAGTTACTAAATTTATTTTAAATCCATTATTATTCCAAACTCTATAATGCTCGGTATAGGTTGGGGTTTGAATTTGGATTGTGTCGTAAATTACATGGTCAATAATGTTAGGTATTATATTAATAATACCTTGGGCACCTTGATAAGCACATATCTCTGTATCTTGATTTAATTTATAGTACTTTTTCGCAATTACCATTAGCTCTTCAAGCTGTTCATCGCTTGGTAAATTAGAATAAATGGTGCTATCGATATTAAATTTATTATATGCATTTGGATTTATACCAGTTGATAGATCAATCCAATCTTTTATATGTCTATTCTCTATCATAACATTTGATAGATCCCCACCGTGTTTATCCTCCAGATATATATCAATATTTTGGTATGAAAGTAGGGCAGGCTTTATCATGATGGCTAAATTCTGTTTGGAACGGATGAGTCTTCAAAAGTTGATGTATTGTTATGAATATTTATTGAAGACTGAAATATAGGCGCAACTATAGCAGCTCCACTTCCTTCTCCCAGTCGCATTTTAAAATCAACGATTGGTTTTTTTTTGATACATTCTAATAGTTTCTCATGCCCTGACTCACTTGATAAATGACTAACATAGCAATGATCAAGCGCATTAGGTGATATAGCATGGAGTATTGCCGCAGCAGCGCATACTGGAAAACCATCTAATATAACAGGAATCCTCTCAAAGCGGGCCGCTAATATTGCGCCTACAATTGCCGCAAACTCCCTACCGCCAAAACACTGAAGTATACTAAGTGGATCTCTATTTGTATGTAATTCAAGACTTTTTTCTATAACTGCAATTTTATTTTTTAACATTTTTATATCAGCCCCTGTGCCCATACCCACCCAATCAGATATATTTCCACCATATAGTGCTGCACAAATTGCAGATGCAATTGTGGTATTTCCGATACCAGCTTCACCCAAACAGAGTATATCTGGATTTGTAGCAACAGCCTCTCTGCCATATAAAATGGTTGTGATGCAATCAGTTTCAGTCATTGCTGCATATTTTGTTATATCCTTGGTTGGCATTTCTAGAGCAAGGTCAAATACCTGTAGCCCAATGTTATGGGTTTTGCAAACCTGGTTTACGACCGCATCATCCGATCTAAAGCTTTTTACTAAAGCTTCTGTTACCGACGTTGGATATGGAGAAATTCTGTGCTCATCCGCTGTTCCATGATTTGATACAAATATGGATAACGTAATATTCTCAGCTTTGGGAGGATAAGCACCCTGCCATCCCGCCACCCATTCAGCTATGTCTTCTACTTTTCCAAGTGAGCCAGATGGTTTCAGGAGACGTGCATCTTTCTCCCTCACCAAGTTGACAGCTTCTGTATCTATTGAAGGCATTTGGGATATAAATTCAACTAATTCATTGAATGTTGGAACTGAATTTGATTTAATATCAATCATAACTAGTTTTGCATCTGTTACATTAAAAAATATATGATAAAACATTTTAATCTTAAAGATATAAATATTTTTTTAAAAAAAATAGTGCCAGACACAATGGATGGACTTATTTTTTTTTCGATATTACCAATTAAAAATAGATCCAAAAAAAAAATATCTGAAATAATCTACGCAGTTCCATTCATAGGTCTTATACTCGGTACTGTCATAATTCTACCTGTTCTACTCATAATGATTTTTAGAGATATAGACGTCATTAACTCAATCATTATTATTCTAATGTCAATTCTAGTTACTGGCTGTTTGCATGAGGATGGGCTGGCTGACTTCTGTGACTCATTTGGTGGAAATAACAAAAAAAGCAAACTAGAAATCATGGACGATAGTAGAGTTGGCGCCTATGGCATGGTATCCATTAATATATCACTATTGATCCGGTTCATGTCATTATTTTATCTATTCAGCAAAATGGAAACTCTAGAAGTTCTTCTTGTGGTCATTTCTAATGCCATACTATCACGAACAACCATGCTTTATATATTAACTACATTACCACCTGCAAAAAAAACCGGGTTAGGTATGGCAGCAAATCAGAAAAAAAGTGTAAATATGTTTATTGCATATGGGGTTTCTGTTATTAGCTCATTTCTGCTCATTTTTATATTTGTAGATTATAAGATATTCTTTGTTTCTGTCTTCGCAGCAATCTTTTCAACTTTATTACTCTCATATTTGGCCATGAGAACAATCAAGGGCCAGACAGGAGACATTTGTGGTTCATCGCAACAATTTTCAGAAGTTGGAATCTATTTCTCTATTTGTATAATAATCTAAGTATTATCAGAAATCTTAATACTTAGCCTCAATACCTTCCGTGAAAGTATCGTGTAATTCTGTAATATAATCTAACGCTGAAAAATCATTTTTTCTATAATCATCAAGCCCTCTTCTCCATTTCTTTGCATGCGGCTTATTGTTGAATAGACTCATGATTGGTTTGATTATTTGGGACCTTGAAATACCTGATTTAATTTGTTGATCAGCATAATCACTATAATTTTCAATTATATTTTTGAAATTGAGGCTTTCTTTTTTAGATGAAAATAATTTCTCATCAACTTCGATAATGAACATCGGATCATTTATTATTTTTCTTCCCAACATCACTCCATCCACATGTTTCAGATGCTGTTGAATTTCACTAAATGAACTTATACCTCCATTTATAATTATTTCAGTATCAGATGCATAGTCTTTGATTGCATAAACGGCATCATAATTGAGCTCAGGTATCGTCCTATTTTGTTTAGGGCTTATACCACTTAGTATTGCTTTACGCGCATGAACTATAACAAGATCTACGCCAGCACCGATAATTGCATTCATGAATACCGGGAGCTCCTTATCAATATCCTGTTGATCAACACCTAAACGACATTTTACTGTAACTGGTATCTTAATTCTTTTTTTTAATTCATATATTATCTGGCTTACAAGCGTAACATCAGTCATCAAGCAAGCACCAAAATTTCCTTTCTGAACTCTTGGTGATGGACATCCAATATTAAGATTAATTTCGTCATAGCCATACTCTTCTCCAATTATTGCGGCCTCTGTCATCTTTTCAATTGATGAACCACCGATTTGTAGTGCAACAGGATGCTCAGCGGGGTTAAATTTCAATAACCCCAACTGATTTCCATGAATAATCGCATCACAGGAAACCATTTCAGTATACAAAAAAATATTTGGTGAGAGCTGTCTCAAAAAATAACGATAATGGGTATCTGTATAGTCCATCATGGGGGCGATACAAAATTTATGAGAATATGTATTCATTTTAGTGTCCCAGTCCAAAATACTCTTCACCATATTGAGAGACAAGGGGTATTAGCAAGTCTTCCTCATCATAGAGGTGCGCCATTAATAGCTTATCAAAATTTTCATTTACAGCATTGTAGTTACTGACCGCCAGCTTTAAGTCAACGTCTTTTTTTTCATTAAGCATTGTGATTAGATTATTGCCCTCTGATGTAAGTTTATCTATTGATTGATGTATCAAATGGTGATCATTTTCCAATAATTCTAATCCATATCGAAATTTCACGCTTTTATCGAAGAATTTAGGGAAGATATAATTATCCTCAACTGTGTGATGTGAGTCTAAATTGTGAAGCATCATATTCGTCAATTGTATATATTGTTGCATAAACCGCTCTTTCGAAATATTACCATCCAATAATTCTCGAATAAGTTGTTTAATCGAACGACTAATTTCTCTAAATACAGAATGCCTTCCCAACCAAAAACTAACCCAGCTACCCTGCAATACGTTATTACCCCATGAGTCCCTCGGATATTTATCTAATAATTCACATAGCTGCTTTGGTAAGCCATGCCGCTCGGTAAGCTGATCAATTTTCTTTACTGCCCTCAATGCCATTCCTCAATTTTGATTAATTTGTACTTTAATGAGAAGAATAAACCTTAATTCAAAAAAATATATAAGAATTTAAAGAAAAATTTCAATTTTTCATTAAATTTTTTTCTCAATTAAAACAGTTACTTATAAATTTATATAGCCTTTTTCCATATAAAAATAGAAATCTTAATACATTTTTTACTTTACATTTTTGCCTATTTACGAATCAATAGAAGGTGATTCGATATTGCGGAACCGGATCATTAGGAGGAGAGAATGCAGTTGGAAGGTAAAACACCAACTGTTAATCTACAGGATCAAATTAGGTGGGTTTGTTTTTCTGTAGCATTAACTATATTACTTATCAGTACATTGTATATGGCATACAACCAGTATGTAATGAAGGTAAACTTTATTGGTTTAAGTAATAATACAATATTCCTGGCCGTTGCAGCCAGCAATATATGCCTAATTATGATAATTTATCTTCTATCAAATCACCAAAATAATTTAAGAAAAGCAATGCTCAATAGCCACATGATTCTTGAACATAATCAAAAGTTATTACTCAATAAAAAAGAAATACGATATTTTACATGGGATATTAAAAAGAAGAAAATTTTTATGGCAAACAAATGTTTTCCTCTATCTGAGACAACATCAATGAGCCCCATTTCTTTTGAAGAATTTATAAGTCGCGTCCAAGGTCAGGATATCAATTTCTATCAGTTGGCAAATAATGCAATTCAAGGCAAAATTCAACAAATTGAATTAAGCTTCAAATATAAATCCAACATTTCGTATAAGTGGTTCAAATTGAGGGGCGCCCTTCTCAACGATACAAACGGCAGTCCATATATATCAGGTTTATTAATAGATATCACACGTGATATGAATCAAGGTATTAGTAGTCAGCGATTGCAAAATACACTTAGTGAGGTTGTCGACTCTCTGCCACTATCTTTTGTATTATGGAACAGAAAAGATCAACTTATAATGTGCAATTCTTTATTCAGAGATTTTTACTCTCTTCCACCAAGCGTAACAAAACCAGGTACATCAAAATCTGAAATTATGCAGTTATCTACAAAATCACTAATCGAAATAGATATAAAGAATAACCAGGATAATCAGATACCAAGATTGATTGGCCAGAAAGAAATTCAATTGAAAGATAAGCGATGGATATTAAAAACAGAGATAAAGACTGCGGCAGGTTATAATGCATCATTGGAATTGGATATCAGTAATCAGAAAATAAGTCAGCAGGCCCTTTTGAGTAATGAGAGTGAGCTCATTAATAAGGTTGAGGAACTAGATAATCTGAGGCGTAAGCAAGATATTCAGTCAAAGCAACTTATTGAGCTTGCTGAAAGATATAGCCTGGAGAAAGATAGTATAGAGGAGATTGAGCATAATAAGTCAGAATTCCTATTAAATATGAGCCATGAACTCCGAACTCCATTAAATGCGATAATTGGCTTTTCTGACTTTATAAAAAATCAAATTAGCAACGACCCAGAGAAAGTTAGAGAATACGCTGGCGATATATACGAAAGCGGAACTGAATTACTCAGCATAATAAACAACATTGAGTCAATGACTAATCTTGAAAAAGAGGATGTAAAGATTAATAAAAAAACCCAAAAAATTAATCACATGTTCGACGAGGTATTAGCTGATTTTCGTGATGATATAATGCGCAAAAAAATAACTATCAGGAATTATTTCGACTTTAACGAAAACCTACTTTGCAATGAAACAGCACTAAGACAAGTAATCTCAAACATACTATCCAACGCAATTAAGTATAATAAAATTGGCGGAACTATAAGTATAAAAAATAATTCACAAAATGGATGGTTAAGTTTGGAAATAACCGATAATGGTCACGGTATGAAGAATGAAGAAATAGATATTATTCTTAAACCATTCAATAAATCCAGAAAGAATAATATTGTAAATCAAGAGGGAGCAAGACTAGGGCTGCCTATTGCTAACACCCTTATTCAAATCCATGATGGTACTATTGATATTAAGAGTACTCCTGGTAAGGGTACATCTGTCACAATATCTCTTCCATTGATTTCAAGTATGAACACATCAAAAACACTGAAGTACGCATAATATTATATTATACATCATTTCTTTAATTTAAGACACAATATCAGAAATCCTAATGCCAATAGAAGAAATGGAAATATCCACAATACATAGGTGTTAGTCTGAATTGGTGGTGTCATTAATATCTCATCACCATATTTGTTGTGCAAATCACTAATAATCTCTTCTGTATTTTTACCCATTTGTAATTCTTTTCGCACATAGGCCTTTATAGACTGAGAAAAATTTGAGTTCGACTCGTAAATATTCTGCCCTGCACATTCAAGGCATTTGAGCTGAATTGTCACTTTCATAACATTTTCAGAAATACTCTCATTGCTATTTTTTGAAAGAGTATCTGCTACTGAAGCTGACAAGGAGAAAATAAGCGAAAGTAGGAAAAGTATTGTAATTAAATTAGTTTTTTTGAGCATTTGCAGTACCAAAGATTTTTGATAGAAAAAGAATTTTACATAGCCCACCAAAAGCCATTAAAAACCCACCCAACCAAATAAGTCGCACAAAGGGTTTGTGGGATGCAGAAACGTATATGTATTGCTCTTGCACTTCTCCAACGGTTAAGTAAATATGGTCAAAATAATATTTTTGAATACTGGCCTCTGTCGTTATATCTCCACTTTTTCTAAAGAACCTCTTCGCCGGCTTCATACTAGCAATTTTTTTATCATCCTTCAAAAGCGAAAAGTTTATTTGAAGATCATCATAATTTTGACCAATATTTGTACCAAAACCCTCATACTGTAACTCAAATCTGTCAATTTGTATCTTATCACCTAAATTCATCTTTAAATCTCTGTTTTCAGAGAAAGCCGATGCATAAACGATACCAAAGATCATGATACCAAATGCCATATGTACAATTCTTGATCCCATGATTGGTAAGTTTTTTCTTTTTAATTCAGGAAAGCTGAAGCTAACCTCTGTCAAATTTCTTGGTAATAAATCTACAATTGAAGCAATAATAATCCACAAAGCCAGAGCAAGAACCAATATTGTGAAACTATGAGCATTCCCATAGAATAATATTTGTATCGCTAACGTGATAGATAACGTAATCACAAATGACATCATTAATCTTTTTAAGGCTTGCTGTATCCAATTATCGTTCCATGAGAGATTAGGCCCCACAGGCATTAGAATTGCTATTAAAATGACAATTGGTGCAATAACTATATTAAAATATTTTGGTCCAACTGTTATACGATGCCCGGTTAAGCCCTCAAGTAGAAGTGGGTACATCATCCCAAAGAAGATTACAAAAACAGAAACCATCAATAAATAATTATTGATAAGAATAAATGTACCTCTCCTAAAAAAAATGAAGTTTCTTTTCTCATTCTCATTTTGCAGATTACGCAAAAATATCACTAGAGAAAGAATAATGAAGAGTGACATTATAACTAAAATCCACAGACCCCTCTGTGGATCAGAGGCGAATGAATGAACTGATGTTAGTATGCCTGATCTAACAAGAAAAGTCCCCATCAGACTGAAAGAAAACGTTAGGATTGATAATAGTAGAGTCCAGTCTCTATGTTCACCTGTCGATTTATAGTTTAAAAGCGAGTGCATTAGTGCTGTCCCAGTAATCCATGGTAAAAGTGAAGCGTTTTCAACGGGATCCCAGAACCACCAACCTCCCCATCCTAACTCATAATAAGCCCACCAAGACCCTATACAGATCCCTAGCGTTAGGGCAGCCCAAGAAATATATGCCCATTTCTCGATCCATCTTGCCCAATTGTCCTTTAATTGATTTTCTAACATTATTGCGATTGAATATGAGAATAATACTGAATACCCCACATACCCAAAATAGAGTAATGGCGGGTGAATTATTAGACCTGGATCTTGTAGAAGAGTGTTGAGCCCTATGCCATCAGTCGGTGCCGGAAGCTGAAGTGTAAATGGATTGGATGTAAATATAATGAATAATAAAAAAGCGAATATAATAGATGTTTGCACAGATATAGCATTAAGTAACACGCTTCTTGGTATTTTTTTATCATATTTTATTATAAAAAATAAACAAATACTCAAGATTAAGAGCCATAATAACATTGAGCCTTCATGGTTTCCCCAAACACCAGTTATTTTGTAGATGAGGGGTTTTTGCGTTTCAGAGTTTTGCCATACCGTTACTAGTGAAAAATCTGAGATTATAAAGCCGTAGGTGAGGATGATATAAGAAAATAAAATAAATAGAAATTGAAATACACCAAAAAGGCAAGCAAATTTATACCTTTTATTGCCACTGATAATCGGGATCTTGGCATAAATTAAAGTTGATATCGATGATAATAACGCTAAAATTAGCAGAATATTCCCTGTAAATGCAATCATATAGACCTCTGAGGGTACATCAAGATACTACAAAACCTATTCACTTCTAAGGCTCTCATACACTTCCTTTGGCATATAATTTTCATCATGTTTTGCAAGTATCTCATTTGCTTGGAATATATCATTAATAAACACCCCTTCGGCAATGACGCCCTGTCCTTCTCTAAATAAATCAGGCAGTATACCATTGTAAATCACGGGGACTTCATCTGTATTATCCTTAATGATGAATTTTATTTCAAAATCATTCTCGATCTTCAGTGAACCATCTTTGACAAGACCGCCAACACGAAGCAAGTTATCCATCTTTGCTTCATCGATTTCACTCGGCGAGTAGAAATATATTATGTTATCATCAAGGGCAATCAATACTAGTGCAACGGCTAGACCAGAAAGAAGAGTCGCGGCTAAGTAGAAATAAAACCTTTTTACCTTATTTTTCATAATCAACTATTTCTCTTATAATATAATCCTCATAGTTTGATTTTTCTACATCTGTCTCGCTTTTAGTTCCTGTTGTAATAACAGTATTTTTTGTCTGATGAATTGTGTTGTAATTTCCAGATTTTAGGTGATGCCAACTATACAGATCCTTTCCTTGTTCAACTAATTTATAAGCACATGTATCAGGTAGCCATTCTATTTCATGGATATTATCAATTGATAACTTAATACAATCTTGTACGTATTTATGTCTTTGGGTATAGCTATTGCATTGGCAATTTTTTTGATCAAATAGCTTACAAACTAGTGATGTATCGAAAATCTGACCACTTAATTCATCTTGCAATTTGATTGTGCAGCATTTTCCACATCTGTCGCAGAGCGCTTCCCATTCTTCATTGGACATTTCGCTCAATTGTTTTTCTTTCCAAAACATAATTTAATATTAATAACTAAGGTTGAACGTTAAAATATAAAAAAATTCGTATAATATAAACTTTATAAACATATATATATTAATACAAATAAAAATATAATTCACGACCTATGGAAAAAATCGAAGAAATTTTAGAAAATATGGAATTCCTGGATAACTGGGAGGATAAATATAAATATATTATCGAGCTTGGCCAAAATTTAGATAACCTCCCAGATGATCTCAGGAACGAACGAACAAAAGTTAATGGCTGCGTCAGCCAAGTCTGGCTTCATTCATCAATTGAAGAGGGCATAACGAACGAGAAATATATCAAATTTGTTGGGGATAGTGATGCTTTCATTGTAAAAGGTCTAATAGCAATATTGATTGCACTATATTCTAATAAAAAACCGAATGAAATTCTGGACATAAATCATGAAAATATATTTACAAAATTTGGTCTTGAAAGTCATCTGTCACCTCAGCGTTCAAATGGATTGCTATCAATGATCAAGAGGATTAAGAGTGATGCAACGCAAGAAGCATAGTTTGAGTTTATAGTTATGAATAAATATGGTCTTTTCCTCGCTCAGTTTGCAATACTATACTTGTTTTGGTATTTGCTCTCTGGCAAGAACATGATTTTGTTAATTGTACTTGGGCTTATAATCTGCCTGTTGATAGTGATATATCAAAAAAAAATAAATATACTGGATGATGAGTCTTTGCCTGTAGCAATACTCCCTCGTGCAATGATATACTGGATATGGCTATACAAAGAGATCTTATTATCGAGCATTTTAGTATCAAAGATAATTCTCAGAAAACCTATGAGTGTTTCACCGATATATTTTAAAATAAAGTCAAATCAGAAGACGGCAATGGGGTTCAATATATATGCAAATTCAATAACAATGACTCCCGGAACGATCTCCGTTATTACAAATAGTAATGAGAAGGAGATACATATTCATGCTATATCAGGGGATACTAAATCATCACTCGAGAGTGGGGTGATGGATCAAAAAATTAAAAAACTCATGGGTGATAATGATGTTTAGTTTCTTGATTATTATCATTTCAATTACGTTGGCGATTTCGCTTTATAGGGCTATCATCGGTCCAACTTTGTTTGATAGATTACTCGCAGCAAATATTATTGGTACAAAAACTGTCATGTTTCTAATTGTTTATGGATATCTGTCTGATAGGACAGATTTTCTCGATATAGCAATCGCTTATATTTTATTAAATTTAATCGGAACCTTTGCAGTTTTAAAATACTTCCGATACGGAACTTTAAGTCACGGAGAAGAGGATTAATCTATGTTATCTTCAGCCTTAACATATTTGTCAAATATCATGATTCTTAGTGGATCATTATTTCTACTAATTGGCGCTGTTGGATTAATTCGAATGCCTGATGTTTTTACTAGAATGCATGCAGCCTCAATTATGGAGACTGCAGGTGCAACTCTAATTATATTGGGACTGATTATGAGTACAGGTCTTACTGCCGTCTCAATTAAACTAATCATCATACTACTTGCCATACTTTATATATCTTCCGTGGCAACACACGCACTAGCAAGAGCATGCATACATGATGATTTAAAACCTATTGGAATCAATCAGGAGAACGAGCAATAGTACCTTATCTCAACATGATTATACTATCCTTAATGGCTATAACAACTCTCGGTATCATTAGGCTTAGAAATCTATTCAGTGTTGTGATTTTGAGCACAATATATAGTTTTCTGATGGCAACATTATTACTTATCTTTGACGCTGTAGATGTCGCACTGACAGAAGCTGCAGTTGGGGCCGGTATATCAACAGTGCTCATGCTGACAGTTTTATATTATACTAAAGTTGATGAAGAAAAACAAAGATACAGATCAACCCTACCTCTAATAATTTGCCTGACTGTTGGTGGATTACTAATATATGGTACATATGGTCTCCCTCCTTTTGGTGCTTCTGATACACCTGTTCATACTCATATATCAGTACAATATCTTGAACGATCTATCACTGAGACGGGAGTTCCAAATGTTGTAACATCTGTCTTAGCAAGCTACAGAGGTTTTGATACACTTGGCGAAGTCATCGTTGTATTTACAGCTGCGATTGGCGTTCTATCAATACTGAGTAGAGATAAAACATAGGATGGTATAATGAGACTGGACCTACTATTGAGAATTTCTTCAAAAATTTTTCTACCCTTTATAATTCTGTTTGCATTTTACGTTCAATTTCATGGTGACTTTGGACCAGGTGGTGGGTTTCAAGCGGGTGTGATATTTGCAGCTGGCATTATCTTATACACAATAATTTTTGGTATAAAAAGAGCAAAAAATGACTTCCCAGAAAAGATATTTAATTTTATGGTGCCTCTTGGCGTCATAATCTTTACAGTAACGGGTCTAATAAGTTTATCAAGGGGTTTTAATTTTCTCGACTATGACGCACTTGCACACTATCCAAAGCACGGTCAGCACATTGGTATTATTTCAATTGAATTAGGAGTATTTATAACTGTGATTGGGTCAATGGTCTCAATATTCTATGCATTTGTAGCTCGAGGTAAAAGATGAGTACTGAACTGAGTAATTTTATTTCCTCCTATAATTATTATATCATCATATTTTTAATGATCAGTGGCCTCTTTATTGTTGTATCAAAAGGAAACATGGTGAAAAAATTAGTTGGATTGGCCCTTTTCCAAACATCAGTATACATATTATATATATCTCCCGGAAAAATCCTAAATGGGACAGCCCCGATACTTGCTGATGAGTATACTATTTATTCAAGCCCCTTTCCTCATGTACTAATTCTTACGGCAATCGTTGTAGGAATCGCAACGCTAGCCCTTGGACTTTCCCTTGTCATAAGGGTCAATGAAGAATTTGGAACAATCGAAGAAGATGAACTATTTGAAGATGAGATTTAATAATGAATGAACATGCACCAGCCCTAGTAGTGATGGTTCCAATTATTGGTGCTGTATTGATTATGCTGACAAGACATAATCTCCTTAACTGGCTTATTGCACTTCTCTCGGGTGCTGGCGCTATATATTACTCAATTATACTATATATTGATACAAGATCTGTGGGAACGATATCCTATGCCATGGGTGGATGGGAAGCGCCAGTTGGAATTGAATACAGGATTGATGAATTTAATGCGCTGTTGATAACGCTTATCACCATTGTCTCTTTTTTAATACTCATATACTCAAAATCTAGCTTGATGTTTGAGCTAGTGAAAAATAGAGTCTCAACTTTCTACTCCATGTACCTCCTATGTTTGGGAGGATTACTCGGTATACTCTCCACGGGTGATGCATTTAATGCATTTGTTTTCCTAGAAATATCATCATTGGCAACTTATGTAATTATTTCAATGGGTACTGACAAGAGAGCGCTTCTTGCCGCATACCAATATTTAATAATAGGAACTATTGGAGCGACACTTTATGTGATTGGCGTAGGACTGATCTTCATAATGACCGGAAGCCTAAATCTCTATGATGTTTCAATAAGGTTGGCTGAAATGGAGCTCTATCGTCCTCTGCTTGCCTCATTGGCTTTTATTACTGTTGGAATTGCACTCAAAATAGCATTATTCCCTTTGCATGCATGGCTTCCAAATGCATACGCTTTTGCACCGTCTGTGGGTACTGCATTTCTTGCCTCAACAGCAACAAAAGTTGCTATTTATCTCTTGATTAAATATTTATATCTGGTCTATGGATTTGATTTAGTATACTCCAATAAAATTTTTATTTTTGTTGTGCTGACACTATCTATTTTTGCAATGCTTGGAGCTTCTTTAATTGCTGTATTCCAAAGTAATCTTAAAAAATTATTCGCTTACTCATCAGTTGCACAAATTGGGTATATAACCTTGGGTATCGGAATAGCAAATTATAATGGACTAATTGGCTCCACAGTACATATAATTAATCATTCAATCATTAAAGCTGCAATATTTTTAGCCATCGGTTGCCTAGTATTTAGCACTAAAATCATCAACGTGGACCAACTTGCTGGACTCGGTAAAAAAATGCCAATAATTGCTATCTGCATAACGATCTCAACCTTAAGCTTAATTGGCATTCCAGGCACAGTTGGATTCATATCAAAATGGTATCTTGTTTTGGGATCTCTAGAAAAAGGCTTGTGGGTTGTGGTATTTGCGCTCGCTGTGAGTTCCATCCTGGCACTTATTTATGTTGGCCGAATTATTGAATTAATATGGTTTCATGCGCCTATCAGCGGCCTCATTACTGAGAAAAAAGTTCCCCTTGAGATGGTTACAGTTACAATCTTGCTAACTATAGCCACATTATACTTTGGAGTCGATACAAGGATCACAGGTGATCTTGCCAAAATTGCAGTTGAAAATGTACTGATTGGTGAACAGTTATGAGTCAGGCAATCATTAATTTACTACCAGTATTCATACCTCTAATTTTATCTATCCTAATTAAAATCACTTGGAGCGTTCAAGCATTGCGTTATCCGATTCTGATCTTAGGGCCTCTAATAACTTTATTGAGCATTTACAAAATACAACTAAATCCTGATTTCTTAAACTCTAGCATTGATATTCTCAATATTTTTCCAAATATTGGCATCTCTGTGGGACTTGAGCCAATCAGTTTTGTCTTTATAATCATGGTTAATTCTTTATGGTTAATCGCCACATTGTATTCATACGGCTATATGCTAATTAATAAAGAACAAAGGCTAGGAAATTTCTTTTTTTTCTTTGCCATTGCTATTGGTTGCGCAAACGGAGCAGCCCTCTCGAGCAACCTACTAACATTATTCATATTTTATGAATTGCTAACTATTTCAACCTACCCTTTGGTAACACATAAGGGAGATGAGCAATCAAAGCGATCAGGTAGAAAATATCTTCTCATATTGCTAGGTACGTCATTGTGTTTTTTCCTGCCTGCAATGATCTATGTTTACTTTCTCAGTGGTAATCTTGATTTTGTATCAGGTGGACTCCTGGCCACAAGCCTATCTGGCTTTGAAGTAAATAATCTCGCAGTCTCGATATTATTATTTCTATTCATATTTGGTATTTCAAAAGCAGCGGTTATGCCTTTTCATTCATGGCTGCCAGCTGCCATGGTGGCCCCTACCCCTGTATCAGCTCTTTTACATGCTGTTGCTGTTGTAAAAGTTGGAGTATTTTCAATCATCAAAGTATTGGTTTATATTTTTGGCCTTGAACTATTACAGGGCCTTTTCTCTGTTGATCTCATGATTTATATTTGCGGATTTACGATAATAACAACATCAATTATTGCACTGCAACAAGATAACTTGAAAAGATTATTAGCTTACTCGACCATCAGTCAGTTATCTTATGTGGTTATTACTATTTTAATATTAACTTCCACTGCGGTCATTGCCGCTTCAATGCATCTTGTAGCGCACGCCGTTAGTAAGATAACATTATTTTTCGCTGCAGGCGCAATTTACTCATCCACAGGATATACAAAAATAAGTGAAATGGATGGCTTGGGAAAGAAACTTAGGATTGTAAGTGTCGCGTTCGCATTAGGGGCAATGTCGCTTATGGGCATTCCTTTTTTAGTGGGTTTCACTAGTAAATGGTATATTGTTCAGTCATCAGTGGAAGTGAACCAATGGTTTATACTTTTTATCATTACAACATCTACGCTTTTAAATATTGGTTATTTTACTCCAATAATATATAAGCTTTTTTTCAAGAGTCAGATGAAAGAAATTCCTTTTAAGAAATTACCATTGGATATTAATTTATCAATAATAGTTTGCTGTGTACTTATGTTAATTTTATTTTTACAGCCAAATCTAGTGATAGAGGTAATAAGCAATGCTAAATAGCACAATCAGAAAATTATGGATTTGCTTTATACTGATCCTTGCGCTTCTATTTTTTAGTGACCTGATCATACATCGACATGATTATTTTGGAATTGACGGTTTATTTGCCTTTCCATCTATTTATGGATTCTTATCATGTGTATTTCTGGTATTTATTTCTAAAGTTATTGGAATTTTTTTGAAAAGACCTGAGGATTACTATGATAAGTAGCTTATTACATCCAGGAATAGTACTTATAATATTTGGGCTACTCATACCATTTATAAAAAATCGCCTCGTTGTCCTCCTTTTCCCAATCATAAGTTTTATAATTTTATACTCATTAGATAATGGGGCAATTATCGAGCTAAATTTTGGGAATTATGAGTTAATATTGATGAGTTTAGATGAACTAAGCAGGCTATTCTCTTATATTTTCATACTGATATTATTTGCAACTTCAATATTTAGTCTTAATCAGGATAATAGATCTGAAATATCATCAGCATTTGTCTACGTAGGATCGTCAATATCAGTTGTATTATCAGGCGATTTGATAACATTATTTATGTTCTGGGAGATCATGGCAATTACATCAACAATTGTCATATGGCATGGGTCTAAGGAATCATATTATCCAGGCATTAGATACCTAGCCATCCATCTTCTTGGGGGCTCAATATTATTGATTGGAATAATTGGTTATGCTCATACATCAGGAACGCTACTTTTCGGCCTAATGAATCCTGATAATATTTTCTCTTATCTTGTGCTTGCGGGATTTTTAATAAACGCAGGGTCACCACCTTTCTCGAGTTGGATACCAGATGCGTATCCAAGTGCATCTTGGTCAGGAACGGTATTTCTGTCGGCATTCACCACTAAAACAGCGGTGTATGTTTTAATCATTGGCTATGCGGGCTACCAGTTCCTCATTTACGTTGGTATATTTATGATATTTTACGGTATTATCTTTGCAATACTTGAAAACGACATGAGACGGATCTTGTCCTACTCTATCGTAAATCAAGTCGGTTTCATGATAGTTGCAATTGGAATTGGGAGCGAAATTGCAATAAATGGCGCATCTTCGCATGCATTCACTCACATAATATACAAGGCACTATTGTTAATGAGTGCAGGCTCAGTATTTTATATTACAGGTCGCACAAAGTGTACGGATCTCGGGGGTCTCTACAAGACAATGCCTATTACAATGATTTGCGGTATAATCGGAGCACTATCAATCTCTGCATTTCCTCTAACCTCAGGTTTTATATCAAAGTCTTTAACTGTTCAGGCAACTATATACGAGGATCTCAAGATATTGTGGTTACTCTTGACGATGGCATCAGCTGGAGTATTTCTTCACGCAGGCATAAAATTTCCGTGGTTTGTATTTTTTCAAAGAGACGCAAAAATTAAAGCGAAGGATCCACCAATTAATATGAAAGTTGCGATGATATTATTATCTGCCCTATGCATACTTATTGGGATCTTTCCTGGCGTACTTTATTCCATATTACCTTACGATGTAAAATACGTACCATATACATTTGACCACGTATCTTCACAACTGCAATTACTCATGTTTTCTGGTTTAGCATTTTTTATTTTACTAAAGTATTTAAAAAGAACACTAACAATTACACTCGATTTCGATTGGTTCTGGAGAAAATTTGGTATTTTGGTTATTAATATTTTTAATAAAAACCTATCTAGCCAAACTCAGATTTTATTCCATTCACGTAATGATTTGATGGCTCAAACAATTCGAAGTTTACAAAAATATTACAGTCCATCGGGAATGCTTGGTCGCTCATGGTCTACAGGGAATATGGCACTTTGGACAGCGATACTGCTTGCATTATTTCTAATATTTTATCTATTTGCCTAAATGTGATAGAATAAAATCATGAGCAAACAGAAAGAAAATTTAACTGAATTACAATATTACGTGACCAGAGAGTCTGGAACGGAACGCCCTTTTACAGGGCCGCATCTAAATGAAAAATCAGATGGTATCTTCACATGTGTTTGTTGTGATATGCCACTATTTAATTCAACATATAAATACGACTCGGGATCTGGCTGGCCAAGTTTTTACGATACAGAATATAAAAAAAATATTTCAGAACACAAAGATAATAGTCATTTCATGATCAGAACAGAAGTTAAATGCGCAAATTGTGACGCTCACCTTGGTCATTTATTTGATGATGGGCCCAATCCCACCGGACTAAGATACTGTATCAACGGTAATGCAATGAACTTCGAAAAGAAAGATGGGTCTTAATGTCAGATTATGCAGGGAAAGCTCAACCTGACCATGACTGGGATGATATTCTCGCAATCAATGACGAGTTTTCAAATGAAGAAAAACTTGTTCAAAAAACTGCACACGAATATTCAACAAAAGAATTATTTCCGAGAGTTAAAGAAGCTTTCAGGAAAGAAGAATTTGATAAAAATATTTTACTGGAACTGGGTAGGCTTGGTCTGATTGCGCCAACAATTCCAGTAGAATATGGTGGGGCAGGTTTAAATCACGTTTGTTATGGCCTCATTGCATATGAAATTGAAAAGGTTGACTCTGGATATAGATCGGCAATGAGCGTGCAAAGTTCCCTTGTCATTCATCCAATTTTTGAATTTGGTAGTGATGAACAAAAAAAAACATACATCCCGGAGCTGATAAAGGGAAATCTAATTGGCTGCTTTGGACTAACTGAACCAGATCATGGTTCCGACCCCTCCAGCATGCAAACTACAGCGAAGAGAGGCGATAATGGC
>MDTG01010230.1_pt1 | contig 73015 bp, 51 predicted proteins | sample 811421 | NCBI WGS metagenome assembly MDTG01 (sample SAMN05326645, study PRJNA326480) | marine metagenome | isolation source: seawater | place: Pacific Ocean: South East | collected 2011
CCCCGGCGCGCGGGCGGGCCCGGGATCTCGAGGCGCCGCCAGCCCTCGGCGAAGGCCCAGGTCTCGCCCGAGAGCTGGCCCTTGCTGCCCGCCCCGCCGGTGCGAGGGGCGAGCCTGACCTGGATCGGGATCGGCACCCTGCGCTTCGGAGGGACCCGGCCCGAGACCGGGAACCCGACGGGCCTGGCGCGCCTCTGGACCGGCAGCGAGTGGTACGAGCTGTGGCCCGACGGCAACCTGACGCCTCACGCCTATCACGCAGCCACCTGGGACGCGTCGAATCAGAGCCTGATCGTGGCGGGGGGGAAGTGCGAGGGCCGCTACCATCCCCTCGAGATCTGGCGGCTGCGCGTCGGCGCTCGCGCGCGCTAGCCCGACCCTGCCCGACGCTCGCGGGCTCGGACGCGTGCAGGAAGCGGGGGCTAGGGCGTCCCGGCCAGGGCTCCAGCCGCGCCGCGGGTGGTGGCGCTGGTCACGGGCGCGGCCGGCGCGCTCAGGTCCACCTCGAAGCGCACCTCGAGCGGGCGGTGGTCCATGGGGAACTTGCGGTAGCCGCGGTGCTGCTCCTCACGCTGGACGCTGCCTCGCTGGACGAGCACGTGGTCGAGGGCGAAGCCGTAGAAGGTGGTGGAGTCGCCGCTGGTCCGAGCGGCGAAGCCCTGGGCGAGGTCCCGAAAGGTCTCGCGGTCGTGGCGCCGCGCCCAGGGAAGCACCGCCGAGACGCCCGCGCCGTGCCGCGGACCGAGGTTCAGGTCGCCCGCGAGGACGACGGTGCCGGGGAGGTTCGTGATCCAGCGCGAGAGCTCCTCGAAGTAGGCCCGGCGCGGCTTGTGCGAGGTGGCGGGGCCGTGAGCGTTCACGAGCGTCCAGCCCGAGTCGAACACCAGGGCCAGGGCCTGGTAGCCGCTGGAGCTGACGAAGGTCCGCCGCTCGCTCAGCACCTCACCCCGATAGAACACGGCGATCATGCGCCCGTCGCTGCGCCCGGGGTGGTTGTCCTCGGTCTCGACCCAGTAGGGACGACCGCGAGCAGCCAGCGCGGCCTGGAGGCGCAGGGCCTGCGTCGTGGAGCCCAACTCCTGCAACGCGACGACCTCGGCGTCGACGTCGAAGATCCCGTTCACGACGCGGTCCTCGAAGCGCTCGGGCAAGCGGAACTCGAGGGGGTTCAGCGTCCCCACGTTCCAGCTGAGCAGGTCGCGGGTCAGGGTGCGGGGCGGCAGCGCGAAGCTCGAGCCGGCGAGCAGCAGCAGCGCCAGCGCGAACCCGAACCCCAGCCGCGGAGCGAGGCGGGTCATTGAGTGTGTCTCCCAGTGCACCCGGCCCTCTGCACAGGGCAGACCTTGGCGGAAACTAATCTAAGTCCAATCGTTCTCTGCCGAGCCCCAGCTGCGGGCGTCCCATTTTCGGAAGCTCGGGTCCACTGGGTCGCGCGAAGTCAAAGAACCAGTAAGGCTTAGCGCGGTGAGGGTGTCCGCCGGCGGACGCGAGACGGGGGCCGGTCTCGGGTGTCCAAGCGTGAGGGAGAAGGGGAAGTGTCGTGAAGTCAGGGCTCTGCCGGGCGAGCGCCCGGGCCGGAGGGCTCCTCGTCGTCGAGCTCACGCTCTTGCTCGGGCTGGGGCTCGGCCTGAGCGGCTCGGTCGGGACGCCTTGGGACCTGCTCTTCGTGCTCGTGCTCAGCCTGGCCTTGGCGCCCTTGGCCTTCTTGGACGAGCTCGCCCCGCGGCGCGGACCAGCCGGTGAGGGGGCCTTGGCCCTGACCATCGCCGCCTGGGCGAGCCTGGGGCTGCTCTTCGCCTTCGCTCAGACCACCTACCTGGCGCACGCCTGGTCCAACCTCGACATCCCGCGCGCGCTGGACCGGAGCGGGGATCGAATCCAGCACTTCTTCAGCATGGCCGCGGAGACGCGCGTGCTCCTGGCCGCGCTCGCCCCGCCCTTCGCGCTCGCCTTCGTGCTCCGTCGCGGGGGCGCGCGCCCCTGGCAGACGGGCCTGGGCTCGCTCCTGGGCACCCTGATCCTGGCTCGCCTCGCGAAGGTCGGCTTCGAGGGGCTGCCCCAGGTGCGCTGGCTGGTGGGCTCGCGCTGGGCCAGCCCGTGGCTCGGGACCTGGGTGCTCGTGCAGCCTTGGCTCTTGGCGCTGATCCTCCCCGGGCTCGCCGCGCTGGCGCGCCGACGCTGGCCCGAGGAGGCTCAGCCGCTCAGGGAGTGAGCAGCACCTTGAGGACGCCCCGCTCCCGGGCGCGAGCGAAGGCGGCCTCTCCCTCGCTGAGGGGGAAGCGGTCGTCGATCAACTCGCGCACGCTGATCCGGTCCGCGGCGAGCGCCGCCAAGGCGGCGGGGAAGGGGCCGCAGCGCGAGCCGACCACGGTGACCTCGTGGATCACGAGGGGGGCCAGCGAGAGCTCGTGGGCCGCCGCGACCGTGCTCTTGAGGACGAGGGTCCCGCGCGGCCGGACCCGCGCCATCGCGAGCTCGAGGCCGTCCCGGGAGCCGGTCGCCTCGACCACGAGGTCCCAGCTCTGCTCGGGCGAGAGCGCCCCGAGCAGGCAAGTCCCGACCCCAGCCGTGGCGGCGCGGTCCAGCTTGGCGCGGTGCTTGCCGACCAGCAGGGTCTCGGCGCCCGCGTGGTGGAGGACCCGCGCGCAGAGCTGACCGAGCTTGCCGTCGCCGAGCACGAGGGCCCGCGACCCCGGCGGCACGTGGACCTGCTCGAGGATCTCGAAGGCCGCCGCGAGGGGCTCGCTGAACACCGCTTGCTCGTCGTCGACCCCCGCGGGGACCTCGTGCAGGTTCGCCAGCGGGGCGACCAGCTCCTCGGCGAAGGCGCCGTCCTGGTCGAGGATCCCCAGCACGCTGCGCGCAGGGCAGTGGCGTCCGAGCCCGCGCGCGCAGGCCGGGCAGCTCCCGCAGGCGAAGTTGATCTCGACCACCGCGCGCTTGCCGAGCCACTCGGGGGGTCCCTCGCAGACCTCTCCGACCACCTCGTGGCCGGGGACGCCCTCAAAGCCCATGTAGCCCTGCAGGATCTGCTCGTCGGTCGAGCAGATCCCCGCGCAGCGCACGCGCAGGCGAGCCCAGCCCGCGGGCAGCTCGGGGCGCGGGTGGTCCTGGGTGTAGCGCAGGGCGGCGCCGTCCCAGACGAGCGCCCGCACGGGCTACTCCTTCACGCGCTGGACGAAGCGCCCGTCGCGGGTGTCGACCCGGATCGTCTCGCCCACCTCGAGGTAGGGCGGGACCTGCACCACGAGGCCGGTCTCGGTCGTCGCGGGCTTGGTGGTGCTGCCCGAGCCGCTGGTCTTGACCGGGGGAGGGCACTCCTTGACCACGAGGTCGACGTGGTTGGGGAGGCGCACTCCGAGGATCTCCTCGCCCAGCTTGACCGCCGTCAGCTCCATCTGCTCGACGAGGTAGTCGAGGGCGTCCCCGAGCGCGTCCTTGGTCAGGAAGAACTGCTCGTAGGTCTCGCTGTCCATGAAGTAGATCTCGTCCCCGTCGGCGTAGACGTAGGACACGGGGCGCTCGTCGACCGCCGCCTCGTCGACCTTGTCGCCGCCGCGGAAGCTCTTGTCCTGCACGAAGCCCGTGCGCGGGTTCTTGAGCTTGACCTTGACGATCATGGCCGCGCCGCGGGCGCTCGGCGACTGGCGGTTGACGTCGACGATCTGCCAGGGCTCCCCGTCGATGTCGATCCAGAGGCCCTTCTCGAAGTCACTGGTAGAGATCATGGCGCCAAGATCACCACGCCAGCGGGCTCAGGGCAAGCGCCCCCGGGAGCCGGGACTCGGGTAACTTGCCCGCCCATGAGCGCTCCCCCCCACGACGCCCCCGACCCGCGCGCGAGCGCGCGCGCGACGATCCCGCTCGTGTTCTGGCTGCTGATCATGGTGTGCATGGGCCTCGCGATCGGGCTGTGGTCTCCCTGGCGAGACCGGAGCGACCGCGCCCCCGCGCGCCCCCTCGAGGACCTGATCGCGGGGCTCGAAGACCCCGCTCAGCAGCGGCGGGCCTACCTCTACCTCAAGGACTGGGGCCCGAGCGCGGGGCCGCGTCTGCTGGAGGCCGCCCGAGACGAGGGCTTCGGCGCCCGGCACGAGGCGATCGAGCTGCTGGGGAGACTGCGCTACCAGCCCGCGTTGCCCTACCTGCTGGCGCTCGAGGAGCCGCAGCTGCGCGAGGCTCGCCTGGTCGCGGCGGGACGGATCGGCGGGCCGGAGGCGACCGCGCTCCTGCGCGAGACCCTGGCTGGACCCGAGGTCGAGCTCAAGTTCGCCGCGCTGCGGGTGTTGGCGGACCAGCCGGACCTGCCCGCGGAGGCCTGCGACGAGGCCCTGGCCTTTCTGACCCACGAGGCCTTCGGGCTGCGCGAGCTGGCGGCCGAGTTCTGCGGCCGGCAGCGCTACGGTCCCGCCCTCGAACCGCTCAAGCTGCGCCTCGAGGACGCGCACGGGGACGTGCGCAACAAGGCCGCCTGGGCGCTGATGCAGCTCGGTGAAGCGAGCGGGGTCGCCGCGGTCGAGGCCGCGATCGAGCGGGGGCGCGTCAGCGTCGAGCGTTGAAGGAGGAGCACATGAGCGAGAGCGGAGAGCAGGTCCTGGCCGGGGACATCGGGGGGACCAACCTGCGCCTGGCGCTGGTCGAGCGACGCGGTCGGCCCCGGGTGGTCGCCTCGCGCCGGACCCCGGTCAACGATCACCCCGGCCTCAGCGCCGCGGTCGAGGCCTTCCTGGGCGAGCTGCCCGCGCGCCCGCGGCGGGCCTGCTTCGGCGTGGCCGGCACGATCACGGGGCGCCGGATCGAGGGGGTCAACCTCCCCTGGGCCATCGACGCCGACGAGGTCGAGTCGAGCTGCGGGCTGGAGGCCGTCCGCCTGATCAACGACTTCCACGCGGCGGCCCACGGCGTCGAGCAGCTGGGAGGCGAGGGCTGGTTCCCGCTCCGGCCCGACGAGCCCGAGGTCGAGGAGGGGGGGCCCGTCGCGGTCCTCGGCGCCGGCACGGGCCTGGGTCAGGCGCTGCTGGTCCCGACGAGCGAGCGGAGGGAGCGGGTCGTGGTCAGCAGCGAGGGCGGCCACCGAGACTTCGCGCCCACCGACGAGCTGCAAGGGCGCCTGCTGACCTGGCTCCGCGCCCGCCACGGGCGGGTCTCGACCGAGCGCGTCCTCTCGGGCCCGGGCTTGGGCGCGATCTACGCCTTCTTGGTCGAGGCCGAGGGGCGCCCCGCCTGCGCGGCGGTGGCGAGCCTGGAGGAGGCCGCGCGGCCTCCGGCGATCCTGGCCGGCGCGGGGAGCGACCCCACCTGCGCGGCCGCGGTCGGGCTGCTGACCGACGTCTACGGGGCGGAGGCGGGCAACCTGGCCCTGACCGTGCTGGCGCGGGGCGGAGTGTTCCTGGCGGGGGGCATGGCCCCCGAGCTGCTGCGGGACGAGGGCCGCGCCGAGCGCTTCCGGCGCGCCTTCCGCGCCAAGGGGCGCTTCGAAGACCTGCTCACCAGCTACGCGGTGCGGGTGGTCGACGACCCCGACCTCGGTCTGCTCGGGGCCGCGGCCGAGGCGTGACGCGCGAAGAGGTCTACGCCTGCGTGCGCCAGATCCCGCGGGGGCGAGTCGCGAGCTACGGCGACGTGGCGCGCGCAGCGGGCTACCCCAACCACGCTCGCCAGGTTGGCTACGCGCTCTCAGCGCTCCCCGGGGGCAGCGACGTGCCCTGGCAGCGCGTGGTCAACGCCCGCGGGGAGGTCAGCCCGCGCCCCAACGCCGAGCGGCAGCGCGCCTTGCTCGAGGACGAGGGCGTCGAGTTCGACGCGCGGGGTCGCATCGACTGGAGCCGCTTCGGCTGGGAGTAGAGGCCTCGAGCGGCTCCTCTCGCTCTGCCTGGCTCCACGAGCTATCGCGGTGACGCCGCCCCTGGCGCTTCGCTGAACCGCAGGACGCCGAGAGCGCAGAGGTTGCGCAGGGAACGCCAAGCGGGACCGGACGCGGGGCGGAACGCGGCCAGCGGAGCCGTGACTCGGAGACGAATCCCGAGCGACGCTCTCGCCGGCGGATCGCTCCTCAGCTCTAGAGGCGGCGGTGGGTCAGGCAGGGCAAGAGCGAGCGCACGCGCTCCTGGTAGGCGAAGTCCAGCTCGGCCACCACCACGTCACCCGCCACGTCCCGGGCCTGGGCGAGGACGTCCCCCCAGGGGTCGACGATCATCGTCTTGCCGTAGCGGGTCCGTCCGTTGGGCTTGAGTCCGATCTGGTTGGGCGCGATCACGTGCAGCTGGTTCTCGATCGCGCGCGCGCGGAGCAGCACCCGCCAGTGGTCCTTGCCCGTGCCGAGCGCGAAGGAGCTGGGCACGAGCACCGTGCGGGCGCCCTTGCCCACGAGCGCCCGGAAGAGCTCGGGGAAGCGCAGGTCGTAGCAGACCGTCAGCCCGACCGCGCCCAGCCCCTCGACCTCGACCAGGAGGGGCTCGCTCGGTCCGGGGGCGACGTCGGCGCTCTCGCGCTCGCTCGGCCCGCCCGGCACGTCGACGTCGAAGAGGTGGATCTTGCGGTAGCGCGCGAGCTCGCTCCCGTCGGGACCGTAGACCAGCAGCGTGTTGTAGCGCAGCTCCGCGCTGGGGCCGGGCTCGCGCAGGGTGCCGGGCACGAGGGTCGCGCCGAGCTCGCGGGCCAGCTCGCTCAGGCGAGGCCCCCACTCGTCGAGGGGGTGACGGAGGGCGCGGTCCCGGCCCTCGTAGAGGCTGTTCTCGGGGAACACGATCAGCTGGGCCCCGCGGTCGCGCGCGCGGCGGGCGAGGTCTTGCAGCGTGGACCAGTTGCGGCCGACGTCGTCCTGCGAGTCGAGCTGGACGGCGGCGACGAGGGCGGCCCCGCTCACATCTCGCCCGAGCGGTTGGCGTACTCGGCCGCCAGGCGTTGGAAGAGCTGGGTCAGCTCGTTCTCCATCTCGGCGGGCTGCTGGTAGCGATCCTCGGGCTTCTTGGCCATCGCTCGCTCGATGATGTCGCTCAGCTCTTGCGGCACGGTCGGGTTCACCTGCCGGATCGGCGGCGGCATGTTGTTGAGGATCTTCATGATGAAGCTGCGCGTGGTCTTCTCGTTGAAGGGGCGCGCGCCCGAGAGCATGTGATAGAGCGTCGCCCCGAGCGAGTAGATGTCGCTGCGCTGATCCGCGTTGAGCGCGTTGTCGAGCTGCTCGGGGGGCATGTAGGCCAGGGTGCCCATGCCCTCGCCCGGGGCGGTCAGGCCGCTGCTGCCGGCCTGGGTGAAGCTCTTGGCGAGGCCGAAGTCGACCAGCTTGGCGACGCAGGCGCCGGTGACCATCACGTTCTCGGGCTTGATGTCGCGGTGGACGATCCCGCGGTCACAGGCGTGCTGGAGCGCGTTGGCGATCTGGATCACGACCCGCATCGCGTAGCCCACGTCGAGGCGCCCGTATTGGGAGATCAGCTTGCTGACCTCGCTGCCCTCGATGTACTCCATCGAGAGGTAGTGGGTCCCGCGGCACTCACCGGCGTCGTAGACGCGGGTGATGTTGGGGTGGACCAGCTTGCGCCCCGTCTCCGCCTCGCGGAAGAAGCGCTGGATGTCCTTGGTGTCGCTGACGAGCTGCGGCTTGATCGTCTTGAGCGCGACGACCTGGTTGTTGCCGGCGGTCCATATGGCCTTGTAGACCGACCCGAAGGCGCCCTGGCCGAGCTTCTGCTGAATGACGTAGCCGTCCACCAGGTTGGGGTCGAAGTCGCGCGGAGGCTGGGGAGCCTGCTGCTGCTGTTGGAACCCGCCCGGGTGTCCGGGTTGCTGCTGAAAGCTCTGCTGCGGGGGCGCGGCGGGCATGCCCGCGGGCTGCTCGAAGCCGAGCACGCGGACCTCGTTCTGGCCGAGGATCACCGAGTCCCCGACGTTGATTTGCGCCCAGGTGTTGCTCAGCCGCTGGCCGTTGACGTAGGTCCCGTTGCTGGAGCCGAGGTCGGCGATCAGGAGCCCGCGCTGGGTGTTGGCGATCTGGCAGTGCCGCCGCGAAATCGAGGGGTCCTGGATGCGAAAGGTGGCGTCCGAGCCGCGCCCGATCACGATCATCTGGTTGTCGGCCAGCGTGATCAGCTCCCCCGCTCTCGCGCCTCGGACCAAGCGCATTGCGACGCGGGGCATGGGGAACCTCGGGGAAGGCCGAGGGCCTAACTGCCGACGGCTGACTGATTTCCTGTTTCTATCAGGGGTTCGGCGGGCGGGCAAGGCGAGGTCGTGCGCTCATGTGTCGTCCCTGGCAGATCTCAGCCGAGCGCCGCCCTAGGCCGGTCTTGGGCCTGAGCCAGGCCGGGTTAGGATCCTCTCAGTGGAGGGATCCTGAGGATCACCCTCGTATTCGTGTTGACGCTCGTGCTGCCGAGCGTGCTCCTCTCGGCCTTCGCGATCCAGGCGGTCGAGGCACAGCGCCGCGCGACCCTGGCCGAGCGCTCGAGCCGACTCCAGGACGCCGCGCGCGAGCGGGCCGCGGCGCTGCAGGACACCTTCGTGATCCCCGCGCTCGCGCTCGAGCGGGAGGTGGCGGAGCTCGACTCCGCGAGCACGCCCCAGCTCGCCGAGGCGCTTCAGTCCCTCGTCGCCGAGCGCCCCCTTTTGCTCGACGCCTTCGTGCTCGGGGCAGCGGGAGAGCGCTTGATCCCCGCGGCGCCGGCCGATCCCCCGGCCTCGCAGCCCTGGGTCCGCGCGCAGGCCAGCGCCCTGGGCGGCACCTTGGGGGCCTGGCTGCCGCGGGACCCGGCGGCGACCCTCAGGCTCGCCCAGGAGGAGCGGGACTCCTTTCGGGCGGTCGAGATGCTCAACGAGGCGGTCCGGCTGAGCACGGGCCCCCTCCGGCTGAGCATCCTCGCGGAGCTCGGCCGCCTGCTCGAGCGGCGGGACCCGCTGCCGGCGATCATCACGGCGCCCTCCAACGGCCCTGAGGCGGCGGAGGTCTACGCGGCCATGGCCACGGCCCCGGTCCACGCGAGCGACCTCCAGGGGCGACCCGCGGGGGCTCAGGGCCGCTTCCGGCTCGCGCTGGTGCTCAAGCCCCAGCAGCCCGAGCTCGCCAGCCAGGTGCTGCACGGCTTGCTGAGCGAGCTGGAGCGCTGGGCGCTCCTGCTGCCGGCGGATCAGCTGGAGCAGGTCGCGCAGCGCGCCGCGGCCTTGCTGGAGGAGCCAGAGGCGCTCGAGCTCGCCCGCCGCATCGGAGAGGCTCGCCGCAGGGCGGAGGCGAGGGTCCAGCGCCTCGAGACCCTGTTCGGGCAGGTCCTCTCGGTGCTGAGCCGCGAGGGCAGCCTCCCGCGCATCTCCGCGCCCAACCTGGAGGGGGCGGAGACCCGGGGCGTGAGCTACGTCAAAGCCCGCGTGGGCGAGAACGTCACGATGCTGACCCACTCGGTGCAGCCCGTGACCCAGCGCCTCGTCGCGCTGCAGTGGGACCCCGAGGCCCTGCGAGCACGCTTCGCCGAGAGCGTCAGCACTCCCCTCTGGCGGGGGGAGCTGATCCCCTGGAACGACACCTTGGAGGGGAGCAGCGAGGTCGGCGTGGCCCGCCTGGCCGCGCCCTTCGAGCACCTGGGCGTGACGGTCCAGCCCGAGGCCGAGACCCCGGCCGGAGCCCTGGACCTGCCCCAAGGGAAGCTGCAGATCGGCGGCATCGGGCTCGCGCTGCTGGGGATCCTGATGGGCGTGTTCGTGACCCTGCGCACGGTCCAGAAGGAGAGCAAGGAGGCGCAGCTCAAGAGCGACTTCGTGAGCAACGTGACCCACGAGCTCAAGACCCCGCTGACCTCGATCCAGATGTTCCTCGAGACCCTGCTCCTGGGCCGGGTCAACGACGAGGAAGAGGTCCGCGAGTGCCTGACGATCATGGACCGCGAGGCCCGGCGCCTGACCCGCCTGATCGAGCAGCTGCTGGTGTTCAGCCGGATCGAGGGTCGCAAGTGGCGCGTGCGCTTCTCGAGCGAGAACCCTCGTTCGCTGGTCGACGAGGCGATCAAGATCCTCGCAGACCAGCTCCACACCACCCCCGAGGAGCTGGGGATCGAGGTCGTCGCCGTCCAGGAGCTCTCGGCGGTAGCCGTGGACCGCTTCGCGGTCGTCGAGGCCCTGCTCAACCTGCTCCACAACGCGTGGAAATACTCGCCCAACCCCGATCGACAGGTGCGCGTGGTGCTGACCAACCGCCGGCGCGAGGTCGAGATCGCGGTCGAGGACAACGGGATGGGCGTCCCGCGGCGCGATCGCCGGCGAATCTTCGTCAAGTTCGAGCGCGCCAGCAACGCGGAGAAGAGCCGCGTCGAGGGCTCCGGGATCGGGCTCACGCTGGCCTCGGAGATCGCCAAGGCCCACGGCGGGCGCGTCCGCTACGCGCCGAACAAGCCCAAGGGCAGCCGCTTCGCGATCGTGCTCCCGCGCTAGGAGGCGCGCGCTGCGCTCGGCGTGACCCACTGTCCCTGCGCCTGCGCTCAGCGAATCAAGCTTCGGACCCGCTCCGGCCCCCAGATTCGTGCGGGACTCGGGCTATGGCGCCTCGACCTTGACCAGCCAGCGGAAGGGGCGGCCCTCGTGCTCGATCTTGATCTCGCGCGGGAAGAGGGCCGAGATCCACTGCTTGGTCCCCTCCTTCGCGAAGACCTGGCAGGGGAAGGAGCGGCCGCTGATGTCGAGGGTCTCTTCGCCCGCGAGGGTCGGCGGCTCGCCGGGGGGGAGCGGGACGTCCTCGCGCGAGAGGATGAACACCTTGGGCGTCGGGCCGAACTCGACCGGAGGTGACTCGGGCATGCCGGCGACCTCCTCCATCCGGTTCACGCTGCGCAGGTCGTAGCGCACCTCGGTCTCGCTGACCGAGGTGATCGTCCACACCTCGTCGACGGTGATCCCTTGCTTGGGAACCACCCGGAAGTGATAGCGCTGGCCGACCTGCAGACCGCCGGGCTTGGTCTCGGTCGGCGGACGGACCAGGGGAGCCGGGGAGGCCTCGCCCTCGGGGTCGGGCTCGGCGCTGGGCTCGGGGCTCGGGTCCGCGGAGGGCTCCTGCGTCTCGCTCGCGCTCGAGGGCGGCGCGCCCTCACCGCCTGGGCTTTGCGGACCGCCCTCGGGAGCGGGGCAGCCACAGAGGCAGGCGCTGAGGAGAATCGGTGCCAGGAAGCGTCGCATGGTCCTCTCCTGGGTTCAGGGTAGACGAGGCGGTCAGGCCTGCAAAGGGAAGGAGCCTGCGTGATCCCAGCCGTCCTCCTGGTGTCGTACTCTGTCGTCGTGACGCGCCCCGTGCAGCTGCTGCTGGTCCTCGCCCTCGCCTTCGCTCTCACGCCAGCGCTGGGCTCCGAGACCCCCTGCCCGCTCTGCGAGGCCCCGGTCGTGACCGCGGCGCGGCCCTGGAACTTCGCGGGCGGAATCGACAGCGACGGCTGCGGCTACGCCCTCGACCAGCGCGGCGCGCTGAGGGTCGTCGGCCTGAGCGCCGTCCGCGAGTGCTCCCGCTGCGGGCTGGCCTTCGAGCCCGGCCAGCCCCTGGTCAGGGCGGGGTTGAGAGAGGCCTTGCCCGCCGAGCGCAAGCGGCTGGGGTTGCGCGAGGGGCAGCCCAGCGAGGTCGGCGCCTTGCACGAGCTGGCGGCCTGGGCGGCGGCCAAGGGCGGGCCGGCTCCGGGCGAGACCAAGGCTGCGCATCTGGGGCGGGTCGCTCGCCTCTGGCTGCGCGCTGCCTGGGCAGCCAGGGCTGAGGCCGTGCTGCCCTACGCGCGGGACTACGCGCCCACCTCGGTCGAGCGGGCGCGCCAGGCCCTGGCGAGCCTGCAGCGCCGCGCGGCCCGTGACCCCCACGAGCTCCCCGCGGTGCGTCGGATCGACGACTCGCTGGCGGGGCTGGAGCGGGGGCGCGTCCAGCTGAGCGAGAGCTTGAGCCAGAGCGAGCAGCCGGGGGCGCGGCTGCGCCTCCTGCGCCGCCTGCGCACCCTCGATCGCCTGGAGCGCGACCTGTTCGAGCGCAAGGCCGAGGCCCTCCGCCGCGCGGCGGAGGAGGAGCCCCTCCGGCCTGAAGAGCTCCGCCGCGCCACCTTCGCGGCCTGGGTCCGCTACGGGCGGCGGGCGCGCTGGGAGCAGGGGCTGGCGGAGCTCGCCCCCGCCGTGCGCGAGCGTGTCCAGGCCGCGCTGCGGCGCGAGGAGCGGCGACTGGGGCGGGCCGCCGAGGCCGCCCGCGCGGCGGCGCAGGCCCAGCCCGAGCGCGGGCTCCAGGCAGCCTGGTGGTTCGTGGCGGGTGACGCCGCCCGGCGCCGGGGCGAGCTGGACGCCGCCCGCAAGGACTTCGCGCGGGCAGGGCAGGGCGAGCGCGCGCTCGCCCTGCGGGCCGAGGCGCTGCTCGCGGCAGGTCCCGCGGCGTCGCAGAAGGCCGACTAGCGCGTGGAGACCCGCGGCGTGGTCCTGGCGGTGGTGGTGCTGCTCACGATCCTGGGCGGGATCGGCCTCCAGCTCGGCTCGACCGGGCGGCAGCTGCTCGTCGAGGCTGAGCGGGCGCGCCGTCAGAGCGACCTCGAGCGCTGCGCGGGCCGGATCGCCGAGCGGATCGAGGGGCTGGAGGAGCTCGTGCGCCGGGTCGCGCGCGCGCGGGCGCTCGAGGGCCAGGATGAGATCGACGAGGCCCGCTATCGCCAGCTCGACGGGCTCCTGAGCGAGGTGGCGCGTGACCCCACGCTGGTCCGCCTCGAGATCTTGCCCCTGGGCTTCGGCCCCTCCCTGGCTGGCTACGACCGGGCGGGCCGCCCGCCGCGCAGCGGCCCCATGGACGCCGCAATGAGCGAGACCCTCGTGGCGCAGGCCAGCTCGGGCCCCCCCGGCAAGCTCCTGCTCGGTGTGCGCGGCGCGGCCAGTGACCCTCGCCTGGCCGCGGCCTGGAGGACCGGCCGCGGGTGGGTGATCTATGGCGAGGTCGAGCTGCGCGCCGAGCTGGAGCGCGTGGCGGCAGCCTCCGGGGGCGGCACCTGGACGCTCAGCCACGCAGGACGCGTGGCCTGGCCGCCCGAGGCTCGCCTGCCCTTCACGCCGCCCCCCTCGGCGACCCGCAGTCAGACCGTGGTCCGCGAGGGCCACGTCGAGGCGACCCTGCCCCTGCGGGGCGGAGGCGCTCCCTGGCGGCTGCTGGCGCGCGCGCCGCTGCAGCGCGGGTTCTCGCTCCAGACCCAGGCCGCCCTCGCGCTGGCCGTCTTGACCGCCGTGCTCGTGGTGGGGCTGGGGATCTACGGCGCCCGGGCGGCCAGCCTGGGAGAGAGCCTGCGCTCGGTCGAGCGGCAGGAGCGCCAACTGCAGGGGATGTTCGACGCGATCACGGACCCGCTCCTGGTCCTCGACCGCGAGCTGCGGGTGGTGCGCACGAACCGCGCCGCGGAGCGAGTGCGCGCCGGACAGGCCTACGCGGAGGTCCTCGGGGAGCGCGGGGTCGACGACCAGGCCGCGGAGCTGGACGCGACGCGCGGGGTGCTCACCCGAGGTGAGCCGCGGGTTCGCGAGCTGGCGGCGGGGGAGCGGACGCTCGAGGTCGCGCAGTTCCCGATCTTCGCCGCCGACCTCAGCGTGGCGGGGGTGGTCGAGCACGCGCGCGACGTGACGGCGACCAAGGCCCTCCAGGCGCAGCTGGTGCAGAGCGAGAAGCTCTCGACCCTGGGCGAGATGGCGGCCGGGATCGCGCACGAGATCAACAACCCCGTCGGCGTGATCAGCATGTTCGCCCAGCTGCTGAGCGAGGAGCTGAAGGAGCGCGGCGACCTCGAGGACGCCCTCGAGAAGGTCGAGACGATCGAGGACCAGGCGAGCAACGTCGGCGAGATCGTCAAGGGCCTGCTCCGCTTCGCGCGCAAGAGCGAGGGGGTCAAGGCTCGCTTCGACGCTCGCAACGCGGTCGAGCGCGCGCTGGCGATCCTCAAGCACCAGAAGATCTCGGCGGGGCTCGACCTCGACGTCGACCTCGGCAGCGAAGAGCTGCCGGTGCTCGGAGACGAAGGGCAGCTGGCGCAGGTGGTGCTGAACCTGGCGGTCAACGCCTGCCACGCCATGGGCGGCGCCGCGGGCGCCCAGCTCGCCCTGCGGCTGCGAGCCGCGGACGCCGAGGCTCCCGATCCCGCTGGTCGCGCCTTCGGGCAGCCCCCGGGGGCGCGAGCCCGGGTTCGGATCGAGGTGGAGGACCAAGGCTCGGGCATTCCAGCCGAGAAGCTGGACCGGATCTTCGAGCCCTTCTTCACCACCAAGGAGGCGGGGGAGGGGACCGGGCTCGGTCTCTCCGTGGGCTTTGCGATCATTCGGGACCACGGCGGGTGCATTTGGGTCGACACGCGCGCGGGCGAGGGCACGACCTTTACCCTCGACCTGCCGCGTGACCTCCCCGAGACTTCGCAGGTGGAGGCGGCTGGCGCGGGAGATGAGACGTGAGCGGTGAGCGAGTCCTGGTGGTCGACGACGAGCTGCCGATGCGGCTCGGCCTCAAGGAGGTGCTCAAGCGCGCCGGCTACGAGGTCGAGCTCGCCGAGGACGGCGAGAAGGGGATCGCGCGGCTGGACGCAGAGCGCTTCGACGTGGTGATCACCGACCTCAGGATGCCGGGCAAGGACGGGATGGAGGTGCTGCGCCACGCCAAGAGCCGCCATCCCGAGGTGCTGATCTTCATGATCTCGGCCCACGGCGACATCCCGACCGCGGTCGAGGCGATGAAGTATGGCGCCCAGGACTTCATTCAGAAGCCCTTCCAGATCGACCAGGTCCGCGCGCGGATCCGGGCCGGGCTCGACACGCGCGGCGAGAGCAAGCGCCCCGTGGGCGACCTCGCGGCGGGCGAGGTCGACGAGTCGATCTGGGAGGAGTTCCCCCACGTCGTCGGGCGCAGCGACGCGCTGGGGCGAGTGCTCAAGACGGTCAAGAAGATCGCCCACTCGCCCTTGCCCGTGCTCGTGCTCGGAGAGACCGGCACCGGCAAGGAGCTGATCGCGCGCGCGCTGCACGAGCACAGCAAGCGGAGCGGACAGCTCCTCGCGACCACGGGCCAGCTGCCGGCTTCGCTGATCGAGAGCGAGCTCTTCGGGCACATCAAGGGCAGCTTTACGGGCGCGACCAGCGACAAGGCTGGCTACTTCGAGGCCGCGCACGGGGGGACGCTCTTCCTCGACGAGATCGGCGACCTGCCGATGTCGGTCCAGGTCAAGCTGCTGCGCGTGATCCAGGAGCGCGAGGTGGTGCGGATCGGCGAGTCCAAGCCGCGCAAGATCGACACCCGGCTCGTGGCCGCGACCAACGTCGACCTCGAGGCCGCCGTCGCGGCGCAGCGCTTCCGCGAAGACCTGCTCTACCGGCTGAACGTGATCACCCTCGTGCTCCCGCCCCTGCGCGAACGCGGGGAGGACGTGATCGAGCTGGGGCGGCGCTTCCTCGAGAAGGCGAGCCGGGAGGCGGCGCGGGAGGGGATGTCCTTCGGCGACGACGCCCTGGAGGTGCTGCGCAAGCACCGCTGGCCGGGGAACGTGCGCGAGCTGGAGCACGCCTGCCAGAGCTTGGCCTACCTGGCCGAGAACGACGTGGTCAGCGCGGCCGACGTGGAGGCCGCTATCGCGTGAGGCGGATCGGGCCCTACGAGGTGATCCGCGAGGTCGCGCGCGGGGGCTTCGGCGCGGTCTACGAGGCACGCGGCCCTGCGGGCGAGCGCGTCGCGATCAAGGTCCTGCTCGCCTACGACGATCCGCGCGAGGTCGAGCGCTTCCTGCGGGAGGGCAAGGTCGTGCAGGCCCTGGGGCACCCCGGGATCGTGCGGGTCCACCAGGTCGGCGTCGACCCCAAGCCCTACCTCGTGATGGACTTCGTGGGCGGCGAGAGCCTCCAAGAGCGCCTCCTGCGCGGCGGTCCCTGGCAGGGGAGCACCGCCGCGCGCCTGATCCGTGAGCTCTGCGACGCGGTCGCGGCGGCTAACGAGCAGGGGGTGCTGCACCGCGACCTCAAGCCGCACAACGTGCTCCTGGCAGGTCGCAAGGCGCTCCTGACCGACTTCGGGATCGCCCGCGTGGCGGGCGCGCGCGACCTGACCCTGAGCGGCGAGATGCTGGGGACGCCCGGCTACATGGCGCCGGAGCAGATCCACGGCGACCGCGCTTCCTTCGGCGCCCACACCGACGTCTACGGCCTGGGGGCGACCCTCTACGCCTTGCTCACGGGGCGCCCCCCCTTCCAGGGCGACTCGGTGCTCGCGACCCTGGACCGCGCCGTGCGCGAGGACCCTGCGCCTCCCTCCACCCTGTGCTCGGTCGATGCGGGGCTGGAGCAGATCTGCCTGCGGGCCCTGGCCCGCGAGCCGGGCGAGCGCTATCCCGACGCTCCGGCCTTGGCAGACGCGCTCCTCGCCTGGGAGGGGGCTAGCCGCGGCGGGAGCCGCGGGCCCGGGCGCCTGATCGCTGGGGCGGCGCTCGCTGGGCTGGTCGTGGCGGGCGCCTGGTGGGCTTCCGGCCTGGCACCTTCGCCGCGCCAGGGGGCGGGCTCCGCTCGCACGCCCGAACCCAGCGCTTCGTCGGGCGCCGACCCAGGAGAGGCCGAGTCCGCCACCCGGCGGCTGGCCGACCTCGAGCCGAGGCTCGAGGGCTACGACCCCCGGACCCTCGAGGCGCTCGCAGCGCTGGGCGCCGAGCTGAAAGGGAGCGACGCCCGACGTTGCAGGCTGTGGCGGACGATCCTCCTCGCGCTCGAGAAGAAGGCAGGCCCGGCCCGAGAGCTGTTCGAGGACACCAAGAGAGGTGAGCACGGCCCAGCCCACGACGCGTTCTACGAGTTCGCGCGTGGCCAGCTCTTGATCGCCGAGGGGGCCGGGCTCGAGCAGGCGCGTGAGCGCTTCCAACGCGCCTGGGAGGTTGACCCGCGGCCGGCCTACGCCGCCTGGTGCGGGCTTCTGAGCAGCGGACGAGCGCGGCGCTCCTGGCTCGAGCGTGCGCAGGACCTCGAGCGCGATCACCCCGACGTGGTCGCGCTGGAGGTCAGGGTCGCCCGCGCTCAGGACGATCTCGAGAGCGGCGGGCGGGCCAAGGTGGTGCAGCGGATCGCTGAGGCCCTCGCCCGGCACCCGGCTCACCCCACCCTGCTCTACGAGGGGGTCTACGACGCCTACGTCCACGCGCAAAGGCTACGCCAGGGAGGCGAGCAAGCGGCCGCGCAGAAGCTAGAGCGGCTGGCGATCGGCTGGGCGGAGGACCTCGAGCGCTTCTGGCCGCTCAGCCCAGGCGCACTGCGCCAGGTCGGTTGGCTCTTTGGACGACGAGGGATCGATGCGGAGCGGTCCAAGCGGCCGGCCTTGTTTGCCCAGGGAGTCGAGCGGCTGAGCCGCGCGCTCGAGCGTGCGCCTGGGCTCGAGTCGGTTCGCCGTGAGCGAATGTCGCTCTACGGTCGGCTCTCTCGCTTCGAGCTCGCGCTCCAGGACTACGAGGCCCTGGGAGGGGGCGAGCGGGGGGACGAGAAGACCTTGCACGGGATGACCACAATGGTGTGCGCGATGCTCAAAGAGGAGCGGCTGACCTGGGCCCAGGCCGACGCGCCCACTCTGCTCGCGGCCTTCAAGGCCGCCAAGGAGGCCTGGGTCCAGCTCGAGCGGAGGTTCCCCCAGGCATGGCAGCGCCTGGCCCGACGGACTCGCCAGGGCCAGAACGCGGGCAGCCGGATGGTGCAGCTGGGGATCGACCTCGCGCGCCTGCTGGGGATGAACCGCCGCTGGGCGGACAGCGAGACGGTGTTCGCCTCCTGCGCCGAGCGGATCAGCGAGTCGCAGGCCACGGAGCTGGAGGCCCTCTTGCTGCTGCGCCGCGGCCGGAACACCCTCGAGCGGGCCTACTACGGCGGGCGAGACGCAAAGACCTGGGTCAAGCGAGGTCTCGTGGATCTGCGCCGCAGCCACGAGCTCGGTCAGCCCTCAGCCGGCCTGGTGTTCGAGCTGTGGCGAGCCGTCCTGCAGGCGCCTGGGAAGCTGCAGCTCGAGCGCGGAGAGCTCTCCGCAGCGGACCAGGCGCTGGTCCAGGTGGCGCAGGCCGCAGACCTCGGCGACCGGCCGGCCAAGGCGGCGGCCCTGGCCAGGGCCGCCGCGGCTTGGCCCTACGATCCGCTGCTGCGCTACCTCGCCATCCTCGAGCTCTCACGCCAGTCTCGCCACGAGGCCGCGCTCGAGCTCTGGCGAGGGGCGCCTGAGGAGCAGGAGCGGGAGCATCCGCTCTTGCTCCTCGCGGCCGCCGTAGTCCAGCAAGACCTGACGGGACTGAACGAGGACACGACCGCGGGTCGACGCGCGCTGGAGCTCTTCGACCGCGCGATCGAGGTCTACCCCGACTACGTCAACGCCCGCCGCCACCGCATGGGCTTCTACATCGCACAGGGCAGGCGCGAGGCCGCGCAGCGCGAGCTGGAGTGGCTGCGCGCGCGGGACGATCCGCAGTCGCTCGAGCGCCTGGTCCAAGCCCTCGAGGCCGCCTCGAAGCGCTAGCCCGAATCCGTCACCACCTCGTTCCTCGGTGGAGACGGCTGCGGCCTAGGAGGACCTTCTGATTCAGCTAGAAGGGCGAGAGGGCCTGGAGGTGGCTCTTGCAGGCCTCCGCGGTCGCGCCGCCCAGCTCGGGGTAGGCCTGCTTGAAGAGCGCCCAGGCGCGTCCGCAGTGATACTTGGCGCGCTTGCCCGCAGAGAGCTCGTTCAGGCGCGCCACCGGCAGCTTGGTCTCGCGGGCCTTGGCGAAGAGCAGCACCTGCTGCTTGATCCCCTCGGCGAGGGCCTGGTGGAACTTGCTCAGCGGACCCGGAGGGTCGAGCTGCTCGAGGCGGGTCAAGAGCGCCGAGGTCGTGTCCTGGTAGCGGCGGTGCTTCTCCTTCATGGAGACCTGTTGGCCGGCCTGGAGCAGGGGCTTGCCCTCCTGGTAGCGCTTGAGGGCGTGGAGCATGCGGATCCGGGCGTCGATCGCCTCGAGCATCACGGTGTAGACGGTCTCGACGTAGCTCACGTCCGCGCGAGGGATCCCCTGGAGGGGGTCGGGGAGGGGAGTGATCGGCGTGGGCCACTGCTGGCCGGGCGGCGGCGCGATCGTGGCGGGGTAGATCCGGGTCCGCCCAGGCTGGCGGACCGGGCCCTCGTCCTGCGGGATCTGGCTGACGCTGGGCTGCGGCGCTCCTGGAGAGGCAGGCGGAGGAGGCGGCGGCGGGCCGGGCGCCTTGGCGTTCGGGCAACCAAGGGTCGCGGTCACGGTCAGAAGCGCGAGCGAGAACGCGGCGCGCTTGGCCACCGGAGAACGATTCATTCAGGAGCCTCCCAAGCGGCGAACCAGGCGCCAGTTCTGAAGCGCGAGGAGCAGGATCACCGCGACGCACACCACTATCCCCGCCGAGAGGCCTGCGACCAAGGGGTTGTGAGCAACCCAGCGGGAGAATCGCTCGAAGGCGCCGACTCGCCGGGCCAGGACGGGCTCCCCCCGCAGCCAGCGCTCGAGCTCGGCGGCGAGCTCGAGGGCGCTCCCGTAGCGGCGCGCGGGGTCCTTCTCGAGGCAGCGCAGGACGACGGCGTCGAGCTCGGGGGGGAGGTCGAGGTCGACCTGGCTGGGGGCGGGCGGGGGGGTGTCGTTGAGGACGAGGAAGAGCAGCTCTTCGCCGCGGCCGAGGTAGGGGGGACGTCCAGTCAGCGCGTGGAAGAGGGTCGCGCCGAGGGCGTAGACGTCGCTCCGCTCGGTGACCTCCCCGCCGAAGGCGCCGGCCTGCTCGGGTGGCATGTAGGCCGGGGTGCCCAGCGGCGCGCCGGTGCGGGTCATCGTCCCGTCGTCCGAGCTGCGCGCGAGGCCGAAGTCGACCACGAGGGCCTCTCCGTGCTGGTCGATCAGCACGTTCTGCGGCTTGAGGTCCCGGTGCAGGATCCCCTTGGCGTGAGCGTGGGAGATCGCGCGGCACACGTCGCGCACGATGGTGACGCGGGCCTGCAGGTCAGGCGGCTCGGCCTGGTCCTCGTCGAGCGCCTCGGCGAGCGAGACCCCCGCAACCCGCTCCATGACGAGGTAGGGCCGCCCTTCGTGCTCGCCGCTGTCGTGGAGGGGGACGATGTGGGGGTGGCGGAGGCGGGCGATGGCCCGCAGCTCGCGCGCGAAGCGCTGGCGGGCGCGCTCGTCTCCGCGAAACATCAGCTTCAAGGCGACCTCGCGCTCGTGGCGAGGATCCCACGCGGCGTAGACGGTGCCGCAGCCGCCTTCCCCGAGGACCTCGCGCAGCTCGTAGCGGTCGATCCGACGCGGGCCCTCGCGCAGCTCGTCGCCGGCGAGGTTCACGTCCGCCACCCTGCGCGTCGTGCGGCGCACGACGCGGGCGGCCTCCCCGACAGCGCTCGGCGGGGTCTCGTCGGGGAGGGTCTGGGTGTCCGCGGCCGTGTCGCCTGCTGCGGGCGGCAGCTCGGCTTCTCCCAGGCTGGCGGTCTCGTATTGGGGTGGGAGCTTGCGCACCTCTGCCGGCGCTGCGAGCGTCTCCAGCTCGCTCATGGGCTCGGCTCGGCGGTCCTCGGCGCTCACGTGGGGACCATAGCCGCAAACCCTCGCGGGCGCCCAGGGCCTCTTGGCCCTCGGCTCAGCGCGACTCGGAGAGGGCCGCCTGGGTGGGCGCCTCGCTGGGCTCGTCGTCGTCGTCGGGGCTGCTGGGCGCAGGCTCCGAGAGGGGGAGGGTGACCCGGAAGGTGCTGCCGCGCCCGACGCTCCCGTCGACCTCGACCTTGCCCGAGTGGGCCAGCACGAGGTGCTTGACGATGGCCAGCCCGAGGCCGGTGCCGCCCAGATCGCGCGAGCGCGCCCGGTCGACGCGGTAGAAGCGCTCGAAGATCCGCTCGCGCTCGGCGCGCGGGATCCCGATCCCCGTGTCCTGGACCTCGAGCACCGCCTGGTCCCCGTGGCGGCGGAGCCGGACCTCGACCCAGCCTTCGGCGGGCGTATACATGATCGCGTTGCTGAGCAGGTTGTCCACGACCTGACGCAGATACTCGGGGTCCCCGCGGATCTGGAGCGGCTCCTCGGGGAGGTCGATCCGCAGCTCGAGGGGCTTCTCCTCGGCGCGCTCGCTCATGCCGCTGATCGACGCGGTCACGGGGTCGCGCAGGTCGATCTGCTCGAAGTCGCGGGTCGTGTCGGTGGACTCGATCCGCGAGAGCGCGAGCAAGTCCTGGACGAGGGTCGAGAGCCGGCCGGCTTGCTTGAGGCCCCGCTCGACGAAGCGCTGGCGCGCGTCGCGCTCGAGCTCGGGCCGATCGCTGAGCGTCTCGAGCTGCGCGAGCAGGGCGGTGAGGGGGGTCTTGAGCTCGTGGGACACGTTGGCGACGAAGTCCCGCCGGACGTTCTCGAGCCGGCGGAGCTCGGTCTGGTCGAGGATCACGAGCAGGGCGCCGAGGAGCTCGCCGCCGCTGTCCCAAGCGGGCGTGGTGCGCAGGATCATGTGGCGCGGGGCCGGCAGGGCGTCGAGGGCGAGCTCGAAGGTGGTCGGCTCGAGGGTCAAGAGGGTCTTGCTCAGGAGCTCGGCGACGGGCTCGATCCGGGTCACGTCGGGGACCTTGAGCCCGAGCGCCGTGGTCGGGTCGGTGTCGAGGAGCTCGCCCGCGACCGCGTTGATGTGGACGATCCGGCCCTCGCGATCGACCGCGATCAGGCCCTCGGTCATGTTGCCGAGGATCGCGGTCAGCTTGGCGCGGTCGGCCTCGATCGTCTCGAGGCGCTCGCCGAGCTGGCGCGCCATGGAGTCGAAGGCCTGGGCGAGGGTCGCCAGCTCGTCGTCGCCCCCGAAGGCGGCGACGGGCAGCGGGCGCTGCTGGCCGTCGGCGAGCGAGCGCGCCGCCGCGGTCATGGCCTCGAGCGGATAGGTCAAGCGGCGCGCGGTCAGGTAGCCGATCACCATCACGAGCAGGACGCCGAGGCCGCCCGCCGCGACGGCGACCTGGCGGACCTCGCGCAGCTGGCGATCCAGCGCGGCCAGCGGCACCGAGGAGCGCACGTAGCCCAGGGGCAGGGTGCCCTGGGGGTCGTCCACGCGCATCGCGACGTAGAGCAGGCGGGCGCCCAGGGTGCGGCTGTGGCGGGTCGCGCTGCCCTCGCCGGCGGTGCGGGCGCGCACGACCTCGGGACGCCCGCTGTGGTCGTCCATTTGGGTCGGGTCTTGCCGGCTGTCGGCGAGGACGCGCCCCTGGCGGTCGATCACCGTGAAGCGAGTGTGCACGTCAGCGCCGAGCCGCTTGATCCGCTCCTGCAGGCGCGCGGGCTCGGCCTCCCCCGTGAGGGTGGGGCGCGCGATCTCGCTCAGGAGCACGCTCGCCCGCAGCAGGTCGTCGTGGCGTTGATCGAGCGCCCGGGTCTCGAGCCAGCGGAGCAGACCCAGGCTGACGATGATCGTGGTCGCCAGGACGGAGATCCCGAGCGTCAGCCAGAGTTTGCCGATCAACTTCACGGAGGGGGGATCCCGTCGGGGGAGGGGGGACTGCTCGCGCTGCCTCCCGGAAGCCTACCCGCGGAAGCGGTAGCCCACGCCGCGGACGGTCTGGACCAGCTTGCGGTAGGGCCCGAGCTTGCGGCGGATCGCGCCGATGTGCACGTCGATGTTGCGATCGACGACGGCCGAGCTGTTGCTCATGACCCGCGAGAGGAGCGTGTTGCGGCTGAACACCCGGCCGGGGTTGGCGGCGAGGAAGTTGAGCAGGCGGAACTCGGTCGCGGTGAAGTTGGCCTCCTGGCCGTCGACGAGGACCACGTGGCTGGCCAGGTTGACCACCAGCCCGTCGAACACCAGGCGCTCCTGGGGGCGGCTGTCGTCCCAGGTGCCGCGCCGGACGACCGCCTTGATCCGGGCCAGCAGCTCCTTGGGGCTGAAGGGCTTGGTGATGTACTCATCGGCCCCTGCCTCGAGGCCATCGACGACGTCGTCGACCTCGGTCTTGGCGGTGACCATGATCACCGGGATCGAGCGGAGGTCTGGGTCCGCCTTCAGGCGGCGGCAGATCTCGATCCCATCGATCCCCGGCAGCATTCGATCCAGGAGGATCGCGTCGGGGAACTCGCGGCGGACGCGCTCCAGTCCCTCCTCGCCGTCGCTGGCTCCGCTGACGCGGTAGCCCTCCAGGCGCAGGTTGAACTCGATCACCTCTCGGATATCAGGCTCGTCCTCGATCACGAGGATCCGCTCTCGCGTGGCAGTCGTGTTCACGTGCCTCCCTGCTGTGGCGCGCTGCGCCGTGTCGATGGCGGCAGGATACCCAGGGGCCTTGGTCTTTACATAAAGACGCAAGTGCTTTTGCGGCAGCGCTCTATTGGCCGGAGGGGGTCGCGCTCGTGGTCGGCGCTTCGGAGCCGGAGTCGACGGGGGCGGCGCCCTGCTTGGGCTCCTCGCTCCCCTTGGGTTTCTTCTTGAAGGCGTCCTCGTCGAGGACGTAGGCGTAGCCCTCCGTGGGGGCCCGAGGCTGGAGCTGCAGCGCCAGCGCCACCAGTCCGCCCACCACCGCGGCCAGGATGAAGAACGAGAGCAGGGAGCCCCCGATCCGGGCGGGCTGGAACTCCGCGCTGGGGAGCGGGTTGAGGCTGGGCGCCGTGCCCTTGTTCAGCAGCGCGTCGAGGTCGCGCTGCAGCTCCTTGGCGTCCTGGGGCCGCTGCTCCGGGCGGAGCGCGGTCAGCTTGGCGTAGAGCGCCTTGACCCCGGCGCTGGCGCTCTTGGGCAGCGCCGGAGCGCTCTTGGCGCCCCGCGCCGCGAAGACCTGCGCGGGCTCGACCGCGTCGACGGGGTGTTGGCCCGTGATGAGGCGATAGAGGATCAGCCCGAGCGAGAACATGTCGCTGTGAGGCTTGGGCTCCTGGCCGTCGAGCACCTCGGGAGCAGCGTAGCGGGGATCCACCTTGAGCAGCAGGCGACGAACCGCGGCGGGCGGGACGCGCAGGCTCGGGGGCTTGAGCAGGTGCTGCCCGCCGCTGCGCGCGAGGGAGTCGAACTCGAGCTCGCCGTGAGCCTGCTTGGCGCCGTGGAGAACGCTCAGCGGTCCACAGATCTCCTTGAGGATGCCGCAGGCCTCGTCGTCGGCGAGCTTGGCGTCGCCGAGGCCCTCGAGCTCGGGAGCCGCGATCACGACCGCGCGGTCGCGGAGCTCGACCTCGACCGGGACGAAGCCGTCGCGAGGGAGGTCCTTCCAGCGGCGAATTCCCTCGGCCAGGGTCTGGTGCTGGGTCCCGGCGAAGCCCTTGAAGGGGAAGACCTGCACGGATCCGCGCTGCTCGCCCTTGGTCGCCTCGTAGCGCGGGGCCGGGCCTTGAACGAGGGCGTCGCCCAGCTTCCAGCCGAGGTGCTCGCTGCCAGGGGTGAAGGCGCTCACTTGGTCCTCGCCTGATCGCGGAGGTAGCCGAGGGCGTGCTTGACCCGCTCGAAGCCGCTGGCCTGGTCCACGGAGCTGAGCTCGGCCTGGTTGCCCCGGACGTCCAGGGGGCGCTTGAGGTCGCGCAGCACGGGGCCGCCGAGGTCGATCAGGGAGCCCTCGCCGAGCTGGCCGCCGCGGTCGACCCAGAGCCGGATCCCGCTCAGGAAGACCCGCGGTGGGCGGCCTGGCGAGACCGAGTCCAGGAGCTCGACGATGACGCGCTCGCCCTCGGCGAGGTCCTCGCCGAGGAAGGCCATGGAGGCCTCGCTCGACGCGACGCTCAGCTCCTCGATCCCCGAGCGCTTGAAGTCGCGGTCCGGCAGAGCGGCTTCGAGCACGACGACGCCGCCGTCCGGCAGCGAGAGGCCGCGCTTGGAGGGGTGCTGGACCCGCGGCGGAACGGGCACCGCCCGCACCAGCTCGAAGGAGACGATGTGGCTGGGGAGCTCGGTCAGCTTGATCCGCAGCTCGCGCGGGACGTGGTTGCGCGCCGAAGCGCTCAGGAGACCCGCGGTGTCGGGAGCGAGCTTGAGGCGGGCCTCGTAGCGGCCGCGCTTGGCCGTGACGGGGCTCAGGGTCTGAGCCGCCTCGCCGTCGGGCTTCCAGGTCAGGGTCACGCCGTCGATCACCGGGATCACGTCGATCACGAGGACGACCGCCTGATCAGCGAAGACCTCGCGCGCGCGGTGGTGCTTGCGCAGCAGGTTCAGGCCTTCGCTCAGCTTGCTCGCCGGGCGGGTCAGACCGGAGAAGGCCTTGACCTCGGCGCGCACCTCGTCGAGGTAGGCGGCGATCTCCTTCCTTGTCTCGGCCACGCGCTGACGCAGCGCTTCGCTCTTGGCTCGCTTGGCGAGGTCCTCGAGGGCGCGGTCGGCGTCGCTGACGAGGTCCCAGCTGCGCCACTGCAGCGCCTTGCGCTGGGCGGGGTCTCGCAGGGTCTCGTGATCGGCCTGGATCTGGGCGAGCTCGCCCTCGACCCGCACCGTCTCGCGCAGGGCGAAGCCAGGCGGGAGCTTCGCGAGCGCCGGCGCCTTGGCGAGGATCCCGCGGAGCTCCTGCCAGTGGCCGTCGACCTGGTCGTAGTTCGCGGAGTCGAGGTCGATCCGGGTTTGGAGCGCCGCCTGCTGGAAGCGAGAGCGGAGGAAGACCTCCGCGCCCAGGCCGAGGGCGGCGACGAAGAGCAGCAGCGAGGCGAGGATCAGCAGTCGCCGGGGCCAGCGCAGCTTGTAGACGCCAGCCATGGCGAGGACCCGCTCGCGCTGGGCGCCGCTGACGCCGGCCTCGCAGAATCGGCGCGCCAGGTCGTAGCGCTCCTCGGCCTTCATGCTCGGCACGAGCTTCTTGGCGAAGTCGAGGGCAGCGGCGAAGTCGCGCCGCTCGAGCAAGCAGTTGAGGCGGAGCTGCTGGTTCTGTGCGTCGAGGCCGCCGAGGTGATCGAGGTGGAACAGGACGCGGCTGGGGAGGTGCCAGCTGCGGTAGAGCTGGATCAACTCCTCGCGGATCTTCTGCGCCTCGCCCTTCTTCTTGAGCGCGTCGAGGGCTTCGATCATCCCTTCGAGCCCGCCGGTGTCCTTGGGCGCCAGCTCGAGGCTGTTGCGAAAGGCGTTGAGGGCGTCCTCGGCGAGGCCAGCGTGCAAGAAGCTCGCGCCGGCCTCCTGCAGGTGGCGGGCGCTGCGGCGCGGGTCGCTGCGAGAGAACCCGCGCGAGAGGTGCAGGTGGCGCACGGCGGGGAGCAGCCCCTCGCCGGTCGTCGGCTCCGCGCTCTTGAGGCGTCGCACGGAGAGGGTCGGCGGCGCGCGACGCACCCCGGCTTGCTCGGCTTCGAGGAGGTCGCTCACTCCCCAGGCGGCGTCGATGGGGTCGAGCCCAGCCTCTTCGGCGGCCATGCCGAGGTGGCGCGGCTGGTCGCCCAGCACCCGGAACAGGTCGGCGGCGCAGCTCTCGACGTCCTCGGGAGGACCCTCTCCCGTCACGTGAACCAGCACGTCCACGCCCGGGACCTGCTCGCGCAGGCTGGTCAACTCTTGCAGCCCCTCGTCGAGCGCCTCGAGGACCTTGCTGGCCTGGGTCTCGAGCCGGATCGCGGGGGCCTTGGGGTCTGGCTTCCCGTCGAGCTGGAGGAAGTAGGTCGCCTCTCCCCAGAACAGGGCCAGGAGGAAGGCCCGGCACAGGCTCCAGGCGTCCCCGCCAGAGACGTCTCCGCCCGAGCCCTCGACGCTGACGCGGCGCGGCTCGACGACGAGGCGGACGTCCTGATGGCCCGAGGTGACGAGGAGGGAGCCGCCTCGGTTGCGCTTGATCAACTCCAGCGCTTGCCTGGCTGCGCCGGCGGTGAACAGGCCGTGCTCGTTGCCGGATTGCTTCAACGTCGCCTCGATGGGGGAAACGACCGCTCGGCCGCTCCCAGGAGAAGCCGGAAGGTTAATCCGTCCTCCTCCCGCTCGCAAGTCCGTAGGAGATAGCCGGTTACCCAGGCCGGTCCCTCCCCGGGTCGGGCCCCGGTCCTCGACCCAGGCGGGGGCTCCAAACGAGCGCGAGCCCTCCAGTTGGAGGGCTCGGCGCGGGTCGCGGGGTGGCTGTCGGGTGGCTAGCCCGACTAGCCGCCGTGCTGACGGTTGGACTCCATGATGAAGTTCAGGATCAAGTTCTGAATCACGAAGGTGTCCTCGGTGCTGCTCTGCTGCTTGCCGAAGTGGCTGAGCACGTGCAGGACGCGCCCGCCGCGGAGCGCCTCACCCCAGGCGCCGCGGCCGCGGGACTTGCCCGTGAGGTTGTCTCCGCCGCTGCCCGTGACCGGTCCCCGCTTCTTCTTCTTCTGGGAGATCGCGGGCTTGCCGCGCCCCGCCCGGAAGGAGACGGCGACCGCGTCGAGCACGGTCTGGCCGTCGCTGGCCTTGGCGTTCTTGCCCAGGTCTTCGCTGCGCATCAGGACGTCGACCTTGCGGTCCTTGACCATGATCGCGGGCGACTGGTCGTCGATCTTCCAGCGGTGGCTGGGCGGCGCGGTGGGGTCGATCGGGAGGTCGCGAACGCGAGTCGCGCCGCCCTCGCCCGCGTCCCCCTTCTTGGCGGGGGGGCGGGGCTTGGTGAACACGCCGCGCAGGATCGGCCGCGAGGTCATGCCGGGGCCGGGCATGATCGTGACGTCCATGGAGGTCAGCTGAGTGGTCTTGGAGGCGCCGCCGTTGGCGTCGGTCTTGGTGTCGCTGCAGACCTGATCCGGCCAAGCGACCTCGATGATCTCGACCAGACCCCAGTCCTCGGTGAACAGGTAGCCACCCGCCTCGACCCAGCTCTTCATCTTGTCGATCGTCTCCTTCTTGAGGCGGAAGGTGACGATGTCGTGGGTCGAGCAGCCGGGGGGGCAGCTGTAGAGACGGTTCGTCTTGGCGCCCAGGTTCTGGCCCTTCTGGGCCATTTCATTGAGCAGCTTGACGCAGGTCTTGCACACGCACTGCTTCTGAATGTTGTTGCAGTTGACCAGGATCGTCCACGCGTCGTTGAGGTACTTGTCGATGTTCTGTTCGAACTCGGCCTTCAGCACGACCTTGTGGGGGATCTTCATCCCCGTCAGGACGGTCTCCATGTGGTCGTAGTTGTAGTCGTGCCCCGCCTGCTTCGGCGCGTCCGGGGGGAGCTTGGAGGAGATGACGAGGATCCGGTTCGGGTTGCGCTGGACGGACTCGAGCCGCTTCTTGCGGTCGCGGTTCATGGTGGTCGAGGCGTAGTTCCCGCCGCCGCCGCCGCCCGAGAAGCTCGGCTCCTCGCCGTCCTCACCGCCGCCAGCCTTGGGGAGGCCCTTCTCGCGGTTCGCCTTCCACCAGTCGATCCAGTTGGCGGCCAGGTTGCCCAGGTCCTCCTTGGTGATGGAGGAGAGCGAGGACATGATCCGCCGGCGCAGCTCGGGGTCGCCCTTGTCGCCCTCGGCCTTGAGCTGATCGATCAGGGCGTCGACCGCGGCGACGGTGTGGATGTGGCCGAGCTGGTCGGCGGCCATCAGCTGCAGGTCGTAGGCCTTCTTCTCGGTCAGGATCTTGGCCAGGCAGGCCACCGCGTGGGGCGAGGTGTTGTTCTCCAGCCCGAACACGAGGTCGCGCGCGAAGGGCGCCTTCTTCTTGCCGGCCTTGAGAATGAACTCGCCGAGGTGCTCCAGGGCGGCCTTGTCGCGGAAGCCGGAGGCGCCGCTGATGAGCTGCCAGTAGATCGACATCGACCCGCGACCGTAGGTCGCGCCGACGCCCTTGAGGACCGGCTTGATCGCGTCCTCACCGCCGGCCTCGATCAGGGCCGTCAGGGCCTCTTGGACGACGCCGGAGTCTTGCCCGGAGATCCCGGCGCTGAGCTTCTTCGCGGCGTCCCCGACATCGGGCGCCGCGGTGACCGCGAGCCCCAGGGCCAAGACCAGGGCGGGCACCGCCCAACCTAGTTTGCGACCGATCTGCATGGTTCCTCCCAGGTGGTGAGTCACAACCCTCCACCAGATAGAAGAGAGCCAGCCTGGCCCCACGTCAAGGGCAGTGAGGGTCACCGTTTTGTCTGGTTCCTCTGCGGGCTCCCGGTCGCAGGCGGGCCAGGGCGAACGCCCCACACGAGAGCGCGCCCGCCGAGGGCGGGCGCGCTGCAGAGAGACGAGCAGGGGAGGGGAGGGCTACTCCTCGCCGCCCTCGGCCGCCTTGTAGGGCGGGTCGTGCTTCCAGGCCTTCTTGCGCTCCTTGCGCAGCTTGGGCTCGAAGCCGTCCTGACCGCGCTTGAAGAGCTCGAACTTGACCGGCAGCGAGCCCTCGTAGGTCGCGAACCCGTACTCGTCGCAGTCCGGGCAGCGGCCCGTGTCGCCGCAATACCAGCACTCGCTGGGGGTCTTGCCGAAGATCCCGCTCGAGCCGCTGCCCGAGCCCTGGCAATCCGGGCAGATCTTGTGGCCGCCGCAGCGCCAGCAGGGCGCCTCGAGGGCGTTGGTGTTCAGCAGCTTGCCCTTGAGCTTGCAGGAGGACTCGGCGCAAACGGCCAGGGTCGGATCGACCGCCTTCTTGCAGGAGGGGCAGATCATCTCCTCGTGGGCGCCCACGACCTCCACGGCGTCGCGGGCGATGATCGTGAAGTGCCGCTTGCAGTGGTGGCAGTGGTTCCGGCCCGCGGTCGCGGTCTTGCCGGTCTCGCGCTCGAGGGAGAAGGCGCCCACGCTGATCACCTTCTGGCAGTCCTCGTAGGGGCAGACGAAGGCCGGCTGCGCCATGACCGAGACGCTCTTGCTGTTCTCGACGCCGTTGCCCTCGGCCTCGCCGCCGTTGGTGTTGTAGGTCTGCTGGCAGGTGGGGCAGGTGCCGCTGCCGCCGTCCAGGAGGGTGTTGCAGGGCACATAGGGCCCGAACACGTCCTCGACCTCACCCGTGGCCATGGCCTCGGTGTTCACCTGCCGGTTGTTGAGCAGGATCATGTTGGGGCACACGAACTTGCCCTCGGGGATCGACACGGGCTTTTCCCGGGTGTCGCCGACCGTGGAGCCGAACTGGATTCGGGTGTCCACGGGCTCGAGGCCGCAGCCCGAGGCGAGCAGCACGCCCAGGCAGAGCGGCAGCAGGAAGCAGGTCGAAGTGAGCTTCGCCATAGGTCTCGATGCTCCAGGGTGATCCGTCGCGCGGGGGGACCACCACGTCGGCATGGTAGCGAGGGGGTCTACCCTGTCAAGTCGCTGGGACGCAAGCGGGTATAGTCGCGGTGTGGCGGCTCAGCACGACCCCCCAGACGAAGTCCTCGTCGAGCGCACCTTGAACGGGGACAAAGAGGCCTTCGGCCTGCTGGCCGAGCGCTACTTCCGGATGATCTCGGTGCTCGCCTACCAGAAGACGGGCCATCGCAGCGACGCGGAGGACATCGTGCAGGAGGCCTTCGTGCGGGCCTTCCGCGCGCTCCCGAGCCTGCGCGAGGGTCGCAAGTTCGCCTCCTGGATCTACAACATCACGCTCAAGCTCTGCATCGACTGGGGGCGGCGGCGGGAGCGCCGTGACGACACGATCCTCCTCGACGAGCAGGCCATGAGCGCTTCGCGCTCGGGGCGCCTCTCGCGCGTGCAGGAGCCCGTCGGGGCCGAGCTGGAGATGGTCGAAGAGCACGCGCGCGTCATCGACACGGTGGGCAGCCTGCCGGACAAGTATCGGGTCGTCATGACCCTGCGCTACGTGGAGAAGATGTCCTACAAGGAGATCGCGCAGCACCTCGGCGAGCCGACCGGGACGATCGCCAATCGTCTGCACCGCGCCATGAAGATGGTCCAGGACAAGCTGGGCACCCCGGAGAGTGCCTCGTGACCGTCGACGGCGAGACCCCAACCCCTGCAGCCGAGCCCAGCGCCGAGGAGCTCGAGGCCCTCGAGGCCCTCGAAGCAGAGATGGCCGGCATTCTCGGGCGGGCCTACTCCGACGCGGTCGACGTCATGGAGCCTGGGCGGATCGACGTGCTCCAGCGCGTGTCCCAGCAGGTCGATGCCGAGGGCGCGCGGATTCACCGCCGGAACCGGCGCCGCGCCCTGCGCGCGCTCTTCTATCTGTTCAACCTGGCCGCCGTGGTGCTGATCGTGATCGCCTACATGGGCAATCACATGGCGATCCAGGTGATGCGCCTCAACGCTCAGCGCCTCGCCACCCGCACCGAGCTGACCGCCTTGACGCGAGCCCTGGTCCGCTACGCGCAGGACCACCCGCAGGCCGAGCTCCCCGGCGACGAAGGGGCCCTGTGGGAGGCCCTCGAGGCGGGCTACTACCCCTTCAGTCCCCAGCGACGCCGAGAGGGTGAGTATCTGGACGACTTCGGCCAGCCTTACCGCTTTCGCTCCCAGCCCGGGCGCGCCCTGATCTACTCCGTCGGACCCAACGGGAAGGATGACGGAGGTGAAGGAGACGACGTGCGCGATCAGTGGGTGACCTTCGTCCGGTGACGGACGCGCCCCTTCCCCAGGGCGGGTCGCCAACGAGCGGGCCGCCGCCCGGCTCGTCCGCCTACGGCTGGCGCTCGGAGGAGGACTACTACCTGGCGCGCCTGGCGGTGCGGCTCGGCTTCATGAGCGAGGCCGAGGTCCCGCAGGCGCTGGCGCTCCAGGCCCAGATGCTCCAGGCCGGGCAGGCCCTGGGCCTGGGGCAGATCCTCCTGCGCGAGGGTCGGATCCCGCCGATGGCGGCGGTCCAGCTCCAGCACGAGCTGGCGCGCTCCTTCCACAGCTGCCCGAGCTGTCGCACGGGCAACTGGCACGCGCCGGGGCCGGCGGCTCGCGTGGAGGCCTGCCGCTCCTGCAGCGCCGAGCTGCACATCCCCGCGGCCGGCACCAGCCTCACTCAGTCGCATCTCGACCGGCGGCTCTCCGCCGTCGATCACGCCACGGCTCGCTTCCAGGGGGGGACCCCGCAGCTGGGCGTCAGCGGGAACCACGGGCCGCGCCTGTTCGCGAACTTCGCGATCGAAGGCGAGATCGCCAGAGGCGGCATGGGCGCGATCTACCGGGTCCGGGAGCCGCAGAGCGGGCAGGTCTACGCGCTCAAGATCCTGCTGGCGGCCGAGAAGGCGAGCGAGGGGCAGATCCACCGCTTCAAGCGCGAGTGCCGCGCGCAGATGGAGCTGGGCGATCACCCGCACATCGTCAAGATCCACCAGGCCGGCGAGTGGGAGGGGATCCTCTACGCCTGCATGGACCTCATCGAGGGCACCGACCTCGGCGCGAGCAAGGCTGGCATGTCGCGCGACGAGCGGATCTCGGCGATCGCCAAGGTCGCGCGCGCTGTGCACTACGCCCACGAGCAGGGCTACGTGCACCGCGACCTCAAGCCCGCCAACATCCTGCTCGACCGCGAGCACCAGCCGCAGGTCACCGACTTCGGCCTGGCCAAGAACCTCGAGGGCACGACCCAGCTCACGCGCGACGGGGCAGCCATGGGCACGCCCTTCTACATGGCCCCCGAGCAGGCGGTCGGAGACACCTCCAAGATGGGGCCGCGCAGCGACGTCTACGCGCTGGGCGTGATCCTCTACGAGCTCATGACGGGCGAGGTCCCCTTTCGCGCCGACAGCACGATCGAGCTCTACCGGATGATCCTCGAGCTGACCCCGCGCTCCTTCGCCGAGCACGGGGTCCCCGAGCCGGCGCTGGAGCAGATCTGCTTCAAGGCGATGCAGAAGGACGTCGAGCTGCGCTACGCGACGGCGCGCGCCTTCGCAGACGACCTGGAGCGGGTCCTGGCGGGTGAGAACCCGACCGCGAGTCAGGTCAGCTCCGCCGAGCGGTTCGGGCGCAAGGTCGAGGCGCACAAGCGCTCGATCGGCGTCGTGCTGGGGCTGACCATCGCCGGGTTGCTGGTGCTCGTGCTCGCGCTGCTCGGCTTCCGCCAGGTGTTCGTGGCCCATCGCGCGGCCCAGGCCAAGGCGGAGCGCGAGCAGGCCGCGACCGCGTGCTCCTCCGCCCTCGAGCGCGCGCGGGCGGAGCTCGAGACCCTGCCCCCGCGGGAGGCCCTCCGCGGCCTCGACGAAGCCATCGCGGCCGCTGACGAGCTGATCGGCCAGGCGGAGGAGTTCAAGAACCGGGCGGAGCTGGAGCAGAGCTTGCGGGCCGGGCTCCTGAATCGGGCCGAAGCAGGCCTGCGCTGGGGCGCGGGGATCGAAGCTCGCGAAGGGCTCGCGCGCCTGGAGCGGGCGGAGGGGCTGGGGCAGCCCGCGCGGCGCGAGGGCGCGCGCCTGGTCGAGCTGCGCGCGCGTTGTCTGCAGCGCCTGGGGCGCTGGGACGAGGCGCGCGCGGCGCTGAAGGGCGTCGAGAGCGACGCCGCCAAGCTCCTGCGCGCGCGGGACCTGGGCCTGCGCGGCGGCGAGGCCGAACAGGCCCTGGCCTCCCTGGCAAAGACGCGCGCCAGCGCAGATCGCCGCTTCCTCGAGGCTCGCCTGTTGTTGGCGCTGGGGCGCGAGGGACCCGCGAACAAGGCCCTGCAGCTCGCTATCAAGGACCGCCCTCGGCTGCGCATGGCCTGGGTCGAAGCGCTGCTCGCGGTCGGTCGCCTCGAGGAGGCCGCCCAGCAGGCCCAGGAGGTCCTGCGCGAGCACCCGAGCGACGTCGCGCTCTGCGCGCGCCTGAGCGCTCTGCTCTGCACTCTGGGGAGGGACCACGAAGCGCTGGTGCGCGTGCGCTGGGCGCTCGCGCGCAACGACCTCCCCGGGCTGCGGGCCCTCGAGCTGCGGCTCCGGCTGCGACTCGGCGAGGAGGTCGCGGACGAGCTCCAACAGCTGAAGGGCGCGCGCGGCTTCGACGTGCTGCGAGCCGAGCTCGCCCGCGCGAGAGGAGAGGGGACCCCTGCGAGCGAGGACCCCTACGTGTTGGCGGCGAGCTGGCAGCAGGGAGCGGCGATCCCTCCCGCCTGTCGGCGCCTCGTCGACGACGTGGCGCAGGACGCGCCGCCTGCGCCGGACCTGGCGCGGGCCTTGCGGCACCTCGCCCGCGCGCTGCTGAGCAAGGGCGAGCTCGAGGCGGCAGCCACGGCGGCGGACGCGGCTTGGCGCGGGCTGCGGGATGCGGACAGCGCGCTGGTGTGCGCGAGGGCGGCTCCGAAGGACGCTGCGCGCCGCGAGGCCGCGCGAGCAGCGGTGCTGCGAGAGCTGGGTGGCATTCAGGGACCGCTCGCCCGCGGGCTCCTGCTGGCCCGCTGGGCGCGGCGCTTCGCGCTCGGGGAGCAGCAGGTGAAGGTCCGCGAGGCGGCGGCGCGACTGCTCGCAGCGCGCCAGGTCGGGGGCTGCGAGGTCGCTCCGGTCGCGAGCGAGCTCGCCGCGATCCGAGGCGGGGAGCCGCCTCAGGCCGACGCGCCGCTCGACTTCGCGCCGCTCCTGCCGCCAGCGAGGATCCCCCCGCGGAGCGCGATCCCGCCCCAGGTCGTCGAGAGCGTGGCCAGGCGGGCGATGAAGGCGCAGACCATCGCGCGCAACGAGAACCAGCAGGCCTTGGACATGGCTCGAGGCCTGCTGCGAGAGAACCCCTACGACTTCCACTCGAACTCGGTCCTCGCGACCCGGACCGAGCGCAAGCACGGTCCTCCGGCGCAGGGCGTCCTCCTGCGGCGCTCGCGCATTCACATCCACCGTCAGTTCGGGGTGACGCTCAACTTCCGGGACTCCTGGATCCGGGGTCACCTCGGCGTGAAGGAGACCCCAGAGGAGATCCTGCAGAAGTTCGACCAGGAGCTACCCGCGTGGGTGCCCGCGGAGCTGCACGCGGGGACCTGGGTCCTGGAGCGCTACCTGGGGCATGTGTTCCCCGCCGACGAGCGGCCACCCTGGCCCCAGTGCGCGGGGCGAGTCGACCTCCGGCAGCAGATCTCCCAGCTCCTCCGGATCGATCCGCTCCAGATCGGGTTCCTCTACGCGCACGCCCATCTCGCTGCCCTGGACGGGCTCGAAGAGGTCGCGCGCCGGGACCTGGCGACGCTCGACCTCGTGCTGGATCCCGTCTACGCGGGGGAGGCCGGCAGGAGCCGCTACTACGACGCGATCTACCGCGCTTGGATCCTGGCCCCGCTGAACGCCGCGGAGGCCGCGCGCTTGATTCAGGAGCTCCCCGACCGCAAGAGCATGGAAGACGACGACATGCTCGAGGTCAATGACTGGGTGCGCAACGCCATTGGCCTGGACCAGCTCAAGAAGCAGCCGGGCTGGAAGCTCTTCACCGAGAGCATAAAGCCCAAGTAGGCATGCACAGACACGTGCAACGCTACAGGCATACAGGGATACGCAGGCAGGGCTGCCGGCCCATGTATATAAAGCCGCGTATACACGTAACCATGCAGGACTATAACTATATGTATACCGCTATGCACGTAAGGTGCTCGCTTCCGTTGACCCCGCTGGGGGAGGGGACTAGCTTCGGCGAGCCGTGATCGACGTTGAATGCACCTGTGGCCGTGTCTACTCCGTGCCTGAGCGCAAGGGCGGCCGAAAGCTGCAGTGCAAGCGCTGCGGCGCGGTCGTGCGGGTCCCGCAGCCCGAGAAGCGCCGCAGCAGCGGGGCGGCGCCGGGGTTGGTCATCCCCTTTCGGACGCCCGACGAGCCCGCGCCGAGCCCGGTCCTGGACCTCGCGGCTCCGACCCGGCGCTGCCCGAGCTGCGGCTTCGCCGACGATGAGACCGTGGTGGTCTGCGTCCGCTGTGGCTACGACCACCGCACCGGGACCCGCTTGTCGGACCCCCATGAGGCCGCAGAGGAGAGCGCGCGCGTCTCGCTTCAGCGCTCTACGCAAGACGACGCCGACACGCTCGCGCGTCTGGGGCTGGCCTCGTTGACGCCTGCGGGCCTCGTGCTGGGGCCCTACGTGTTGCTCCGCACCACCAGCTTGCGGACGGACCTGCTCGGCCGCTCGGCGCAAGGGCGGGTGGGGGCCGCGCGCGTCCAGGCGCTGGGCGGGTTCATCCTCTGGGCGGCGGTCCTGCTGGGCGTGTTCGCGCTGCTCAGCAAGCGCGAAGAGCGGGCGATCGTCCACGACTCCACGATCTGCCAGAACCGGCTGGTCCGCGCGGGGGCGGTCGTCCGCAGCCAGCTCGAGGAGGGCGCCTGGCCCAACCCCGCGCGCCACCTCCGGCGCGCCCTCGAGGACGTCGCCGAGAGCGACCCTCGCCTGGCCCCCAGCGACCTGCGCTGTCCGATCGGGGACGGGCTCTACGCCTACCGCGCCCGCGACGAGGAGGAGCTGACCGCCGGCGTCGACCCGGCCTACCTCCTGCTCTGGGACCAGGAGCCGCACGCGGACGCCCAGGGCGCCCGCACCTGGCGGGCGCTCCGCTTCGACGGCACCGTGGAGACCTTCTCCAGCGAGCGCGACCTCGACGAGGCCCTGAAGCGGACTCGCTTCGGCCACCTCCAAGGGGGAGGGGAGGGCAGCGAGAGCACCGGGGCAGGGGAGGGGACTCCCGGCCCGACCGGCGGCCCGACGGCCGGTGGCGCGCTGCGGACCCAGCTGGCTCGCTTCGTCGCCCTCGCGGACGAGTGCGACCGGCGAGACCCCTTCCTGGAGCAGGACCTGAGGGTCGAGGAGGCCGTGTTCAGCGAGCGGACGGGGGTTCCCACGCAGGAGATGCTGCCGCTGCTCCTCGAGAGCAAGGACGACGCCGTGCGGCGGCGAGCAGGGCGGATGCTGGCGCGCTGTGAGCTGCCGAACGCGCTGCGGCGGCAGTGGGCCACCGAGCTGGTGCAGACCCGGGATCCCGAGCTGCGCTTCGCGGGGGGCATGGCCCTGCGCCGCCTGGGGGATCCCTGGCTGGCGCCCGTGCTCCAGGCAGGGGAACAGGAGCCCAGCTTGCAGGAGGCGAGCCAGCGCCTGGCCGGCAGGCTGGCCGAGACCGGCGCGGCTGGAGCCGAGGCGGTGCTGCGAGAGGCCAAGGGGCTGCGGCAGCGACAGGGCGCCGCTGGAGACTCCGCGCTCTTCGGGCTACCGCCGGGGGCTCTGCCTCACGTCGCGCGCTACCTGGCCGACGACTCGCTGGGGGACGAGGCCGTGGCCTTCCTCTACAGCGCGGGCAAGCAGGGGCGGCCAGCCGTCGAGCAGGCCCTCAGGGACCTCGACCCCAAGCTGCGCCAGCGGGCCTTCGTGGTCACGCTGCGCCTCGTCAAGGACGGGGTCTTCAGCCTGGACGAGTATCTGGCCGCCGTCGAGAACGAGAACGAAGCAGAGGTCCAGGCCGCGGCGCTGCTGCCCTTCCTGGAGGCCTCCCTGGCGCCCACCAAGCGCTTGACCGAGTGGCTGCTGGCCTTCCTCCGCAAGCCGCCCGGGGACCCCGCCGGCACCAAGGCCCGGGAGCTCCTGGCCCGGGTCGGCGTCGCGCCGCTGCCCGAGGAGCCTGGGACCGCCAAGCAGCTGGTCGAGGACCTGGCGGAGGAGGGCGACCACGACGCCGTCCTGGGCGAGCTCGCGAGCCGGACCCGCCTCGAGGACGAGACCCTGGACGCCTTCCTGGAGGCCGTCCTGCCCAAGATGCGGACTCCCGAGGATCGGGGCCGGGTCCTGGAGATCCTCTCTCAGCGCCCCTACGCTGGGTCGCTCACGGCGGCCCTGGCGGCCATCGGGGACGAGGACGAGGAGGTGCGGGTGCGCGCGCTCAACGTGCTGCTGCGAGGGCAGGGCATGCGCACCGATCGGGTGCGCCGCGACGTGGCTCGCCAGCTGGCCCGCCGGCTCAAGGACGAGCAGGGGCCGCTCGCGAGGCGTCAGCTGCTGCAGCTCTGCGAGGGGCGCCACTACTGCGGCCGCTACCCCGAGGCCAGCAAGCGGGCCAAGCACACCTGCAGCAGCCCGCTCCTGGGGGCCTTGCGCGGCCTGGCGCGCAGCGGCGACCGCGCGGCCCTGCGGACCCTCTCCACGCACCCCAGTCGGGCCGCGCTGGACGCGATGATCGAGCTGATGGGGAGCGCCGATGGCGACTACCGCGTCGAGATCCGCGCCCTGGTGGCCCAGGTGACGGGCCTGCAGCACTTCCCGCCGGAGGCCAACGTCTGGAAGCGGGAGCTGCGCAAGAACCAGGACGCGGTCGAGCGCCGCCTCGAGAGCGCCGCCGAGAGCGAGCGGGATCGCTTGATCGGCCTGCAGGACCGCGCTCGTCGGCTGGCTGAGGCCCTCGAGCGCTAGAGAGCTAGTGCTCGCCCTGGCTCAGCTCGACCAGGATCCCGCCCGCGCTCTTGGGATGAAGGAAGGCCACCTGGCAGCCGCCGGCGCCGGGGCGGGGCGCCTCACCCACGAACTGGAAGCCGGCCTCGCGCAGGCGGGCGACCTCGGCGGCGATGTCGTCGACCTTGAGGCAGACGTGGTGGATCCCTTCGCCGCGCTTCTCGAGGTGGCGCGCGATCGCGCTCTCGGGCTTGGTCGGACGCAAGAGCTCGAAGCGGCTCTCGCCGACCTGGAAGAAGGACACCTCGACGCCCTCGGTCTCGACGACCTCGCGCCCCTGGGACTCGGTCCCGAGCAAGGCGCCGAAGAGCGCCTCGGAGGCCTCGAGGTCCCGGACTGCGATCCCCAAGTGGTCGATTCGGCTCGCCATCGCTGCTCCTACGGAATGTTTAGACTTAGCGCCCCTCGGGCGTAACATAAGAGACCTTATCGGAAGTTGGCTCAGGAGCCAGGACCAGCCTCCAGGGGCCACGGGTCGAAAGCTCCGAGAACGCCGCCTGAGCGCCGTCTCGTGAGGCGTAGCCTGGCGCCCGCATGAGCAGCGGTCTGGCGGCTGGCGAGCCCACGCAGGAGCGAACGTGGCCAAGAACGTCCTCGGTGAAGACATCGTCTCGTGCTCGCGCGACCCCATGACCGGGTTCTACCGGGACGGGACCTGCCGGACCGGACCGGGCGACCACGGACTGCACTGCGTGTGCGCCGAGGTCAGCGCGGAGTTCCTCGAGTTCTCGCGCGCGCGCGGCAACGACCTCTCGACTCCGCGCCCCGAGTTCGCCTTTCCCGGGCTGAAGCCTGGGGACCGCTGGTGCCTGTGCGTGCTCCGCTGGAAGGAGGCCTTCGAGGCCGGGGTCGCCCCGAAGGTTCACCTGGAGGCGACCCATATCAGCACACTCGAGTTCGTGGACCTCGCCGACCTCGAGGCGCACCGGGTCTCGTAGGTCTTGGGTCTCTCTCCGAGCTAGGTCTTGGGCCTTGGGTCTCCTGGGTCTCGTAGCACCCTCGTCTCAGTGCCCGCGTCCCCATGGGACGCATTTCTGGATTCGGTGAGCCGGGACGCTCGTGACCACAGGACTTGAGTCCTGGCTTGGGGCTTGAGTTGGTGATCCCCATGATCCTGCTCGCAGCCATGGGAATTGGAGCTCTGATCGGTGGCCTGGCCGGCGCCGCGGTCTACGGCGCCAAGGTCGCCACCAGCAAGTCGGTCAGCTGGTCCTGGAAGGCGGCGGCGGCCCACGCCCTCGGTGGCGTCGTCGGCGGCGGCCTCTTCCCGGCGGTCCTCGCGGGCCTCGCCACGGTGGGTGTCCCGACCGCGGCCGCCTACGTGGTCGCAGGCGGAGTCGCCTGGGGCGGGATCTGGAGCCTGGCCCAGGACGCTGCCAGCTGGGCCTTCGGCCTGGAGAAGGGCCTGGGAGGCCCCGGCAAGTATCTGGTCGCGACGGGCGTCGGCATGTTGGCGACGGCCCTGCTCCTGCCCGTCGCCTCCCGCGCCATCGGCCCGGGGCTTCGCCTGGCGCCCCACTCCGGCACGGTCGAGGCCTTCGTGCGCCCCACCGGCCGCCACGTGGCCGCCAACCTGCTCAAGTCCGAGGCCGAATTCTTGGCCTACGGCGCCATGAGCGAGAGCGCCAACGTCGTGCTGAATCGCGTCGTGACGCGGACCGCCGCCCGCGGGCTCAACGGGGTCAGCCACGCGACCGGGGCTGGAGCCAGCCGCGGCGGCGTGGAGGCGCTCGAGGCCACTCGGGAGGGCCAGGGAGGTTCCCAGGAGCCCGACGCCGTGGAGCCCGACGCCATGGAGCCCGACGCCGTGGAGTCGAACGGCGCAGAGGGCGCCAGCGGGGACGAGCAGGTCGCGCTGGGCCCCTTCGGCGCCTGGGCGCAGCGGGTTCATACGGAGGCGGGCCCCGCCCCAGCTCCCCTTCCGCAGCGCGGAGGCGCCGTTCAGCAGCTGCAGCAGAGCGTCAAGTAGCGCAGCGCTCCCCTCCCCTGCCCGGCGACGAACCTTCCTACTCGACCAGGATCACCTGCGCGGCCCGAGGGCCCTCCCGCGGCAAGATCGCCAGCTCCAGCCTGCGCAGGCGCTCCTCGAGCGGCCCCGGGCGCTGGTCCAGCGCCACGCTGATGGTCGGGGGCCCCTCCCCGACCTGAGCCGCCACCAACGCGCGGGCGCGCCCCGCGGGGGCCTCGCCCTCCCAGGCCACGAGCCACTCGTCCCCTGAGGTGCGGACGGCGCGGTCGCCCACGAGCTCGCGCAGCGACTCCGCGATCCTCGTCAGCGCGAGATCGCCTTCCGCGTGCCCGTGCTCCTGGTTGAACTCGTGCATGCCGTCGACGTCGACCAGGAGCAAGGCTGGGGAGTCGGCGAAGGCCCGCGCGACGCGGCCGCCCTGGAGCAGCCGGCGGTGGAGCGAGAGCGACTGGGAGTCGCGCACCTGCAGGGGCGAGAGCTGCGGAACCCAGGCCGGGCGCCACGGGAGCTCCGTTCCCGCGACGGTGGCAAGGTGCGCTCCCTTCCGCCCAAAGACCGCGAGCTGCAGCTCAGCCACGCTCAGGAGCGCGCGCGGGGTCCAGGCCTCGAGCAGGCGACGCACGCTGGGGTCGGAGCGGCGGGTCGCCAGCAGGTAGAGCAGGCTCAACTCGAGGGGAAGGGAGAGCGGCCCCTCCAGCTCGCGGGCCCGCTGAACGAGGACGAGCACCTCCCGGGCCGTGGGCTCGGCGTAGACCAAGGCCTGGGGGCCAAAGCGCACGAGCGCAGACTCCCAGCGCTCGGCCCCGCGCAGGGCCAGGAGCTCGCCGATGGCGGGGGCGCCCTCCCCTACCCCGCGCGCCAGCCAGGTCCGCAGCGCTTCGTCGCAGCGGAGGTCGCAGGCGCTGAGCAGGCGGATCGGGAGGAGCGTCCGCCAGGAGGTGCTGGGCAGGAGCTGCGCGAGGAGGTCGAGCTCCTGTTCGAGCAGCTCGGGGAGCGGCAAGTGGGCTTCCAGCCAGGCCAGGACCTCTGCGGCCCGCTCCTCGCCTCCCTCATGGGCGGAGCGGGCGATCCGGCGCGCCTCCGAGGCGTCGCCGGTGCGGAGCGCTGCTTGGGCGAGGGCCAAGGGATCGTCTTCACGCGAGAGCTTGCGCAGGCGCTCGTCCACGACCCGATCCTACCGACCAACGCGAACACGAGCCCCTCCTGTAATATATGTATACATAGGCAGGAGCATACATACAGGCCTTTGTGTACGGATATATCGGCGCGTGTATCCGGTGTGCCAGGCAGTGGTATCGCGAAGCGCTTTTGGTGCGGCGCCGCGGTTCGTCTCTCTGGCTACTTTGGGGCTCGCGTGCGTGTCGTCTCGTCTCGCCCTCGGTTCGCGTCCGTTTCTCGGAATCAGGTTTTGGGATCTCGTGTCGGGCTCGAGGTGTTGCTATTGGGCAACTTAGCCTCCCCTTGAGATTGGCCCCTCGCTTGCCCTACCCCAGGCACCGGGAGGAAACCCATGCTCGTCACGTCCCGCTCCTTCGTTCTCAGCGCCGTCACCCTGGCCGCGCTCTCCTTCAGCGGCCTGGGCTGCAGCAACAGCCGCCGCGGCGCCAACGGCTCGGTCGAGCTGCTCGCCTCCGGCACCGCCGCGCCGATCGGCTCGCAGGGCCTCGTGCCCGGCGCGGGCCTGGGCGGCCTCAACGACGGAAGCATCCAGTTTCCCGAGGGCAGCCAGTTCGTCGGCCCCGCGATCCAGATCCACTCCCCCGCTCGCGGCGAGAACGTCAAGGTCGGTCGGGTCCCGGTGGCCATTCAGATCACCGACAAGGGCAAGGGCGTCCAGAGCGTGATCGTCAACGGCCAGGGCGTCCAGGTGGATGCGCAGGGCATGGCGACCGTGGAGGTCTTCCTCGAGGCGGGCATGCGCACGATCGTCGTCGAGGCGACCGACAGCGAGGGGACCCGCAGCGAGCGTCACGTCTCGGTCCTGGTCGGTGACCTCAGCAAGGAGGGGACGCAGGTCGCGGAGGCCGCGGCCGTCCGCCTGACCGACGAGGCGATCGACTTCTTCGAGCCGACCGTGGCCACCGCGGTCGAGGGTCAGCGCGACGCGCTCCGCCGCCAGGTCTTGACCAGCAAGCCCCCCAAGGACACCAAGTTCACCAGCTTCGACTTCGGCGCGGTCCAGAGCGAGCTCGACGCCACCGCTGGCGGAGTCCGCTTCAAGCTCGAGATCGCCAACGTCGCGCTCGGGATCGAATACAAGGCCAAGTTCCTGCTCTTCTTCAGCAAGAAGAAGCGCGGCACCGTCAAGGCCGGGACCCTCGTGATCGAGGGCCTCGCGACCCCCACGCTGGACCTCGCTAGCGGGAAGCTGAGCAGCACCGTCAGCAACGTGACCGCCGCGGTCCGCAACTTCACCGTCCCCGACTGGGCCGAGTCGGCCAAGAACGACCTCCGCAAGGGCTTCCAGGACCAGTTCAGCCAGGCGGCGGCTCAGGGGATCGACCAGGCGCTGAACGACGCGCTGGCCAAGACCCAGACCCAGGGCGACGTGATCAAGACCGCCTTCGGCAAGACGATCAAGGCGAGCTGGCAGCTGCGCGGCCTGTCCTGCGACGACGAGGGGATCAACGCTCAGTTCGGCGCCGCGATCCAGGCCGAGCAGCCCACCTACGGCAGCGACGAGGTGCTCCTGGTCGGGACCCCGAGCGCGCCCCTGGGCGGCAGCGGCGGCCAGCGCTGGAACGGCTCGGCGGCGGTCCACCAGGACACGATCAACCAGGCGCTCCACGCCCTGTGGCGTCACGGCGCGCTGAACTTCACCGTCGACCAGTCGACCTTCGACAAGATCAACCCCCTCAGCCAGGTCCGCCTCGACACCGACGCCCTGATCGCGGCCCAGCCCGAGCTGGAGCAGGTGCTGCCCGCGGGGACCCCGATCGACCTGGACATCGAGACCCAAATGGCGCCCTACGCCAACGTGGTCGCCGGCATGCCCCACCAGCTGGAGCTCTCGCTCGGCTCCGTCCGCGTCAGCTGGCGGATTCAGGACCCCGCTAGCGGGTCGATCGTGACGCTGGCCGAGACCGTCTACTCGCTCAAGGCGGAGGCTTCGCTCCAGGACGACCAGGGCAAGATCAAGCTCGTCCAGAGCGGGAACGTCGAGGTCCACGTGGACGTCGAGGGCAACCCCCTCCCCGGCAGCGAGCCCCTCGTCGAGGCCGTCACCCAGCAGATGGCCCCCCAGCTGGTCCAGTCGACCCTCGACGGGCTGCCCGGCTTCGCGATCCCCGCGGTCAAGGGCTTCACGATGACCGGCCTCGACTTCTACACCTACGACGACGGCCTGGTCCTGACGGGCACCCTGCAGCCCGCCGCCAAGCCCTAGAGCCCCGCTGCCCGAGGGCGTCATGAGGCCGCGATCCGCGAGGGTCGCGGCCTCGCGCTTGGTTCAGCGCGGCTCGCCCGAGTGGTAGAGCCAGCGACCGTCCTCTCGCAGGAAGCGGCTGCGCTCGCTGAAGGAGGCGTCCTCGCCCTCCTTGCTCAAGCTCGCGCGGAAGGTCACGAAGGCCTCGCCCTCCCCTTCCCCGCTGCTGAGGATCTCGAGCCCGTCGAAGCTCGTCGACTGGGAGAAGGCGGCCACGCCCGCGGCCCACTCGGCGCGGTCGTCTTCCCAGTTGGGGCCCTCGGGATGGGTGGTCGCGAGCACGTAGTCCACGAGGCCCAGGGCATAGGCCGCGTAGCGGGAGCGCATCAGCGCCTCGGCCCTCGGCGGCGCGCTGCCCTGGTGGAAGGGGCGACAGCAGCGCTTGTATTTGGCGCCCGAGTGGCAAGGGCAGGCAGCGTTGGGGCTGGGCTTGGTCATGAGCGCTGCACTCTAGCCGCGGGGCAGGAGCCTGCGGTGAACCCGCAGCGTGCAGTCGTCCATGACGACGGTCAGGCCGGCAGCGCGGGCGCGCTGCGCGGCCTCGAGGTGGATCACCCCGTCCTGGAGCCAGAGCGCCTTCGCGCCGCAGGCGATTGCCTCCTCCACGATCTCGGGCACGTGCTCGGGAGCGCGGAACACGTCGACGAGGTCGGGTGCTTCGCTCAGATCCCCCAGGGAGTCGACGCAGGGGGCGCCGAGCACCTCGCCGCCGCCCGGGCGGACGGGGATCACCTCGTAGCCAGCCTGCTGGAGGTAGCGCATCACCCCGTGGCTGGGGCGGCTGGGCTTGGGGGAGGCGCCGATCAGGGCGATCGTGCGGGTGGCCGCGAGCAGGTCGCGCAAGGCCTCGTCGTCGGGATTGCTCCAGGTCATGGGCGCAATCTACGCTCTGGGAGCAGGAGCGTCCCCGTGGAAGAAGCAGCCCAGGAAGACCCGAGACCGTTCAGCCGGCGAGAGCTGGTCCTGGGCTGTCTGCAGGGCGTGGTGGGGATCGGGCTGATGGGGCTCGGCGAGTACCTCTCCCTGGCGCGCGAGATGGAGGAGCGCGAGGAGCAATACTGGGAGGACATGCGCGAAGAGGTGCGGGAGGGCGTGCGGCGCCGTTTGGAGGAGGCCCGCGCCCAGCGGACGCCCATCGACTTCAGCTTCGAGGCGCTCTGGCCCTCGCCGACGCCCCTCCCCGAGACCAGCCAGCGCTAGGGTGCGCCTGGGCGCGAGCACCCGGCGCCCGCGGAGATTGACAGAGCCGGATCACGTTGGCGCGGGTCGGCGCGAGCTTGCCCTAGGCCTCGACCCCCATGCGGAGCTCAGGGATCACCTCGCCGCTCCCGCTGGCGAAGCCCTCATGGGCGAACGTACGTTCAGCGTCCGCGGCAGGGGATCCCCCCTCCCCGCGCGGATCAAGTGAACCCGCTCTGGCTCCAAGCGATTGCAGCCCAATGGGTTAGCGAGGTCGCTCAGGGGCCGAGGCTGGCGGTGGGAGCCTCTATAATTCCTCCGAATGGCTGAGTTCACCCTCCCTAAGCCACAGCTGAGCTTCAACTTCGCGCCGGAGCTCGACGCTTCCCCGGTCGACCTCCAGACGACCCTGCAGCGGCTGCGTGACCGCTCGGTCGCCGGGGCCAAGGCGCTCCTCGAGCAGCGCCTCGGAGATCTCGAGGGAGCCGACATCGAGATCGGCGCGCTCCAGCTCTCCCTCGGCTACCAGGTCGGAGAGGAGGACGACGCGGTCGTCGCTCGCTGGCAGCTCGAGATCGCTCGCGCGGTCGCCCAGAACATGCCGCACGTTCGGCTCGGCAACACGGTCCCCGGGGAGGTCCGCGGCCTGCTGGGCGCGCTGCTCGTGAACGGGAGCGGCGACCTGCCCGACCAGGGGGTCCTGGCCCAGATCGCCTGGGAGCTTCCCCGCGAGCAGATCAAGGCGATCGGGATCTTCCTGCGGGAGACCAAGAACCTCGAGCTCTACGAGCACTTCCGCCGCGGCTACGAGGCCCGCAAGGAAGACGAGAAGCAGCTCGTTGGGCTCGGCAAGGATTTCGACGCCTCCATCGCGAAGCTCTTCGAGAACAAGCTCGGCGCTGCCTACAAGGACCGCGCCGAGGAGGACGCCTACGGGGCGAGCCTCGGCTTGCTGCGCTTCGCGCAGCAGGCGATCACCCCTTACGCGCGCACTCGCCTGCTGGACGGTGGTTTCGCGGCCTACGCGATCAAGCTCCTCGGCCAGGAGGTCTCCTCCTCCGCGATGGAGCAGTTCCGCAGCGCGGCCCTGGAGGGGGACGAGCGCCTCTCTTCCCTTCGACGGGAGCTCCCCGCGCTCAACCTCTCGGCGATCGCGCCCCGCACCCAGGTCGAGCAGCGCGCCCAGACCGCCTACCAGCGCCAAGCCTCCGCCGAGGCCGGCAGCGCGCAGGAGGGGCACGAGGCGGCCATCGCCAGCGTGGCCGACCTGTGCGAGCTGGATAAGTTCCGCGCCGCCCTGCGCTGGCGCTCGCTGCTCGGCGTCGAGGTCTGGTCGAGCTTCGAGATCGATCGCGGCGTCCAACGCGCCGATCCCGCCACCCCCAACGGCTTGATCCGGGCGGACACGCAGGTGTTCAAGGACCCCGAGTGCACTCGCCGCTACACCCACCAGGACGGGACGGACGTGATCCTGGGGAGGGGCACCCAGGTCGACATTCGCCGGCGGATCGGCGCGGGCTACGAGGTCAACGCGGAGCTGACGGGCTACTCGGGCAAGCGCACGGTCCACGTCCCTCTGGCAGCGCTCAGCGAAGGTCTGCTGCAGAAGCGCACCTGGTATCAGCTGGCGCACGCCCCCAACAACAAGCCCCTCTTCAAGGAGGAGAACCGCCAGGTGCGGATCGCGGCCGAGGACGTCGTCCAGGGCTCGCTGGGCACCTGCTACTTCCTGGCCGCGCTCTCGGCGATCGCGCGCTCGCGCCCGCAGGTGATCCAGGACATGTTCTACGAGCATCCCGACGGCTCGGTCTCGGTGCGCTTCTACGAGAAGGAGGTCAGCTTCAACGACGACGGCGACGATGTGATCCGCTTCCACGAGCGCTGGGTGCGGGTCGCCCGCTCGGTCGTCGAGTACTTCGGTCAGCCGATCTACACCAGCTCGGGCAAGCAGCACCAGTTCGTGTGGGCGGGCCTGGCCGAGAAGGCCTTCGCGGCGTTCAAGGGCGGCGGCTACGGCGGGATCGCTGGCGGCTGGATCAACGAGGCCTTCGAGGCGATCCTCGGCGTGGTGTCCGAGCAGAGCTTGATCGAGCGGCACATGCCCTTCGACGAGAAGAACGAGAGCGAGGGCGAGCTGCGCTCGATCCCCGGGCTCCCCGCCAAGGACGTCGACAAGATCCTCGCCTACCGGACCAAGCCGGAGTGGAAGAAGGAGTGGAACGCGATGCGCCGGGATCGGCCGCATCAGCGGACCGAGCTGGCCTACACCCTCACCCACGCCCGCAAGGCCAAGGTCAGCCGCAAGGGCCTGCGCGCGCTGCACGCCTACTACGGCGAGTGGCTCGAGCGCCCGCTCGGCTCGCGCAGCAAGGAAGGCCAGCGGGTCTACTCGCCCAAGGCGCTCGCGCTCTGGGAGCGGATGAAGGCGCTGCACGCCAGCGGCGGCGTGGTCGGAATCGACACCCTCGGCTGGGGTCGCGGCGGGACCGGTCAGAGCGGCGGAGAGAACACCTCGGTCGTGCCGGGCATGGCCTCGACCCACGCCTACGAGGTGGTCGAGCTGCGCGAGGAGGAGGACGGGAGCCGCTTCGTGATCCTGCGCAACCCCTGGGGCCACATGGGCCGGACCTACAAGACCGAGACTCCGAGCTGGCTCAAGCGCCTCTTCGGCGCGAGCCCGGTCGTGTCGGGTCGCAAGCAGGAGCAAGGCAACGCCTTCACGCTCGACCTCGGTGACCTGGCGCGCTACGGCCAGAAGCTGCACTTCAGCGAAGGCGGCCTGGCGTGACGATCCTGGCGCCTGGGCTCGACCTGACCAGCCTCCGTCAGCGCTTCGCGGTGGGCAGCGAGAGCAGCCCGCTGCACGCCCTGCGGGGCGGGAGCGAGGCCTTGAGCGGGGCCTATCACGGTGCCTGTCGCCTGGAAGGCGACGTGACCCTGGCGGCCGCCGAGCTCAGCCAGCCCGCCGTCGTCGCAGGGCCGGCTGGCGAGCCCTTGCTCGAGGTCCACGGCAGCCGCAAGCGGGTGACCCTGCGCGGGCTGGTGTTCCGCGACGCGCGCTGCGCCCGCGGCGCGCTAGCCGTGCTTGGCAGCGTCAACCGCGTCACCATCCAGGACTGCGTGTTCTTCGACGACGAGCACGACGATCCGCGCCCTGGGGCCGGGGCGATCTCGATCCAGAGCGGCTTCCTCAAGCTGGAGCGCTGCCTGTTCTGGGGCAACACCGGCCAGACGGGCGGCGCGATCGCGCTGCGCGAAGGCTCGCGCCTGGTCGCCGAGAACTGCCTCTTCGTCGCCAATCGCGGGGTCGAGGGCGGCGGCGCCCTCTGGATCGAGGGGACCAGTTCGGCCAAGCTGACGGGGTGCACCTTCGTCGCGAACCTGTCGGAGGACGAGCTGGCGGGCCAGAGCATCCACGCGGGCGGGACGATCTATGACAAGGGGAGCGCGAAGCTGATCAACTGCGTGCTGCTCGATCACGGCAACACCTTCGGACACCCCGAGGTAACCGGCGGGGAGATCGAGGCCACCGCCTCGCTGCTGCCTCCTCAGGCGCAGGACTACCCTCCCTTGCGGGCAGACGAGAGCTGCGCGTTCCGCGTCGCCGACTTCCCCGAGCCGGGCTTCCCCTTCGCCCTGCCCACGGACCAGCAGCTGAGCCCGGCGGCCCTCGAGAGCGAGCCCAAGCCGGGCAGCTTCTTCGGCGCGCCAGTGGCGTGGAGCGCGGGCGGCGTCGGCGCTGTGGCCGCAGGAGGTGCTTCGTGAAGGTCACCCTCCAGGGGCTCTCGCTCGAGGTCACGATCAGCCCCTCCGCCACCGTCCCCGTCTCGGAGGCGCCGACGGTCGAGATGCCCGTCGTCAAGCGGCGGGCCAGCGCTGGCGCCCAGGCCGCCGCCTTCTCGGCGGGCGTGCATCGCCGCCACGGCGTCGGCGGCGAGGGCGGCGAGCTCGACGGCTTCGACCTCGAGGGCGCCCTCGGCCAGAGCAGCGGAGAGGAGCTGCCGGCCGGCGTGCTCGCGCTGATGGAGGGGCTCTTCGCCCAGGACCTGGGCGACGTGCGCGTCCACACCGACCCCGCCGCGGCCCACGCCGCGGCGGCGCTCTCGGCCGACGCCTTCACCCGGGGCGACTCGATCTACTTCGCGCAGGGCAGCTTCGACCCCGGCAGCGCGCGCGGACAGGCGCTGATCGGCCACGAGCTGACCCACGTGGTCCAGGACCGCGAGGGGCGGGTCGCGCGCGACACGAGCCAGCTGCACGGCGTCTCGGTCACGGGCACGACGGACCCCCTCGAGCAGGCCGCGTACCACAACGAGCGCGTGATCTACGCGGGCCTGGGGAGCGCGAACCTCAACCGGGCCGAGGCGCTGGTCGGCAAGATCCGCCGTAAGGCCACCGCCGGGCTCGAGGGCGTCGGGCGCGCCGCGCGCTTCGGGACCGCTCACGCGCGCCCCGCGACGCTGCGCCGCTCGGTCAGCAGCAACACGGTGCGCGCCTCGGGGGGCACGCCGGGCGAGGTGCCCTTCGGCTTCCGCGAGGAGCTCGGCACCAGCCAGGGCAGCTACCTGCCGCGCGGGATCCAGCAGGACTTCGAGCGCCTGCTCGGGAGCGACTTCTCGCGGGTCAAGGTCCACACCGACCCCAGCGCCCAACTGGCCGCGGAGATGGTCGGCGCCGAGGCCTTCACGCTGGGCGAGGCGATCTTCTTCAACACGGGCCGCTTCGCGCCCAACTCGGCCCACGGCATGGCCCTCCTCGCCCACGAGCTGACCCACGTGGCGCAGGAGCAGGGCGGCGCGCCGACCCTCGACACGGTCCGCCAGGGTCCCCTGCTCAGCGGCGGCTCGGAGAGCGGCAACGGGCTGCAGGTCGGCGGGCGCGATCAGCTCGAGGAGCAGGCCGAGCGCAACGAGAAGGCGGTCCTGCAGGCCTACGGCAGCGGGGGCAAGCGCGCGGTGGTGGGGCTCTCGAGCGAGGGCCAGAGCCTGCACCCCGGCGACTACTTCGACGACGCCCGCGGTCGCGGCGCGGCCGCGGTGTGGAACACCGCGCGCCGCTACGTGGCCGCCGGGCGCGAGCCCCAGGGCTATCAGACGCTCTACAAGGCGGGGACGCTGCGGCTCAAGACCGCCATCCACGCCTGGGAGATCGTGATGCAGTACCGCTACGGGAAGGGGGACGACGAGCGCTTCAACGCGCGCTTCGGCACCAACCTGACCGAGGCGGAGATCGCGGACGTCGACCACTTCTTCTGCGGCGCGCTGATCAGCTTCATTCCCGGGCTCGGCACCACGGCCGGCGCGATCGGCTCGGTCGCCTACGACGGCGTGCACGCCGCCTGGCACGGGACGCTGGCGTTGGCCAACTACGCCGTCGGCGGCGTGTTCAGCCTGTTCAGCCAGGACACGGGCGACGAGCTCTTTCGCAAGGGCGACGGCTACCGCCGCTCAGCGGTCTACAACGGCAAGCAGCTGGGCGGTGACCTCAAGGGCGTCGCCTTCGGCAGCACCCTGCTCTTCCCCACCTTCGACGAGACCCCCTACCAGCGCAGCCAGCCGGGCGCCGCGCCCCAGGTCCTGCCCAAGCTGCGGGCGGGCTACCCGGGCAGCCTGGCGCTCAAGGCCGAGGACGACGCGGGCGGGCCGATCATCGCCCCCGCGCCGGTCAAGGACTCGGGGATCGATCAGGTGGTGGGCATGTTCCGCCAGCTGGGCAAGGGCGTCGCGACCCTGGCCGACATCGGGATCGGCTTCATCCCGATCGTGGGCGACGTCTACGACGTGCTCTGCGCCATCGTGGGGCGCGCGATCCTGACCTGGCAGCAGCTCGACGTCTACGAGCGGCTGCTCTGCCTGGTCGGCGTGATCCCGATCCCCTTCGTCAGCGGCGCGATCCTGCGCCGCGGTAAGCGGGCGCTGGGCTGGGTGCTGAGCGAGACCAAGGCCGCGCGTCTGTTGGCGAAGGCCATGGACCACGCGGTCAGCTTCGTGAAGTCCCGCCTGACGCGGATCAAGACCTGGTTCACCAGCAACGAGGTCGTCAATCGCCTCGGCCGCGGCATGCGGCGCGCGATCGGGCTGCCCCTCGAGATGGTCCGCGGGATCTCCTCCAGCGTGCGCCGCTGGCAGGACTCCAAGAAGGGCGGGAGCGAGGTCGTCAAGCGACTGCAGGACGGGGTCGAGCGCCTCGGCCTGATGATGCAGAAGCACGGCTACAAGAGCACGACCCAGGCCGCTTACTACGAGTTCCGCGCGCTGCGCTCCCAGGGCTACACCGCGCAGCAGGCCCACGACCTGATGAAGCGCTTCCGCTCCGGCGAGAAGGTCGAGGGCTTCGCCTTCCACTTCGCCGACATGGTCGGCGGTCAGGGCATCAAGGAGAGCGGCCGGCTGCGGGCCGGTAAGGGCTACCTGGGCAAGGGCGTCTACGCCGGCTCGAACCCGACCCCGAGCGCCTTCCAGCAGCGCGTCCCGATCATCGGCTGGGGCCTGGACGAGGTCCGCGAGGTGCGGATCCCGGTCAAGACCGAGGGCAAGGAGCACTTCAAGGCGGTCCTGCCGACGCAGACCTACCTGTTCGAGGTCGCCGAGGACATGCCCCTCAACGCCGCGGGCAAGTCCTTCCAGGACATCGCGCGGACCGACAACATCATCACCAAGCTCTGGCACCGCTGGAAGCTGATGCTCTTCGCGGCCGGCTCCGCGGGCATCCTCGGCTTGAGCGCCTTCCAGCACCTGCTCTTCAAGGACGGCGCCGACGCCAACGCGACCCGCCTGGCGCGCCGCCTGCGCGGGATCACCGGCGGCGAGCTGCCGATCCCCGGCAGCGACGCCTGGGATCAGCTCCCCCGCCGCGAGCAGCGCCGCCTGAGCCGGGTGATCGAGCGCCTGCCGACCCTGGAGCAGCCCGGGCTCCCGCTCGAGTGGTCGCTGCGCAACCGCCTCGAGAGCGAGGTCGGCGCCGACCTGTCCATGGTCCGCCTGCACACCGGCGCCGACGCCGAGGACCTCGCGGGCGACCTCGAGGCGCAGGCCTTCGCCCTGGGCGAGCGGATCGTGTTCGGTCCGGGCACCTACTCGCCCGAGTCGGTCGAGGGCATGGGCACCCTGGTCCACGAGGTGACGCACGTCGTGCAGGACGCCCAGGGCCGGGTCTCCGGCCCGGGCAGCCAGTCCCGCACGGACCAACTCGAGGGCGAGGCCTACGCCGCCGAGCGGCGCTACGTCGCCCGCGCCCGCGCCCAGCAGCCGGGGCCCTCCCCCACCGCCGGCGAGACCCTCGGCCCGCAGCTCGGCGCCTGGCGCGGCGAGGCCGTCCCGCAGATCGAGTATCGCCATGCGCCGGGCAACACGCCGACGCCGGCCCCCGAGGCGCCCAAGAAGGCCGTCCCCGAGGCGCTGAGCAAGGCCCTCCGCAAGGAGGCGACGACCACCAACGCCACCCAGGACGCGGACCCGGTCAGCCGGGTCATGGACGACTGGCGGATCGCGGGCATGTCCCGCGACGAGTTCCTGGAGGAGGTCAAGGACCGCCTGATGGAGCTCCTCCACGACGAGGTCGCCCTCGACGCCGAGCGGCGCGAGACCACGATCGCGTGGAACCCCTACGGGGCGAGCTTCTAGCCGCTAGACCGCTTCACCTCGACGCGAGGTGAGCCGGCACGATCAGGACGGGACAGGGCGAGTTCTGGAGCACCTCCTTGGAGGTGCTGCCGAGGAAGAGCTCCTGGACGGCGCCGATCCCGCGGGAGCCCATCACGATCCAGTCGGCGGAGTGCTCCTCGGCCTGGGCGCAGAGGGTCTCCGCGGTGGCGCCGCTGATCAGGCGCGGGTGCGCCTGAATGCGGGGGTGCGCCGCGAGGCGCTCCGCGATCGCCTCGAGCTCGCGGTGCTCGTCGCGTAGCTCGGCGGCGCGCTGGTCACGCACCGACTGGGGCCCGGCCTCGTAGCCGACGAAGTCGGGGTCAGGCGCCGCCACGTGGAGCACGAACACCTCCACCGACTGGCCGCCGGGCGACGCACCGCCGGCGATGGTCTCGACCTGCGCCACGAGCGCGTCGGTCAGGGAGGAGAAGTCGAGGGCGAGCAGGATGCGCATGCCGCGATTCTAGCCAGCGACACTCGCCCCCGGCGACCTCGTCCAGCGAGCGAGGGCGCGGGCGCGATCGCTGAAAGGAGCGATAATCGAAACCATGCAACTCCCCTCCCCTGCCCGCGGCGTGCTCAGTGTGCACCCGCGCGGCTTCGGCTTCCTCGACCTGGCCGAGCGCGACGAGAGCGCCTTCGTGCCGCCGCCAGCCCTGCGGGGCTTCCTCCAGGGCGACGAGGTCGAGGCTGAGCTGACCCCCGACGATCGCGGCGTGACCGCGAGCAAGCTGAAGCTCGTCTCCCGCTGGCGCGAAGCGCTCTACGGGACCCTGGTCGAGCGGCGCGGCAAGCGCTTCCTGCGCCCCGACCCGCAGGTCGCGAGCAGCGATTGGCCGCTGCGCGACGCGCCCCAGGAGCTCGAGCGCGACGCCTGCCTGGTGGCCCGGATCGAAGGCGACGAGGTCGTGTTCGAGCGGAGCGTGCCGGAGGACGAGCGCCCGCTGACCGCGACGCTCGTCCGCTGGGGGATCCGCGCCGAGTTCCCTGAGGACGCCCTGGCCGAGGCCCGCGCCGGCGAGCTCCCCAGCTGGGAGGGTCGGCGAGACCTGCGCGAGGTCCCGACGCTCACGATCGACGCGCCCACCTCCCGCGACCTCGACGACGCGCTCAGCGCCCTGCCGGCCCAGCCCGACGGCGCGGTGCGGGTGTTCGTCTCGATCGCCGACGTGGACGCCCTGGTCCCCGAGGGCTCGGCCCTCGACCGCGAAGCGCGCGGCCGCGCCACGAGCACCTACCTGCCGGGCCACGTGGTGCCGATGCTCCCCCGCGAGCTCTCGGAGGGGCTGCTGAGCCTGCTCCCCGAGCAGGAGCGGGCGACGGTCACGATCGAGCTGCGGATCGACTGCGACGGCGCGGTCACCGCCCGTGACGTCTACCTCAGCCGCCTGCGCAGCCACGCCCGGCTCAGCTACGCCGGGGTGGCCGCCTTCCTCGACCAGGACGACCCCAGCGGCGTCCCCCCCGAGCTGCAGGAGACCTTGCGCTGGCTGCGCACGGCGGCCTCCCGCCTGGGCGTCGTCCGCAAGGCCCGTGGCGGCCTCGAGATCCAGCGCGAGGAGGTCGGGCTGAAGCTCGACGAGGACGGGCGAGCGAGCGAGGTCGTCCCCCGCCACGAGAACAGCGCGCACCGCCTGGTCGAGCGGCTGATGGTCGCCGCTAACGAGGGCGTGGCCGCCTGGTTGGCCGAGCGCGGCTTGCCCGCCCTCTACCGCGTCCAGGACGAGCCAGACCCCGAGCGGGTCGCGACCCTGGCCGAGTTCGCGCGCAACTTCGGCTTCCTGCCCGCCTTCGGCGATCGGCTCACCCCGCGCGGCTTGGCGGCCTTCCAGGAGCAGTTTCAGACCTCCGACGTCGCGCCCCAGGTCCGGACGGTCCTGCGCCGGGTGCTCGGACGCGCGCGCTATCAGGTCCAACCCGCCGGCCACTTCGCGCTCGCCTCCCCGGGCTACCTGCACTTCACCTCGCCGATCCGCCGCTACGCCGACCTCAGCGTGCATCGGATCCTCAAGGCCCACCTCGCGGGCGACCGCGAGCAGGTCGCCGGTGACCCGCGCCTGGGCGAGCTGGCCGAGGAGCTCGACGGCCGCGCCCGCCGGGCCAGCCGCGCGGAGGACGACCGCTTCCGCCAGCTCGTGGCCGAGCTCTTCCAGGGCCAGCTCGGGGAGACCTTCACGGGTCACGTGATCGCCGTGCGCAGCAACCGGCTCTCGGTCCAGCTCCTGGGCACGGGCGTGCGCGGCTCCCTCCCGATCGAGGAGCTGCCAGGCGGGCCGCTCGAGCTCGAGCCCGAGCGGGAGACGCTGCGGGGCGAGGGCGTCAGCTATGTGGTCGGCCAGCGCCTGCAGGTCGTGCTGCGCGAGACGGACCCCGAGGCGGGCCGGATCGTGTTGGGGATCGCGGAAGACGGCGAATAGCCCGGCGCGAAGCGAGAGGTCTCTGCAACGCAAAGACGCAGAGGCGCAAAGATCGTCGCTCGCGCTTCGCGCACGGCTCCACGAGCGAATTCCCCCCGCTCGACCTCGTCGGCCAGGACCGATGCGATCGTCAAGGCGACTTCGCCTACAGCTCTCGCTCTTTGCAGCTTTGCGTCTTGGCGCCTTTGCGTTGAAAGGAACACTCGGCGAGGCGCTCGCCGAGCAGGCGCCAGGACGAGCGCCGCGGTTGCCTACTTCGCCTTGCGGAAGGCGCTCAGCCAGCGGACCGTCTGGCTCTTGACGGTGTGGACCTCGCTGCCGGCGACGGCCTTGATCGAGAGCTCGACGGTGCTGTTGAGCTTCTCCTCGACCAGCAAGCCGCGCTCGTCGAACACGAGGTGCCCGCCGCCCTCTTGCTTGGTCAGCTTCATGCGGCTGGAGGCCGTCGGGCCGACGCCCTCGTAGGTCACGAGCAGCTTGGCGTCGACGCGGATCCGCAGGCCCTCGGCCCGCTGGCCTTCGGCCCCCTGGGGAGCGGGCTTGATCGAGGTCAGGCGGAAGCTGGTGAAGTAGTGCAGGTTGCCGAAGGGCGGGATCGGCTGCTTGGTCTTCTGCTCCCAGCCGCGCCCGATCTTGAGCCGCTTGCTGGGCAGCTTGTGGAAGTTGGCCTTGTAGGCCTTCCGCTCGCTCATCTTCACGCCGCGGACCGACTTGACCTCGCCCTGGCGCGTCACCGTCAGGACGGCGGTCTTTCCCAGCTGGCGGGTCAGGGGCTGGAGGCGCTCGGGGGGCGGGCGGCCCTCCTTGCTGTCGTAGCGGTAAGCGACCTTCCCGTTCTCTTCGAGGTCGGCCTCGATCCGGGTGGGGGTCATGAACACCTTGCCCAGCCCGCGCTCGGCCTGCTCGAAGCGCAGCTCGTAGGTCTGGCGAGTGGTGGAGACGGCCTCGCCCTGACCGCGCTCGACGCCGGTCTTGTCGCGCTTGACCTGCTCGTCTTCGACGTCGACCCGGCCCTCGACGCGCTTGCTCTGGGTCAGCTTGGTCTGGATCCGATAGGTCGCGACGTGCCCGTCGAGCTGATCGAACTGGTAGATCAGGCGCACGTCTTGCTGATCCTGAGCGTTGGGCTGCTGAGGGCCCGGGGCGTCCTGCGCGAGCGAGGCGCCGCTCAGCGAGAGGAAGACCAAGCCGGCGGAGATCAAGCGATAGGCGGAGCGAGTCATGGGCGAAGCATACCGCCTGCCCGCCGTCTGGCCCGCCACGTAAGCGATGCGAGCTCGGCCAGGAGGAGCGCGGCGGCCACGCCAGCCAGCCAGGGGGCGAGGGGGCGCCGACCGGGCGGGCTGCGCCGCGGCAGCCCTTGGGGTGGGCCCGCGAGGACGCTGCCTCCGCTGGCGGCGGCCAGCTCGGCCAGGCGCTCGTGAGCGGGCCTGGCGTGCGCGAGCTCGTCGTGGGCGCGCGCGGAGACGCTGGCGTAGGCCAGCGGCGCCCTCCCCTCCCCGGCTCCAGCGGCTGCTCCGAGCAGGACGACCTGGAGCGGGTCGGGACCGACCGCAGCGACCCTGCCCCGGGCCCGCCGAGTGCCCTCGGGGATCAGCGGAATCAAGCGCGCGCCCGAGGGCTCGAGGAGGCGAGCCTCCAGGTTGCCAGGGAGCGCAGCCTCGCTCTGGACGACCAGCTCGAGACCGCCGCCAGCCCGGCCGGCCTCCAGGCTCAGCTCGGCTCCTCGCGAGCGGGCCAGGCGCCCAGCTGCGGCCCGGATCAGCGGCAAGCACTCCTCTACCGGGAGGGGCAGGCAGAGCACCTGACCGAGGCCACGACGACCCAGGACGCCCCAGGGTGGCGGCTCGTCGGCGGGCGCGTCGGGGTCGGCGAGGGTGCCGAGGACCTGCACCCCGCGCTGGCGGGCGTCGTCGCTGCGCCGCGCGCGGACGGCCACGTAGGCAGCGCTGCGGGAGGGTGGCAGGAGCCCGAGCGCCTGCGCGGGCGGGAGGACCCGCAGCGCGAAGGGGCCCTGCTGGACCTCGGTCTGGCCGCGGACCAGCTCACCCTCGAGCAGCTGGCGCAGCTCTTCCCCGGCGCCCGCGGCGCGCAGGACCCGCACCTCGGGGCCCGCGATCAGGCTCGCGAGCACCTCGAGGCTCTCCAGCGACCCCTCTCCGAGGTGAATCAGCGCGACCCGGGTGGAGGGCGCGAGCCCTCGCGCGGCCTCCCCTAGCCGAGCTGCGTGGCGGCGCGGCGCGCCCTCTTCGCTGTCGGTCGCCAGGATCAGCAGGCGCTCGTCGCTCTCCTGCTGCGCGAGGAGCTCCAGCGAGCGCGCCAGGGCCAGCCCGACATCGGTTCCGCCCTCGGGGTCGACGCTCGTGAGGCCTTCGCGGAGGGTCTGGGACACGGGCGCGAAGGGCTGGTGCACCCGGGGCTGGTCGGCGAAGAGCACCACCGCCACCGAGTCCTCGGGCCGGAGCCGCTCCCAGGGGACTCCGCGCTGGACGGCCTGGTAGTAGCGCCCGTTGCCGACCGGGCGCGCCATGCTGCCCGAGGCGTCCAGGGCGACGACCACCGCGAGCGAACGCTGTCGCTCCTGACTCGGGCCGCAGGTCACGGGGAGCAGGTCCTCGAGCGAGCTGCCGGCGTAGCCGCCCGGCCCGAAGCCGCGGACGCCAGCGACCACCAGTCCGACCCCCGCTCGCAGCGCGGCGTCCAGCGCGCCGACCTGGTCGCGCAGCGAGCTCGCCGAGACGTCGCTGAGCACGATCAGCTCCGGGAGCCCGCCGCGCAGCGAGGTCGCGAGCTCGGCCGGTCGGACCGACTCGACCTGCAGGGTTCGGCCAGCGAGGCGCGGCAGGGGGCGCCCGATCACGAGCGCGCGCGGGGTGTCGCCGACCGCGACCCGCGCCTCGAGGGCGTCGTCCTCGGGTCCCTCGTCGGGCCCGGCGGTGGCGACCCGAGCGCGGAGCACCAGCTGGGCGGCGCGGCGGCCGCGCGGCGCGCGGACCTCGAAGCGCAGGACCGCCTCGCCGTCCGACTCGACCTGGCCCTCCTGGCGGGCGAGCTCCGACCAGGCGCGACCCACTCGCCGCTCGAGGTGGAGCACGAAGCGGGTCGGACGTCGCGCCGCCACCACCGCTCGCAGCGGCACGCGCTGACCGGGCGCCGCCCGCGGGGGGGCCTCCAGCCGGGCGACCCGCGCCCCGGCGGGTGGCGGCGTCGCCGGCCCGTAGACGTGGATCGGAGCCCCACGAGCGATCGCGGCGCTGGCGGCTGCCCGGGCTGCCGGGTCGTGCCCATCGCTGATCAAGAGCAGCTCACCGGCGCGGGCCGGGAGCAAGCTCGCCGCCAGGCGCAGCGCGCCGGCAAGGTCGCTGCCCCAGTCGGGCGGCGCGCTGGCCAGGAGCTCGGCGAGTTGAGCCCGCACGCGCGCGACGGGGATCGGCGGCGTCACGATCCGCGCCTCCGCGCCGAAGGACACGATCCCGACCCGCTCGTCGCCGCGCAGGTCGGCCAGGGCGCCGGCGACGACCCGGTCGACCTCCCGCGCCGCGGCGCGCATCGAGCGGCTGCGATCGAGCACGAGCACCCGGGTGCGCGCGCTCTCGGGGTCGGGCAAGCCGAGGTCGGCGACCCCGAGGACGAGGGTCGCGAGGAGCGCCGCGCGCAGCAGCCACCGCTCCCAGCTCCAGGCACCCTCGCGTCGACGCAGGGCGAGGAGGGCGAGCGCGGACAGCAACGCCAGCGCGCCAGGCACCAAGAGGGAGGCGAGCGTCATGTGCTCTCCTCACCCCGCGAACAGGGTGCGGGTTCCAGCGCTCGAGGGGTCGGTGCGGGTTCGCTCACAGGGCAGAGACGATATCCCCGAACCCTGACATGTGCCGAACCCTGCGCGCTACTTCTTGCTAAAGGCCAGCGAGCGCAGGCCTTCGTGCACCCGCGCCTCCTCTTCCTTGAGGTAGTCGAGGAAGGCGTCGAGCGAAGCGGCCCGCCGGCTGAAGGCGGCCAGCATCGGGTGCTTGAAGTCGTACTCGTAGAGGTCGTGGGCGAGAGTGTGCGCTAGCCGGCGCACGGCGTCCTCGCGCTGGGACTGGAGCTGGCTCTCCTTGAACTTCAGCTGGGCGCCCTTGGCCGCGTCTCCGACGGCCTTCTTCAGCTTGCCGAAGAGCCCCCCCTTGCCCCCGCCGCCGGCGGCCTCGGCCGCTCGCTCCTGGGCGATCCGCGCCAGCTGGGCGTCGATCTCTTCGATCGCGCCGATGGGGTCCTTCTGGGCGTACTCCTCGGCCGCGGCGCCGATCTCCTGGCGGAAGGCCGCGTCCTGCTGCGCTCGGGCGAGCAGGTCCGGCCCCTTGTCGTGGAGCTCCCCCTCGCGCTGCTCGCGGTCCTTGCGGATCGTCTCGAGCTGCTCCTGCAGCTTGCGGGTGACCGCCTCCGAGGCCAGGCAGCGGAAGCGGCCCTTCTGGTTCTTGATCCCGGGCTTGTCGAAGGCGCGCCACAGCGCCTGGCACTGCACTCGCTCGTTGCCGACCGCCTTGACCTCCTCGGGGGTCGGGGCCAGCAGCATGGCCTTGCTCATCTCCTCGGGCGCGAGCTCGAAATACTGCAAGCCCATCAGGCCCTGGCCGACGGCGACGTGGAGCCGGCGCAGGGCCGGCCGATCGAGGCCAGGCTGAGTCAGCGCGACCTTGCTCAGACCCACCGCCATCCGGAGCGAGCCGGCGATCAGGTTGTCCTTGCTGTCGACGTCGGTGATCGTCCGCAGCAGACCCTCCTCCTCCATGTTCTTGAAGGGGGCGCGGCCGTAGAGGTTGAGCGAGTTGGCCACGTCCGCGTCGGGTCCACCGCCGCCGAAGCTGCGCTCGGGATAGGCCGGTGAGGGGAAGCGCTGCCAGGCCAGCTTGAGGTGGCGCTCGAGCGCCTGCTTGTCGCCCTGCACGTGCGCCGCGAAGAAGAGCGCGAGGTGGGGCAAGGGCTCGTCGGGGAAGGCCTGCGCCATCTCGACGCCGCGCGCCTTGAGGGTGCCCACGTCCCGCTGGTCGATCGCGAAGCGGAGCCCGACGAGCAAGCGGGCGAAGTTGGCCGCCTCGGCGTCTCCGCGCGCGGCGCGCACCATGACCTCGATCGCGTCCGGGCAGCCAGGGAAGCGCGCAAGCGCCGCCTGAGCGGTCTGCTCAGCCGTGGCCCGGTCCCCTCGCATCAGGGCGACCTTGGCCAGGCCCGCCTGCGCCGTGGCGGCCGCCATGGCGTGGGGGGCCGACTGGAGCTGCTGCTCGAGGGCCTGCTGGGCCTGGTCGAGGTAGCTGGTCTCGCCGGTGCGCTCGAAGGACCACAGGGCGCGCGCGACGGGCTCCTTGGGAGCGCCGGGCGCGGAGAGCGCCTCGGCCTCCGCATCGGGGGCGCCGTACATCAGGTCTTCGTAGCTGGGTCGTCCGCCGCCGGAGTCGTCGTCGTCGAGGAGGTCGAGCCCGCCCCCCATGCCTCCGCCGCCGGGAGCGCTGGGAGCCGGAGCCATGGGCGCTGGAGCCGTGGGCGCTGGAGCGGGCGCGGTCGCCGGCGCCCCGCCCGGTTCGGGGGCGAGGTCCAAGCCGCCCTCCCACGAGCTGCGGCGCGGCTCGGGCGCGGGGGCGAGGTCGAGGCTGCCGAAGTCGTGGCCGCCGGCCTGCGGGGCCGGGGCCGGCGCTGGCGTCGGGGCCGGCGCTGGCGTCGGGGCCGGCGCAGGCGCTGGCGCGAAGTCGAGGGGCGGACCGCCCCCCGGCGCGCTCGGCGGGCCTGGCAGCGAGAACCCGCCTCCGGCGGGCTGGGCCGGGGGCGCGGCCTGGATCGGGGGCGGCTGCCAGCCTCCGCGCAGGGACTCGCCGTAGAGCTTCGCCAGCCCGGCCAGGGCCGCGGCGAACTTGTGGTCGTCGTTGTAGGCCGGGCGCATTCGGCTCAAGAAGGCCACGCCGCCCTGCCCGGTCTGCGCGACCTGAGGCGCTTGCCCCGCCAGGGCCTGGTGGGTGTGGGGCGGGACGATCACGCCGCGCTGGGCCAGGACCTGCGGGCCGGCAGTCCAGGCGTGCGCCGCAAAGCGGCCCAGGGCGTCGCCTCGGCGACGGGCTTCGTCAGGGGGGATCCCCGCGAAGCTGGGGAACATGCGTGCCAGCAGGGGGAGGATCGTCTCGTCGCTCACGTCGGCGAGCCTAGGCCCTAGCCCCTTCGCCCGCAACGTGATGGGGGCGGTCGCGCATTTCGCCGCATGGGGTATCCTCGCCCACCGAACTTGGCAGCACTTAGGAAGGTGCCACGCGGTGTCGCTACGCGGCAATCAAGCCACGATCGAGCTGGTGGATCTGCTCAACCAGATCCACAGCAGCGGACACGCAGGCACGCTCCGGCTCGAGACGCCGGACCGCACGACCAAGCTGCATTTCTTCCGCGGACAGATCTACCTCCCCACGGGCGGCTCCTCGGGCGCCTACAAGATCGGCGCGCTGCTGGTCCGGGCGGGGAAGCTGAGCGGTCGGGACCTCCTGCGCGCGCTCGCCATCCAGAAGGAGGAGGGGCACCGCGAGCGCCTCGGCGACCTCCTGGTGCGTCTGGGGCGGGTGACCCGGGGCGACCTCGACACGGTGATCCGCTCTCAGTTCGAGGACCAGATCTGCGACCTGCTCTTCGAGGCGGACGCCGAGTACGAATACCGGCGCGACGTGCTGCCCGCGGGCTTCACCGACTCCCGCGGCAACATTCAGGCGCTCGGCTTCGACATTCGCTCGATCCTGATGGAGGCCTCCCGGCGCCAGGACGAGTGGCGCCTGATCCGCAAGACGATCCGCAGCGGGCGCGCGGTCTACTGCGTGGCCGCGGTCGCCTCGGGCCAGTGGCACGTCGACGACGCGGGCAAGGTCGAGAGCAAGGAGAGGCAGGCCCCGCGCGAGAAGAGCGAGCTCGACGCCGAGATCCTGCGCCGCTGGCGGAAGGCCCACGCGGTCCTCAACCAGAACCCCTTCGACGGCCTGCGGACCGTGGACGAAGTGGTCGCGGCCTCCGGCTTGCCGGCCTTCTCGGCCATGGGGCTGATCGCCGAGCTCAAGAGGGAGGGCTTGATCCGCACCCTGACCACCCAGGAGCTCGAACACACCGTCCTGCGCGAGCTGCAGGAGGACCACCGCCGCGAGGCCTACAAGGTCTACGAGTGGTCCAACGAGACCGACGCCCTGACCGAGACGGCCTCCCGGCTGGATAAGGTCCTGCTGCGCAAGGAGCACCTCGAGGGCCAGTCCTTCGGCGGACGCACCACCAGCGTTCGCGCGCTGCAGATCCTCTCGCGCCTGCTCCGCCGCGGCGCGCCCTTCCATTACGTGTGCCGCGAGGCCGAGTCGAAGGTCGAGGTGTTCTACGCGCCCACGGTGCTCCGGCTGCACCTCAGCGGCCCGCGCCGGACCCACTCCACCAGCCGCTACCTGAAGCGCCGCAAGGCGATCAGCTCGGCGCGCCTCGACCAGGCCCGCGAGACCGCCAAGCTCGAGCAGCGCAACCTCGACGAGGTGCTGCTCAAGGACGGCTACGTCCGGCGCGAGGACTGGATCAAGGCGGTCAAGGACAAGGCCGTCTCGGGCCTGTTCAGCATCTTTGGCTGGAGCGATCCGATCGTGGAGGTCGCGGGCGGCGTGGTCCCGCCCCCGACGGTCGAGGAGGTCCACGGGCTGGTGTGCGAGATCCCCCTCTCGCCCGCGCTCAAGGAGAGCCTCCGCCGGGACCTGCTCCGCTGGAAGGTGCTGCTCAAGGAGATCCCGACCCCCAACGTGATCTGCATCACGACCACCCCTTCGCCCGGGAACTCCCCGCGGCGCGCGCACGACCTCTTCGACGGCCGGCGCACCGTGGGCGACCTGATCCAGCTGGCCCGCGTGGCCCCGCTCGAGCTGGTGCGCTTCGTCTACGACTCGATCAAGGCCGGCAAGGTCCGCCCCCTGACCGACCGCGAGCACTACGAGCGGATCGAGCGCCGCCTCGAGAGCGAGCGCAACGAGGAGGCGGTGGTCTACCTGAAGAGCGCGATCGCCTGGGGCTACGCGCCCAAGCTCTACCGCCAGCGCCTGCGCGAGGTCCGCAAGCTCCTCAGCGACCAGCCCGACAGCGAGAGCCGGCCCGTGCTCCAGGGTGAGGTCTCGACCCTCAGCCTGGCCGAGGTGCTCCAGCTCCTGCACCAGGGGCACCGCAGCGGCACGCTCAAGATCCGCGACGGCGAGCGCGAGAAGGTGCTCTACCTCGATCGCGGCGACGTGCACGTGCTGCGCGTCGAGCAGTCCGAGTCGGACCAGGAGGTGTGGGACCTATTGCTCGGCGACGAGACGCGCAGCTCGATCAACCTGACCGAGCTGCTGCAGAAGCGCGGCCTGCTCGACGAGTCCCAGGTCGGCAGCGAAGAGCTGCAGGCGATCAAGGAGGACATCTTCGACGCCTTCCTCTGGGACGGCGCCAGCTACGAGTTCACGCAGAACCTGCTCCCCAGCGAGCTGCGCGAGGAGAGCGACCGCGCGACGACGGTCAAGCTGAACACCCCGGTGCTCCTGATGCAGGCCATGTCGCGCCTCGCGGAGTGGGACGACCTGCGCGGAGTGCTCAAGAGCGCGCGCGCCGTGTTCGGCTACGCCTCACCCAAGGCTCAGCTCGCCGCCGTGCGCGAGGGGCTCGGCGCGGTGGCCTACCTCTACGACGGCAAGCACTCCCTGGCCGACATCGTGCGGATCTCGGGCGAGAACCGCTTCAAGGTCTACCGCGAGGCCAGCGAGCTGGTGCAGCGCAAGCTGCTCGTGTTCAAGGGCCTCAAGAAGCGCAAGCCGCGCCGCCGCCTCCAGCAGCCCCTCGCGAGCGGGCGCCTCCCGCGCCTGCAGCGGCCCGGCAAGCTGATCGCGAGCGACCAGTTCGACGAGCAGATGATCAACTCCGACATGGACCTCAACTCGGCTATGGGCGACAGCATGGAGGGCGTGTGAGCCGCTGGGACTTCCCGGCGCCCTTCGACCGCTTCCTGGGCGTGGGGCTCGGGGTCGACGTGCACAACGAGCAGCCCGACTGGCGCGAGGTCCTCACGCAGGGGTTGCCGGCCGACTTCCTCGAGGTCTACACCCGCGGGGAGGTCGCCCAGGCCCACGCGGTCCGGGCCGCCGCGGACCTGCCCCTGCTCTATCACGACGACGCCCTGGACCCGATCCTGCCCGAGGGGATCCGCCCCCACGAGCTGAAGCTCGCCGTCGACAACCTGGGCGCGGTCGGCGCGCCCTGGTGCGTGTCCGAGCTCGCGACCCGCCGGCTCGGCGAGCGCTACCTCGACTTCTTCCTCCCGATCGTGCTCAGCGAGGAGGCCGCGCAGGTCGCGGCCCGTAACCTGGCGGAGCTCGACCAGGCCCTGCCGGGGCGGATCGTGGCGGAGAACCCGCCCTATCAGCTCCCCGTCGGCCCGCTGCACGTCCTCGAGCTGATGGCGCGCGTCCACGAGCTGGCTGGGATCCCCCTCGTGCTCGACCTGGGGCACCTCTATTCGTTCCAGCTCTGCCGCGGGCTCGATCCCCTCAGCGGCCTGGACGACTTCCCCCTCGAGGCGATCGTCGAGCTGCACGTCGCGGGCGCGGTGATCGACGAGCGCCGCGCCGCGCCGATCTATCAGGACGCCCACGGCGCCGCCGAGATCCCGCCGGTCCTCTACGAGATGCTGGCGGAGGTCGCCCCGCGCTGCCCAGAGCTGCGGGTCGTCACGATCGAGGTCGAGGATGCCGACCTCGCGCGGGTCACCCGCCAGCTCGAGGACACCCGCGCGGCCCTGGGCTCGCTCTCGGCCTAGGCGCAGAATTCAGCCCTGGCTTTCGGACTCCTTTCAGGCGAGCCGCTCCCGCTCCCGCCCCGGGTCGGCTGCGCAACTCGACCACGCTGGCGCATGAGTTAGCGCCGCGCACGGGCTTCGCGCTGTCGAGGGTCATGAAGGCCCTCCCGCTGATCCTGCTCTCTCTCGCTGTCCTGCCCGCGTGGGCGGGCGGAGGCGCCGCTTCCCCTGAGGAGGGCGCCGCGGAGTCGGCGCCGCGCCGCTCGCTCCCCGTCCTGGCGCGCGGCAGCCGCGGCGAGCCCGTCTCGGAGCTCCAGCGCCAGCTCAACCGCTTCCGCTGGAACGCTGGGCGCCCGCCCCTCGCGGTCGATGGGATCTTCGGGCCCCTGACGGAGCTCGCGCTGCGGAGCTTCCAGTCCGAGGTCGGCTTGCCCGTCAGCGCTCGGACCGAGGAGAGCACCTGGCGCGCGTTGGCGGCGGTCCCCGCCCCGCGTGAGGGGCGACCCGAGCGCCCGCGCAGCGCTCCCGCTCGCCGAAGCCGCAGCCCAGGGGCGCGCAGCGTCTCGGCGAGCGCACCCCGCTCCGCCGCCGGCAGCGCGAGCCCCAGCGCCCCGGCCCTCCCCTCCCCTGCCTCCGTCCAAGGGCTGGAGCGGATCCAACGGCTCGCGATCGAGTCCGCCCGCCGGGAGCTCGCTCGCGGGGTGCGCGAGATCGGCGGAGCCAACCGCGGGCCGAGGGTCGACCTCTACGCGCGCGTGGCGGGCATGTCGGTCGGGGGCCAGTGGTGCGGCTACTTCGCGAGCTTCAACTACGCCCAGGCCGCGCGAGCCCTCGGGCGCGCGTGGGTCGGTCAGCGTGCCCTGCACTCGGTCGGCAAGGTGCGCGCCTTCTTCCTCTACCGCAGCTACACCCAGCGCTGGACCTCCGAGCGCGTCGCCCGCTGGGAGGCGGTTCGTCGCCAGCACCAGGCTGGGGGGAGCCTGCGCCGCTACATGGTCCTGAGCGGCTCGAGCGGACAGCGCTACGCTCAGGGTCGGCGCCTGCGCTGCGAGGTGTTCGCTGGCTACCGGGACCTGCCCCTGCGAGCGGGAGACTTCGTGGTGTGGTCGCGGGGCAGCGGCCAGGGGCACATCGGGCTGGTGGAGTCCTACGAGCCGAGCCAGGGGCGCCTGGTCACGATCGAAGGCAACACGAGCAATCGCGTTCGTCGCCGCAGCTACGACCTGCGGCGAGCGGACGTGCGAGCCGGGATCGACGGCTTCGGCCGTCCAGCGCTCGGTGATTTCGTCGCAAGTCCTTGAGGCGATGGACGTGAACTGAAACGAAGCTGCAATGAAATGACGCGGTAGAGTCGTAAGTCATTTGCCTGGTGTCGCATTCTCGAGTCGGCCCGCTCCATGCTTTTCACTGGCTGGAGTGAAAGGAAGGCCACTCGTGAAGTCGCTCTTTTCGTGCCTCGTGGTTCTGCTCGCCCTTCAGGCCCCCGCGTTCGCCGACCCGGCGGGCCGGGCCCGACTGCGCGAGGTCCTCGCCGAGCACGGCTCCAGCGAACCGCTGGTGGTGCTCTCTCACCTCGCCCGGGGAGGCTCGTTCTCCATCGACGAGGCGGACGTCGTCGCCGCGGCGACCTCGGGGGAGATCTCCCCCGCGCTGCGGACCCTGCTCAGCAACACCCGCACGATCGGGGTCGCCGACGGCCGCCTGGTCCTCAGCGCCAACCGCGCCTTCGAGGTGCCGACCCAGAACGGCGGCGCGCTCCGCTTCGACAAGCGCTTCGGGATCGCCCCCGGGGACGCTGGACGCGCCGAGGTGCGCGGCCTGCAGGTCGGGCCCCAGCGCTACCCGGACAACCGCAACCGCGTGCGGACCGTCTTGCTGGACCGCGACGGGATCTACGGCTTCGACGTCGGCACGGGCCCCGAGCCGCGGGAGGTCTGGCTCCGCCCTCGCGTCGAGCCCGAGCCCGAGCCTGAGCAGCCCCGCGCCGAGGCGCCGGTCGAGCAGCCGCCGGTCGAGCAGCCGCCCGTCGAGCAGCCGCCCGTCGAGCAGCCCCGCGTCGAGCAGCCTCCCGTCGAGCAGCCCCGCGCCGAGCAGCCCGCTCAGCCTCGTCCCGCCCAGGTGGAGGAGCTCTCGCCCACCCAGCGCTACCAGGCGGGCCTGCACGTGCTGGCCCTCGAGAAGGCCCTGGCCCGCCTCGGCTACGAGATCCAGCCCGACCGCTTCTTCGACTTCAAGACGCAGGAGGCCCTGCGGGACTTCCAGCTCGAGCGCGACCTCCCGGCCAGCGGGGACCTCGACGAGGCCACGATCACGGCCCTGCGCCTCGCCCTCCGCGCGGCCGACCGGGCCGAGACCCCCGCCGAGCCCGCCCCTGCCCCGGCTGAGCCCGCTCCCGCCGAGCCGGCGCCCGCTGCGGCTGAGCCCGCGCCCGCTCCCGCTGAGCCGGCGCCCGCCGAGCAGGGTCAGCGCGGGGCGGAAGACGCGCTGCGCGACCTGTTCAACCTCTCCCCCTCCAGCTCCGGCGCCGCCTTCCGCCCCCTCGCCCCCGGCGCCCGCGGCGATCGCGTCAGCGCGCTCCAGCGCGACCTGAACCGCGCCGGGGCCTCGATCGCGGTCGACGGCCAGTTCGGCCCCGGCACCGAGAGCGCCCTGCGCGCCTTCCAGGAGGCCAAGGGCCTGCCGGTTACGGGGAGCCTCGACGCCGCCACGGAGCGGGCGCTTCAGCGCGCCGCCCGTCGCCCCGCCCTGGAGCAGGGCGACCGCGGCGCAGACGTCACCCGCCTCCAGCAGGCGCTCCGCAACCGGGGCCAGTCCCTCCGCGCGGATGGCCAGTTCGGTCCCGCCACCAAGGGGGCGGTCGAGGACTTCCAGCGCGCCGAGGGCTTGCCGGCGACCGGCGTCGTGGACGCTGACACCTGGGCTCGTCTCGAGGAGCTGCGCCGCGGCGACTCGGGCGAGCGGGTCCGGCAGCTCCAGGAGGACCTCAACCGCGTGCGCCGCGCTCAGGGCCTCGCTCCGATCGAGGTCGACGGGAAGTTCGGCCCGGGGACCGAGGAGGCGCTGAAGGCGCTCCAGCAGACCGCTGGCCTGGAGGCGAGCGGACGCGCCAGCCCCGAGCTGCTCGAGGTGCTCCGGCGGCAGCGCCGCAACCTGGGTGAGACCCCCCTGCTCCAGCCCGGCGACCGGTCCCCGGCCGTCGAGCGCTTGCAGGACCGGCTCAACGCGCACCGCGCCGCCGCCGGCCTGCCCCAGCTCGTCGACGACGGGATCTTCGGCCCCAGCACCGAGACCGCGCTCGAGACCTTCCAGCGGGGCGCGGGCCTGCCCGAGACCGGGGTGGCCGACCCGGCGACCTGGGCCAAGCTCAACGCCGAGCCCGAGGGCAACGTCCAGGCGCGGGCGCTGCGCCGCGGGGACGAGCACCCCGAGGTCGGGCTGCTGCAGAACAAGCTGAACCGGCACCGCGCGGCGGCGGGAGAGTCTCCGCTCGCCGTCGACAACAACTTCGGGCCGGCCACCGAGAGCGCCGTGCGCAGCTTCCAGGGCAACCAGGGCCTCCCCCAGACCGGCCGCGCCGACCCCGCGACGGTGGCCGCGCTCGACCAGGAGCCCGACATGGGGCCCCCGGCCGCCGAGCCGACCGATCCCGGCCCGGCGCCGACCGGTGACCTGCGCGGGGTGCGGATCGCGCTCGACGTCGGCCACGGGCACACCCACCGCAGCGCCTTCGACCCGGGGGCCGTCAACAGCACGACCGGCCTGACCGAGTTCGAGGTCAACTACCAGGTCGGCCAGGCCCTCGCGCAGCACCTGCGCTCCATGAGCGCGAACGTGTCGCTCTTCGCTTACCCCCGCGGCTCGAGCCAGCGCCTGACCCTGTTCCGCAAGGGCGCCCGCGCCGCGGGTCACCACATCTTCATCTCGCTGCACCACAACGCGGCGAACCGCAGCGCGCAGGGCTCGTTGACCCTGGTCCACACCTCGCGCACCAACTCGGGCTCGCGGGCCCTGGCCAACGCGATCCAGAGCGCCATGGTGCGCGACATTTGGGGCGGGGCCAGCAACCGCAACCTGGGCGTGCGCGGTCAGCGCCTCGGCGTGTTGAGCGGCGCCCACAGCCAGATCAGCACCGCGGTGCTCGTCGAGGGCTTCTTCGTCGATCCGCCCAGCGTGACCCGCGCGGTCGCGAGCGGCTGGGCCGTGCGCGAGGCCCGCGCGATCGCGAGCGGCGTGGCGGCCTACTGGGCCAGCCGGCGCTAGTGCGGAGATCGCGAGGACAGGCCGCTGCGAGTCGTGCAGGAGCGTTGAGGCTCCAGGCCTGTCCGAGCGCATTTCCTGTCGCCGCAGGCGACGAGGCCCGCGCAGCGCGCCACCGAGAATCCGTCCGACCTGGACGGAGTGGCGGACGGGGGTCCGCAAGCCCTTCGTCGCGTGAGCTTCATACAGGCCCGTTCTGGACTTTCGAACGCATAAGTCCAGCGCGGGCCTGAGCTCTTTCCGGCCCACGACCTGCTTTTCATTTCAATGGAAAGAAGGAAGTGACCATGAGAGCTCTCCCCCCCGTTCTTGCGATCGCGCTGAGCGTCGCCGCCACGGCCACGGCAGACCCCCTCGGACGCGAGCGGCTGAAGGAGGTCCTGGCCGAGCACGGTCAGGCGGAGCCCCTGGTGGTGATGGCCGAGCTGGCCAAGCAGGGGAACCTCACGATCGACCGCTCGGACGCGATCGCCGGGGCGATCTCGGCGCCGGTCTCGCCCGCGGTGCGGACCTGGCTGGGCAACACGCAGCGGATCCGGACCCAGGACGGGCGGCTGCTCTTGAAGGCCGACCAGGGCTTCCGCGTGCCCACCCAGAACGGCGCCCAGCTCGAGTTCGGCGATCGCTTCCGCCTCGACCTCGAGCCGGATGGCCGGGTCAGCACCCGCGGCCTCGGCGTCCGTCCGCCCAAGGCGATCCACACCGGGCCGGTCAAGGGCGCCTTGCTCGACTCCAAGGGGATCTACGGGCTGGACCTCGGCAAGCCGGGGTCGCGCGAGCGGGTCGTTCAGCTCCGCCCCAAGGCCCCGACGCCGGTCGAGGAGCTAGGCGAGAAGATCGTCGAGAAGTCGATGGACGTGCTGCGGGACCAGCACCGGCGAATGCTCGACGACATGGTGCGTGAGCCGCGGCGCGACGCCGACCCGGAGACGCCCGCGCCGACCCAGGCGGCGCCGCGAGCCTCGATGCCGCGCGCTCAGGTCGCCGACGCCGCTCCGGCTTCGGCGCCGCGGGTCGAGCGCCCCGCCGCCGCGGTCGACCCCGCCGAGGTCACCCTGGCCGACCCGGCCAGTGGAGCGACGGAGGGCGGCGAGGACAAGCTGCGCAAGCTCTTCGGCCTGGAAGGGGGCGGCGACGCGGCGTTCCGGCCGATCGGCCCTGGGAGCGAGGGCGTCGCCGTGCGAGACCTGCAGCGGCGTCTGCAGGTCGCGGGGCAGCCGCTCGAGGTCGACGGCAAGTTCGGGCCGGGCACTGCGGACGCGCTGAAGCAGTTCCAGCGCGACCACGGTCTCTCGCCGAGCGGTCAGCTCGACGCCGAGACCCACGCCGCCCTGGCGCGGGCCGCCCGCGCGCCGCGCGTCGCGCGAGGCGATCAGGGCGCCGCCGCCCGCCGGCTGCAGGAGGGCCTGCGCCGCCGCGGCGCGCGGCTGCGACCCGACGGCGTGTTCGGACCCAAGAGCGCCGAGGCGCTGAAGCGCTTCCAGCGAGAGAACGGGCTGGAGGCGACGGGCGTCGCCGACGCCGCCACCTGGGACGCCCTCGACACCCTGCGCCGCGGCGACAAGGGCGACCAGGTGCGGGAGCTGCAGGAGGCCCTCAACCGCTTCCGCGCGGCGCAGGGCAAGCCGAAGCTCGCGGTCGACGGCAAGTTCGGGCCGGGGACGGAGGCGGCGATCAAGGAGCTCCAGGGCGAGCTGGGCGTGGAGCAGGACGGGCGCGTGTCGCCCGAGCTGCTGGACTCGCTGCGCCGCGCGAAGCTGCAAGGGATCGTGACGCAGGCGGAGAAGGCCGAGCGCAAGAGCGCGCCGGCCGTCGGGCTGGCCGAGGGCGACCGCGGGGCCGACGTCAAGGCGCTCCAGCAGGAGCTGCGCCGGCACGGGATCGCGCTCAACCCTGACGGCCACTTCGGGCCCGCGACCCGCAAGGCGCTGGAGCGCTTCCAGCGGGACAACGGCTTGCCCGTGACGGGGCGCGCCGACGAGGAGACGCGCAACGCCCTGCGCGGCCTGGTGCGCGGCGACCAGGGGGAGGACGTCAAGGATCTCCAGCGGCTGATCAACCACCAGCGGCGGATCGCGGGCCTCGACGAGCTGCCGATCGACGGGAAGTATGGCGCGGGGACGGCGGAGGCGATCGCCGAGATCCAGCGCGGCCTCGAGCGCCAGCCGACCGGGCGCGCGGACAAGCCGCTGATCGACGCGCTGACGACCGCGCGCGATCAGGACACCCAGCCGATCCTGCGCCCTGGCGACCAGGGCAAGTCGGTCAGCCGGCTGCAGGAGCGGCTGAACGCGCACCGCGAGGCGGCGGGGCTGGCGAAGATTCGCGAGACGGGCCACTTCGACAAGGACACCAAGACGGCGCTCGCGACCTTCCAGCGCGGGAACGACCTGCCGGCCAGCGGCGAGAGCGACAAGGCGACCTGGGACCAGCTGGACGGGCAGCCTCCGGCCGACGTCAAGGCGCGCCCCCTGCGCGAGGGCGACGAGCACGACGAGGTCGCGCTCTTGCAGGACAAGCTGAACCAGGTGCGTCGTTGGCGCGGGGAGCGGCCGATCGGCGTCGACGGCAACTTCGGCCCGGGCACCCGCAAGGCGATCGAGGGCTTCCAGCAGCAAAGCGACCTGCCGGTCACGGGCCGGGCGGACGCCGAGACCGTGGCGGCCCTCGACGAGGCGACCGCGGGCAGCTTCTCGGGGAACTTCCCCAAGCAGGCGCAATACAAGCCCTTCTCGGCCGAAGCGCGCCAGCTCTTCACGGCCGCGGCGAGGCTGGCGGGGGTCCCCGAGGAGTGGGCGCACTCCAACGGGCTGCACCAGATCCTCTCGCGCGAGTCGAAGGGGTGGGTCGGCGTGCCGAACTACACCTACGGGCGGCGCAAGACGAACCGCGCCTCGTGGGCCAGCGTGCACGAGGAGCTGCGCCGCGGGCGCAAGCGGGCCAAGTCCTCGGCGACCGGGCTCGGGCAGCTGCTCCTGGGCAACGTGGACAAGTACTACCCCCAGGGTCGCGCCGGGATCGGCGATCCCCTCAACGAGGCCGCGGGCATGCTGGCCTACATCAAGGCGCGCTACGGCACGCCCGCCCGCGCCTGGAAGCTCTACGGCAAGCTCCACGAAGGGTATTGAGCCGCGGAGGATCGCTGAAACCGAAGCGCGCGATGGCGGGTAGGGTTCGGTATGAGCGAGACCCAGCCGGAAGCCCCCCGCCGCAAGAGTTGCTGCCGTCGCTTGGTCCTGGTGATCCTGGTGATCACGGTCGCGCTGGGGGTGGTGGTTGCCCACGCGCTCGAGCAGATGAGGGCGACGGAGCCGCTGGACTTTCCGGTCACGGAGCGGAACGAGCTCGCCGAGGCGGTGCTGACGGGCAAGTTCAAGCTGCTCGAGCTGCCGGGGAGGTGGCTGGGCAAGGACGCGGAGGTCTCGCTCAATGAGCGGGAGCTGAACCTGCTCTTGTTCTCGCGCGCGGGCCACAGCGAGCAGGAGAAGGCGCGAGTCGAGATCCAGGGCGACGAGCTGTGGTGGCTCTACAGCAAGGCGCGCCCGAACGGGACCTACCTGAACCTGCGCTTGCGGATCTACCTGCACCTGACGAAGGGGGCGCCGCCCGTGCTGCTCCTGCGAGAGGGGCACGTGGGCGACTACGAGTTGGGAAGCCTGACCCGCCCCCTCCTGGAGGCGATGCTGCAGGAGGGGACGCGCCAAGCCGTCGCTCGGGACGAGCGGCTCGCCCGCTCGGTGGGTTTCGAGGTCGCGGAGGACCGAGTTCGGATCCGCTACCCTCCGCCCGAGTGAGTCAACCCGGCGGACGCCCGCGCCCGCCGCGACGCAGCGCCTGCTTGGCGCGACGCCGGTTCCGGCGATGCCCGCGAGCCCGCACGAAGCGCTTGCCAGCAGCGCTACCGCCCCACCAGTCGACCGGATCGTCGAATTGGTCGGAGTAGAGCGCCGGGTCGTCGTATTCGTTGACCAGCTCGCCCACCAAGCGCGGAGCCCGGAAGCTCGAGCCAACGTTCCCGAGGCGGCGCGCGCGCAGGTCGAGCTCGGCCAGGGCCTCCTCGTCGCCCATGGCGGCGAGGCGCTGGAGCTCGCGCAGGGACTCGTCCATATCGTCCTCCGCCCCCGCCGACCCTGACCGCCCCGCTCACCTGTCAGGCCACCCTCCAGCCCCCCTTTCCCCTCAGGGGAATCCCCCCACCCGCAAAGCTCCACTCCCCCTCCCGCCCCTCGATCCCAAGCAGCCCGTCATGGACCTGATCGTGGTGCTCCCCACACAGCAC